>JYMV01006639.1_pt1 | contig 16066 bp, 14 predicted proteins | sample 338911 | NCBI WGS metagenome assembly JYMV01 (sample SAMN03354496, study PRJNA234377) | hydrothermal vent metagenome | biome: Deep sea; feature: Hydrothermal plumes at the Eastern Lau Spreading Center, Western Pacific Ocean; material: Seawater | place: Tonga | collected 2009 | depth 2000 m m
ACCCATGTCGGATGAGGAAATGGAAAAAGCCATGGAAAAAATGGGCCGGCTTCAGGATCAAATTGATGCTTCCGATGGATGGGAGCTGGACCGGCAAGTGGAAGTGGCGATGGATGCCCTCGTGCTTCCTGCCGATGACCAGAAAGCGGGCACCCTGTCTGGAGGCGAAGCCAGGCGAGTAGCCCTTTGCAAACTGCTCCTGCAAAAACCCGATATGCTTCTTCTGGACGAACCCACCAACCATCTTGATGCCGAAACCGTGCAATGGCTGGAAGACACTCTCTCTAGTTATCCCGGCAATGTCATCGTTTCCACCCATGATCGGTATTTTCTCGACAACATAACTAAATGGATACTTGAACTGGAAAAGGGCAAAGGCCGACCGTTCGAAGGCAACTACAGTTCCTGGTTGGAACAAAAAGCCGAAATCCTGAGAAAAAGAGAAAAATCCGCTTCCACCTTGCAAAAACGTCTGCAAAAAGAATTGCAGTGGTTGAGGGAAACTCCCGGCGCACGACGCAAACACAATAAAGGCCGGGTCAACGAATACGAAAAACTTTCCGCGCGCAAAATAGACATGGAAGACAACTCGCTTGAAATCCAGATCGCTCCCGGCCCCCAACTGGGCGAACAGGTTATTGAGGTTGACTCCCTTAGCAAGGGCTATCAGGAAGGAGAACCTATCATCAAGGATCTTACTTTCTCTGTGCCTCGTGGGGCGGTGGTCGGGTTGATCGGCCCCAATGGCGCCGGGAAAACCACTTTGTTTCGTATGATCGCCGATGAAGAACAGCCCGATTTGGGAACCCTCAAGCTGGGTTCCACCGTAAAACTTTCCTACGTTGACCAAGACCGTCAAGATCTGATCGCAGAAAACTCCGTGTTCGAGGAAATCACCGGCGGCACCGAGCATATAGAAATCGCGGGAAAGACAATCAATTCCAGAGCCTATGTCGGACGGTTCAATTTCAAAGGTCCTGATCAACAGAAAAAGGTAGGAGAACTTTCCGGCGGAGAACGCAACCGGGTTCACTTGGCAAAATTGCTCAGAAGGGGTGGCAATGTCCTGCTTCTGGACGAGCCCACAAACGACTTGGATGTGACCACCCTGCGCAACCTCGAAAACGCCATTCTCGATTTCAGCGGGTGCGTCCTGGTTATCAGTCATGACCGATTTTTCCTGGATCGCATCTGCACACACCTTCTGGTTTTTGAAGGAAACAGCAAAGTAAGATGGTTCGAAGGAAACTTTGAAGAATATCAGGAAAAACGCAAACTGGAGTTGGGCGGCAAAGAAGAAAACCGCCGGTCCAAATACAAAAAACTAACCATCCACTAGGCGCCAGCGTGATACCCCATCCGGGGCATGCGTGATGACCTCTTCATCAACCTCCATGCCCTGAAAGGGTAAAGGCAAATAATAAGCATAACTCGCTGGACCCAACTAGCAATAGCTTTTTACTGCCAACAATTCATCTCGGCTCATTCTAGCCATTGCTAGTTGCCACAGGCGGCTCGCCGGTGGCGGGGAAGGTTAGGGAGAACGTAGTTCCTTTTCCCTCTCGGGTAGAGACGTCAATCGTTCCTTCGTATTTCAACACCAGTTGATGGACGATGTTCAGTCCCAAGCCGGTTCCCTGCCCCTGCTCTTTGGTGGTAAAAAATGGATCATAAATTTTTGACAGGTATTTTTTTGGAATGCCCGGTCCCGTATCTATAATTTTCGCGAGAACATTTCCATTTTTATTTTCTGTCGAGATTCTCAATATACCTTTGCCTTCCATCGCCTGCACCGCGTTTGTCAGCAGGTTAATAAAAATCTGCTGAATTTCCTCCGGTTTTGCCTTGATGGGTGGTAGCTCAGAAAATTGTTTTTCCAGTTTGATGTCATTGTTATAGGAAGTAAGAATTGCGATCTCAATAGCCGCATCGATACGCTCGTTGAGATTCACTTCCGTTTCTTTCGCTGTCATTGCCGAGCACATATAACCCGTCATATTGAGAATAATCGACGACATATCTTTGGATCGGGCAAAAACTTTATGGGCATACTTTTGGATTTTACCCAGATCCTTTTCCTCAATAATGGCTTCGGTAAAACCCATGATTGAAACCAGCGGATTGTTTAACTCGTGGGCAATGCCTGCAGTGAGCGTACCCAGCCCAGACAGCTTTTCCGCCATAGCCAGTTGGTCGTGCAACTCCACATCTTCCGTGACATCCCTTAAAAGAAGTCCCAATCGTTTGCCACTGTCGTCATGAATGACAATATCAAAAACCTGAAAAGCAAAAACCCTTCCATCCAGCTTGACGGTTTGTTTCATGCTTTGCAGGGAGGGGGATTCCTTAGGAGCAAGAGGATCCCGGGCGGTATAACATTGTATGGTCTGGTTCCCCAGCTTTCGGGAAGAAATGGAAACAACTTCACTATAAAAATTGAGGAGTGCCTCCTGTAAAACCTTCCAGGCGGGGTCGGACTCTAACCCCAAGTCAGCTAAAGAATGCCCCTGAAGTTGGTCGGCAGTTTTCTGGGCAACATTCTCAAACGCCTCATTCACATATTCTATTTTTAGATCGGGATCAAAAATAGCCACCGCATCGGGAACACTCCTGAGAATGCTGTCGGTGTATTCCTTGAGATAAATAACCTCCTCAGTTTTTTCGATCACCTGGTTTTCCAACCCTGAAAAAGATTTTTGCAGTAAATCGTTCATCAGGTTCACTTCATTGGCTAACGCCTCAAGTTCGTCTCCAGTTTTAATTTCCAGCGCCTCAACTTTTTCACCTCTGCCAATACGCTCCGCGGCTTTCTGAAGCCTGCGAATCGGCTGTACGATTTTTTTTGCCGCCAGGGAACCCATGCCGCCGATCAACAGGATGGAAACCACCCCGGCCATGGAAATCCATGAAAAGAGATTTTGCATGGGGGCAAACAATTCATCCGAAGACTGCCACGCAAAGGTATACAAGGTTTTCCCTTCCGACCGGGCAATCCATTTCCGGGACTTTTCCAAAGGCGAAAACCCGATGATGGAAAGTTCTTCGCCGCCATGACCATCCCCCATGGTTTTAACCCAGTCCGGGCTTTCCCCCGTAACACTCCTTACTAGAACCGGATCTGGCAATATAAATCCCGTTGGCAATATAGGGCAATCGAGCACCATTCCTCTCGAATCGATCAACATGACATGGCCCGTCTCGCCGAAGGTAATCGGTTCCATGCCGGAAAAAAAATCCTCCGTTTCAAATACATGGTGTAGAACCCCGATGGTTTCTCCCTTTTCATCCAGGATCGGGAAAGCAAAGGTCATCAGGAAGGATTGGGTCTTTTCGTGAAAAGTAACCGGCCCTATATAAACAAAATTTCTACCGCCGTTGAAGGTTTTTTCCCATTCCGGTTTTCCCGTATGGAAAAATTCAGGGAAGTCATTGACGCTTGCCCTGAGAACGCCGAACGCATCGGTGATATACAAGGCCCGGGTTGCAAAGACAGATATAGTCTTTCTTTTTTGGAAACTTTGAAGGAGCCGGCTGGTTTCGGCCTCAAGGAGGAGCCGGGCTGAATCGGGTTTTCTGCCCTGCTCCTGAATATTTTTTTGCCGTGTTATGGGGTCAAGAGTAAGGAGGGTCTGGTTAAAATCCTGAATGGCAGACCTGATGACGGGGTGAGCCGCATGGCGAATATTTTTTGAGATCTCACCCTCAATCAACAAATCTATCTTGGTAGAAGTTTCATAAGCCAAGGCTTTGAAGCTGGCTCCGATCACTCCCTGAAGGGATTTCGTTCCCTGCAAATAGGAAAGGATCATAGCCAGCAACAAAGGCAAGGCCCCAACCCCTAACATGGTCCAGATCAGTTTATTTTTTAATCCGGTCCTTATGCTCTTCCGTGCTTCCATTTCCCCAGAACCTTCTCTGCGAACAGAGGAGTCGCCGTGAGTGGTCTCCATAGAATGGACCCCTTGTTAATGGATACGCGGTTCAGGCATAATTAAAATCTTGCTTAGCGGCAAGCGTTTCCGCAACTTTGGTCAGCAGTTTTGCTTTCTCAATGGGCTTGACCATATAATCCTTCACACCTTTTTTAAGTAAAGAAACTGCCAGGTCCGAGTCCGGATAGCCCGTGACCACGATGATCGGAATGGAAGGTGCGTTTTGCTTCAAATAATCAATGGCCTCAATGCCATTGACCGTTGGCATTCTGATATCGCAAATAATCATTCCAACTTGAAGCAGGTTGGCGCCCGACTTCATCAAGTTGACCGCTTCTTCACCATCTGAAGCTTCAATCACATTGTAATTGGCCGACTCCAAATGAAGTCTTAACACCTCTCGCACTTCTGTTTCATCATCTATAATCAGGATTTTACCTTTGGTGCTGGCAGCTGCATTTATAAAGGGCATAATGATCTCCTCCTCAAGAATTAGAAACAAAGTCAACTGCTTGGAAAAAATCGTAAGTCTGTTTTTCACAAAAAGCGAACTCAACCACTAACTTTAGGGAATATAATTCCCAAAAATGGATCCCGCCACAGTTTCCAAAATAAATTTTTTTCATTAACCAGTTTCAGGTGCGAAATGCAGGGTAGGGAGTTAACCTTAAATTTTTATATTTAAAGAAGAAAAGAGGAATGTGTGAGGGATCGGAGAAAAGGCGTTATGCCCTGCTCAGGGCATAACGCCTTTTCTCTCTTATTCTCCCTTGAAAGTGGAGCGGATATGAGCAATCACATCCGCCAGGCTTTGAGGCGGTATAGTCATGCCCCAGTCCGGCATATTTGGGGATTTACCAACACTCTTTCCACCATAATAAACCAGGTTATATAAATAATCCGGCGGGTAATCAGAAAGTGGCAGGTCCGCATGGACTGCGGGTTTTGGGTCCAGCCCTTTGGCTCCCGGTCCATCCCCCTTACCCTGAGGCCCATGGCATTGCACACAGTACTCTTTATAGACTTTGGCTCCGCGTCCTGCATCCGCTTTTTTGAAAGTCTCTGATTCCCACGGTTCATAGAATTTAAAATCCTTCACGCCAAGAGTCATCAAATAACCAATAATATGACGTGCTTTACGAAGACTGATATCGGCCAGGTATTCGCCGCTGTGCGGAGTGAAATCCTGAGGGTTTTCCGCGAACCGGCTCCACCAGTCCAGCCTGTATCGGTTACCCGCATCATAAAGGTTTACGCTGATTGGGCCGCCTATATTATTGCCCTCATCATCCTTGATCTGGTGGCATCCCAGGCACGAATATTCGCGAAAAATATCAGCCCCCAAACTCGCCTCCATTTCTGTAAAGGTAGACATATCGACAAAACTTTTTTTAACCCTGGGGTCAAGGTAAGTCTTTTCCATGTAACCGGCAATCACTGTGGCTTCTTCCCGTGTCAAAATCATATGCTTTCTTGAAAAGTGAAAACTTTTATCCCAGCGATAACTATTGGGATAGAGGTTTTCCTCCTGGCCCATCAACCAGCGGATCAACCAGGAGTGCTGGTATTTCACACCACTCCACATCAAATCGGGTGCTTTCAGATCAAACTTTGATTTCGGTTTGCCTTCAAACCGATGGCAGTTTTTGCATTGGCTGTTAATTATTTTTTCGGCGAATCCATCATCCCCCGCCCACAACCCAGAAGGGACAATTAAAATGACTAGTAGAATCGTGAGTCCTTTGACTACTAATCGCCACATAACTTTTCTCCTATCAAACAGTAATAACTATTAAGCTCTCAGGAACTTTTTTATAAACAAAATTAACTGCCAGATTTCCTCGGACTTTAAAGTGGATTTATGGGCCGGCATGGCCGTACCGCGGGATCCATTTTTAATGATCCAGAATAACTGGCCGTCTGGTAGATTCTTCATTACCTCAGCACAAGCAAAGTTTCTCGGGGGCGGGTCCAGCCTTCTCGCCAGACTACCATTGCCATTTCCCCTGGCCCCATGACATAGCTTGCAGGCTGTAGGTTTGGCATCCTGGTTATAAAGTCGTTTTCCTTTCGCCAGGTTCTCCGGAGTGGGTGAAACCGGATTTTTCTTTTTTAAGTACCGGCCCGGGGCGTTACGGGTTTTGCGGTTTTGTGGACAGATTCCAGAAACCCGCTGTACCTGAAACGAACCGGGAACGGCCAAACCTTGAACCTGCGGAACATAAGCAGGCTCGGCCACAACTGCTTTCACTTCACCAAGCAAAAATACTGCAAAGGCCAAGCCAAAAACCCGGACCATCTTTTACTGACGCCTGGATTGAGGGAACTGGCGCAAATAGTGAACAATCTGCCAGATTTCCCGGTCCTCGAGATCTTTAAAAGCCGGCATGCCCGTCCCTTGGGAACCATTACGAATGATCCAGAACAACTGGCCGTCGGAAATTTCTTTCATCGTTTCTTCGCAGGTGAAATTCCTCGGTGCTGGGTTCAGTCCCTGCGCCATAATGCCCAATCCATTTCCATTCACGCCATGGCAAATTTTGCAGGCCATCGGTTGCACCTCCAACTGAAATAAAGATTCTCCTGAATAAAGAACTTCCCGGCTGGGTTTAAGCGGGTTGGTCTGGTTGTGGATATCCTCGGGAGCCTGAACCGTAAACCGGCCTTGCGGACAAATGCCATCTCCGGCAAAGCCTTGCCCATGATGCCCCTTATGGTGACGCAAATTATACCGGCGCCCATGGCCCAAAGGCGGCCCGGCCCATACCTCGGCAACCACCCCGAACAGTAATAGCCCAAGGATCACCCCCACTATGCTTTTCCTATTACTGCTGAAACCCTGCATCATAATTTAAGTTTTATTCTGATTAGTTGCTTGGAGAAAACGTTCGAATGAAATGGATCACACTCCAGCCTTCTTCCTCACTGATATCCTTGCCCACTCGTACGGGCATCTGCGTTCCTGCGCTCCCGTTCCTCAACACCCACATGATCTCGCCATCGGTCCTGATCTCCTGCCATTTTGCATCGGTGAAATCTCTCGGCGAGTGGCCGGGAAGTTTCACCCCCTTGCCATCGTGGTTGTGGCAGGTGACACACAGGCCTTTGCCAAAATAAATTTTTCGACCTGCTTCTATCCTTTCAGGGGTTGCGGGATAAGGATTATCCATATCCTGAAGTTCTTCTAATAGTTCAGAAGGAACCCTCGGTTCATAGATATCCAGGTGAAACGCGCCTGCCACTCCGCCCCAAACAAACAAAAGAGCAAAGGCAACTATCAGGGTTAAATCAATCGTTCGCATCGTATTGATACATTATCAGGGGAAGATTATTGAAAGTATTACCCCTTCGGGGCACGCGTGATGTCCTCTTCCTAAGTCTTTACCCGTGGGAGGGAATATAGCAATTACTTTTTAAGCCGAGATAACTCTTTGCTCGCCTAATCAAGCTATTGCTAGTTGCCGCCGGTCACCGGCCGGACTAGTCGCAGGAAGGCATCGGTGCCCGATATTTTATCCTGATAAACCTGACCGCCTTCATCTTTGAAGGAAACCGTTATGGCTTTATTACGTTTTTCTTCGCTGGTCCAGGTACTCCAACCTGCGCCTTCAGGAAACATATTGTCGATAAAAATTTTATCGCCATCCTTATCTACGTTACGCTTGCGCCGGTCATACAAAGTGGCAGCTTCTTCAGGAGTAGGCAAACGCCAATCATCGTAACCGGCGAAATTTTTATTGCTCATGCGCTGGGCATACTCATTTGCCGTATACCAGTTGACCCATTTGGCATTCATTTGCCAGTAGTCCCGGGTCATCCAGAGCAAACCGGTTTTCCGGTCAAGGGTGGTACCGTTTCCATAATTGGCAAACCGTTTATCGGCAGATTCCGCAATCGGTTTTTGATTCGCCAAGCCCTCGGCCCAAATATTGGCGCTAAAGAACAGAGCAATAATAGCGATCCCTGTTCCTATGGTATTGCGTAATAACATATTTCCACTCCCTATTTGGTAGCGATATAAATCACCCCAGCTACCCCATTCGGGGCATGAAGGCTGAGGAAAAATATAACTCCCTCTTTGTAAAAGAGGGGTCCATTGAAGCCCCCCATTCCACGAAGGGGGTCGGGGGGATTTGCCTTTTCAGTAGCCTATAATTCTACCTGCTCGCCAAACTCAAGTAAACGGGGAAATCCCCTTGAACCGGTTTTCGGCTTCCGGTAAACTGGTATAAGAACTCTATCAAGGTCCCTCCTATGAAATCTTTTCGCAATCATAAACGCATTGCGCTTTTCACTGCCCTGCTTATCCTGGGTTTCAGCACTACCGTGTTTGCCCACTCCAGAGATAAGGATCGGTGGGACAATAAATATGACACTGAAGTTTATTTGTTTGGTGAAAACCCCATTCCTTTCCTGGTGAAAAATGTTCACCTGCTGCCGAAAGGCAAAGTTCTGGATCTCGCTATGGGGGAAGGGAGAAACGGGGTTTATCTCGCCACTCAAGGGTTCGATGTTATTGGCTTAGACATTTCCGCCACGGGTCTCAAAAAAGCCCATAAACTGGCAGAAAGAAACAACGTCACCATTGAGACACAAGTGGTCGATCTCGAAAGTTTTACACTTGCACCCAACACCTATGATGTGATCCTTTGCACCTATTATATGCAAAGGGATCTTTTCAAACAATTCCAGTCTGCCCTGAAACCCGGCGGCATGATTGTTGTTGAGACTTATAATATCGACTACCTGAAATACGCCCGGTTCAGCCGAAAATGGGCGCTCGACACCAACGAACTACTTGATATTTTCAAAGGTATGCGAGTCATCCGTTATCAGGATTATGATAACGGCAAAGAAGCCTATTCCAGCATCATCGCGCAAAAACCCTGAGTGAACTCGGTCGAACGATTATTCATTACCCTGGCCAACCTGTTTCCCGTCTGGGTACTGACCGGTGCTGGGCTGGCCCTGTGGAAACCGGAAACGGCGACATGGTTTCAACCCCACTGGATACCCTATTTTCTCGGCCTCATCATGCTGAGCATGGGGCTGACCCTGAGCCTGGAAGACTTTTCCCGCGTCCTCAAAATGCCCAAATCCATTTTGCTCGGCGTTGGCCTGCAATACACCATCATGCCGGGCCTTGGCTATGCGCTGGCCTTAGGCTTTAACCTTCCAATCGATTTTGTTATCGGACTCGTCCTGGTCGCCTGTTGTCCCGGCGGAACCGCATCCAATGTTGTCTGTTTCATTGCCCGAACCCATGTCGCTCTTTCGGTAAGCCTGACCACATGCTCGACCCTTCTGGCTGTTCTGCTCACTCCCTTTCTGACCACATGGTGGGTGGAGTCCATCTCCCTGGAACAAACCGGTTTAAAGGTAGATGTAGATACCCTGGGGCTTTTACTCAAAACCCTCAAGGTGGTCATCCTCCCCGTTTTGCTGGGGATTTTTCTGAACCACTTTTTCCACCGCGGGGTTAAAAAAGTGGAAGCCTACACCCCCTTTGTCGCCGTGCTTTCTATTGTGTTTATTGTGGACTTTATACTGGCTGATAAAAAATCCGCCATCCTGGAAATCGGCGCTTCATTAATAGTTGCCGTGCTTTTGCTTCACCTGTTGGGATTTATATTGGGATATGTGTTATCCCGCCTGCTCAAGTTTACCGAGCGGGACGCTCAAACCGTATCGATTGAGGTAGGGATGCAAAACTCCGGTCTTGCGACCGAACTGGCAAGGAGCAATTTTCCTGCATACGGTTTGGCAACCGTACCCGGTGCCATCTCCGCCCTCACCCATTGTATATTAGGCAGTATCGCCGCCGGCCTGTGCCGGTGGCACAATGCCTCTACTCGCAACAGGGATCATTGAAAAGGAAATCAGTTCAGATTCGTTCTATCGCCCTCTCTGCGCCGCCCATACTGCAATGTCTTCACTGCGCAGACCATCAGCACGATGAACCAGAAGGCAAGGAATTTTTTCTCCTGAGAAAACGCTTGTTTGGCGGTGCGAAACGGGAGCTTAGGATCATGAAGAAACAGAGGCTCTTCCTGAACATAAATCCTGAGAACCCCATCATCGATCATTTCCTCATCCTTACTCTTAGGAATCAGGGTCAACTGGAAACCATCGGAAAATTTGGGTCGCCTGCTGATTGAAATTGTAATGGTATCGGGTGAGGTATTGGTCAAGCGGAAATGCACCTTGTTATCCCTGGCGAAATAAGACTGGGGAAAGCTCTCCACCCAGCCTTTTCCCAAGCGGGGATGATTGCTCACAAAAATCTTCTTTTCTTCCCCGGCCTGAATATCCAGAATTTCAATTCTCACAGCAGAATCAATCGGTTGGTCAAGAAAAAGACCTGTCTTTTTCACCCGGCCCTTTTGTAAGGAAATTTCCTGATTCAGGCTTGCTCCGGATGGCAGTTCCATTTGCCTGAACTGCGGTTCGTAATAAAAATTGGAACTGCGGATAAAAAGATAATCCTTGATATAGACTTTCAACGCGGGGTGTGAAAAGAAGGAGAGCGCTATGAGAAAAACCATTAAGAGCCCGGGATACACAAGAATCGCTGCGGACTTTCTAACCGGCGAAGTATCCGGTTTTTTAAAAACACCAGGTTTAAAGTCAAACAGGATGGACAATTGATGAACAACTACAAAGACCGTCAGAACAAAAATAATCAGAATGGCGGTTTTAGCATGAAACCCGGAAGGGGAAAAAAAGTAGGTGATGTCCATCCACCCCGGAAAGCTCATGAAAAAATCCGGAGACAGGGGAGCCAGAATACCGAGGAACGTCTGCTTATCACTGAGATTAGCGAAAAACAGCAGAAACACAATCACGCCATAGATACCGACATATTTCCTGTGCTCATGAAAAAACAGAAACCAGAACGGCGTGATCCATGCGTAATAATGAATCTTCAAAGGCACGCACAAAAGCAACAACAAACAAATGAAGACATACCTCAAAACATCTGAAAAATTACCCCGATACCTGAAACCCACATGATAAAAAACCGCAAGATATCCCAGAACCTTGAACCCCTTGCTCAATGCAAGAACCCATCCCCAGGCCAGGCCCTCGGAATAAGACGCACCTGTCATCCGCAAAAATACAAGCCCTCCGGAATGGATCACAAACGGCAGGTAAACCACAAGCAGGGGAACTAGAATCCAGCCGACCGTTTTCATTTTTTTCCGCCAACCTTCTGCCAGAAGAAACGGAAGGGGCAACAGGACCAGCGTAAACAACTTGAACGGCACACTCAAGGCAAAACAAAATCCCATCCATCGGGTGCTTCTTTTGACTTTGTACAGATAAATTCCGAATACGATAAGCGTGGTAGGAACGATTCCGCTTTGCCCGAACAGGTATTGAGAATATAGGAGCACCACCGATCCCGCCCACCAGGAAATATAGGATTCCTTTTCTTTTTCTCCCGCAACGATTTTTAAAATGCAAAACAGGATAAGAAGGTCGCAGGCCAAATACAGCGTTTTCCAGAGAAACAGTACTTTAAACTTCGCCTCGCTACCAGGATAAGAAAACGCCGCCCCGCCGTCTCTCAGTATTGAAGGAAACTGCTCGATGACCTGACGCATCCAAACGCTGTATTCCGGATCGGCGAAGAACTGAGTGAGCCCTGACCACAAACCAAAAAAATAGTAATGCAAGGGTTGATATGAATACAAAGCGGCGGCAGGATCAGAAAAATATTCAACCAGATGCGGGTAAACATCTAAAATCCCATCGTTTAAAAAAAGAAAGGGCGTTGCGAATATAAAGAACATGTCGGGGTGACCGGCCCATGGAATCAAGAGAAGACGCATGAACAGGCCAAACCCGATCCACTTTTTACAGCATGGGCTCAACGATGGAAAAGAAAGCAATTGGGTCATTATCAAAACATATCCCAGGTGAGGAGCTGTTCGGCAGATATGGCCACCTTTGGGGATTTCCCAAGTACACGATCCAGCTCATTGGGGGGAATGCCGGTTCCCGGACGCTTGCAGGCCAGCATGGCCGGTTCCAATGGCGTACCAGCGGGGATATCGATCCGGGCCACCAGGCTGCGCCTGGCGGATTGCCGGACCGGAATTTCTGACTCTTGAATTTTCTTTTTTCCATCACCGAGGATTTTTGTGACATTAAGGAGTTCTGATTTCAACTGGCGAAGGTCTTCCGGTTGCATGGATATCGATTGGTCCACCCCCGGCAGATTACGGTCGAGGGTAAAATGTTTTTCTATAAGCACCGCGCCCAGGGATGCCGCGACCACGGCAGACAAATTGTCCAAAGTATGATCGGACAACCCCACCGGCAATTCAAACTTACTCCGCATCCCGGCCAGACAAGCCATGTTCATTTCCTCATACCGGGAAGGATAATTAGACACGCAATGAAGAAGGATGACGGAACTTGCCTTGCGCAATGCATGCAGAGCCTCGCCAATTTCTTTATCGTTACCCATTCCCGTTGAGAGCACCACCGGCAGATCCGTTTCAGCCGCTCTTTCAAGAAACGGTGTGTAAGTCAAATCCGGAGAAGCGATTTTCAGCGCCGGCATTCCAAGTTCCACCAGCATATCCAGCGAGGCATCATCAAAAGGAGTAGAAAACAGCGGGATATTTAATTTGCCGGCGTAAGCAATGAGATCTTTGTAATCTGCACGGGAAAGTTCGTAGCGTTGGAAAAATTCATAGAAGGGAATTTCATTGCCTGGATGGTCCGGGTCATCGGCTAGCAGGGACATTGAAATCATCTCGCTGGCCACAAACGTTTGCAGTTTCACCGCATCGGCACCGTTTTTAGCGGCGGACTCTATCATGCGTTTTGCCAGTTCCACATCCCCATTATGGTTGAAGCCGATTTCCGCCACGAGAAAAGCGGGATGCCCTGCCCCCAAGAGTTTGCCGCAAAATTTAAAACTGTCATTATCATTCATGCAATCTATTCCTTAATTTTTTACCATATAGATAGCGGCCTGGTCCCCTTGCGACTCCCGATTAAGCTTGTCGGCCATTTTTTTGTAATCTTCAATCTGGGTCTTGGTAAAGATAGACTTCGCAGGATTTTTCCCATAAGAATTTTCTGCCATCAGTGGTATGTCCTTTAAATATTGCTCGCTTCCCCAGAACTGAAATTCGCTGGAGTCATAAACTATCTCTTTTATTTTGAATTTAGTTTTTTCGGCAAGCACTTTTAAACTTTCAATGGAAAATAAAAAGAAATGTCGCGGCGCATCCAATTGCACCCAATGGGTCCCATATTTTTTCCAGGCTTCTGACGAAACCAGGGGAATTCTAATCATGCATTCTCCGCCGGGGGACAGCAACCGATGAACCGCCTCAAGCGCTTCTATCGGGTCCGGTAAATGTTCAAAAGAATGGTGAAACATAATTATGTCCTGCTCCTCATCCAGTTCATGCACCCAGGTCTTTTTTATGGTTAGACCATTGGCATACTCTATATCTTTATCGATATGGGGTTCTACTCCCAGCACATTTTCAAAGCCCGCTTCTTTGAGAAAATAAAGTAGAAAACCCGTTCCACATCCCACATCAACAATTCTTTTTTTTCGGGTCAAGTTCATATCACCATCCTCCGGGTGAACCAGCCTTATCAGCCTGCCCAAAACCCCCTTCTTTAAAACGCTATAACTATCTCTTTTTCTTCTGGCCCAACTCACAACAGGATTCAAATACAAATTTTCAGGGCTCCGGGAAAGACTTAAATAATCCTGTTGGTAATATGGAGACATGTCTGATGGAATTTCTGCTATCTGCAAACATTGGCATTTTACGCAATGAAAATAACAGAATTCTTCCTTCAACCCGAACATCATTTCACGAACGGTGTAAACCGGATGATCATCTGAAAATCCACAAACACAGCAAACTCGGTAATGAGATTTGACATCTTGCATCATTTGAGTCAATTCCCTGAAGAACGAAAAAATAGCTTTGACCAAGGGTCAAGCTTTGGATAAACATTGATCAAAAGCCGCCGTTGCTCATCGTTAAAGGGTTTCACATAAATAAGCAATGCAACGAGTGTTATTAAATATAAACTCAGATTTGTTATCAAATGCCCTAAATTCAGCCAGGATAATATCAGGCAAGGTATAGAGGCTATCAGGCAATACAAAAAACACTGCCCAATGACCGGGAAAACAGGGGCGATTTCCATTTCAGCAGTGATGGTTTTTAACTGCCGCAAAACCATATAAACCATTACCACCCCTGTCGCTATTATCGCTCCCATCATGCCGAAAGCTGGAATCAGCACCAGGTTCAAACCAATATTCAAAATGCTCCCTTCAACAGTGGAACGAAGGGCCACACCCTGCCGGCGAATGACATATAAGGAGGATACGGTGAAATTTATTCCCAAAGCGGTTTGAATTCCTGCGAAGGTGGCATAAATTCCCAACGCTCCAGCTCCTTCTGAAAACGCAGAACCATATATAAAATTGATCACATGGGATGAGTTTAGAACACAAAAAACATATACGGGAATAGTCAAATAAGAAGCAAATCCAACAATTTGACAATAAAGGTTTGCGAGACTCTTAGTTCCTTCTTTTGCGTAGGTCTCCGAAAACAGTGATAATGCCATAGGGGCCACTCCTGCGAGAAGGAAAGCCATTGCCCCTGTGAGCCCTGTAACCAAATGATACAATCCAACATCCGCACGACTCACTTTAAAATAATTCAGCAACAGGACATCACTTTGTGTCAGCAGGCCAAAACCCAAAAAGGTGATGCCATAAGACACCCAGGCCAAATGACCCATATCGTCCCATTCAGGCTTTTTTGTTGGCCCTGAATATTGATCCCGCGCTAAAACCAAATAAATTACACTCGTTACGCTTGCGGAAAAAATATAAGCATAAAGAACTCCTGAAATCCCATAATCTAACGAAATAAACAGCATTAATAAAAACAGGTTTAGCAGGGCTCCAAAAATTTCTGTTTTAGCTAAAGTTTTAAAGCGCAGCAATGTCATGAACAGTGTGCTCAATATGGAGTCAACGGATATGACAATGAAATAAAGAATCAAAACCCAACGAAACTCCATCAGCCACTGGTTATGAATAAAGTCCAGGTAGTACGACAAAAAATGGTAAATCAGTGAACAGAACACAATAGTTGTAAGAAACCTCAGTATCAGCAACCTGCCAACCAGGTATTTCCCTTGTGCGCCTGAAGGATCTTTAATATTAAGTTCAGGGAGTTTTTTATTGATCAGGGTTTCGAGGCCAAAGGAATTCAGAAACCTGATAAATACCGGGATAACTAAAAGAGTGGCATAGTCTCCCAATCGTTCCTTACCCAAATAGCGGGTGAGAAGAATAGAGACCGCAAACAAGATGACCTGTGTCCCGGTTTTCCCCAGGGCAGTCCAGCCAATATTAGCTATGAATTTTTGAAATGAAGACAGGGCGAGAACCTCTCGTAAGCGAGCGGGCCGGCAACCACCGGGGCAGTGAGTAACTGGATTGCAAAAAAGGGGGCAAATTACTTAGCACAAACTACGTCTACTGCTGGCAGTTTAACACGGCATATTATACACTAGGCGTATTAAAAATTTCAGAACCTTGACAGACTAAGGAGGAAACCCTTGCAGTACAAAGTATTCATTGCAGTAGAGTTTGAAGGTTTGACTGAAGAGGCTCACAAAGAGATTGCCGAGCGGCTGGAAGAACACGGCATTGAAAAAATCCCTACGGTAAGTTCCGCATGGGAGTATACCTGCGAAGCAGAGGATGACACCGATGCAAAGGATAAGGCCATTCAGGAGTTTGTCAATATAGTCCGGACTTATCCCTGCGAGATGAGGCTGGTCGTCCAGGCCGGGACATCGCAAATTCTGCGCCGGAAGAAAAAATTCGATGATTGAACATTAGGCAATAGTTTTCCGCCTTCAAATGGTATGATAGATACCATTCCGGGAAATATTAGCAATTCCACGATCTGACCCGTCAGGAAGAGGGTTAATCAGGGACGGGAAAGCCCAAGAGGTCAAAATAGAACCGCTTCAGGTTCCCAGGGAGATGGCAGATGAATATCATTTTAAACAGTTACTGCAACCTAAGCTGCAATTACTGTTTTGCGGATGAGTACATG
>JYMV01043013.1_pt1 | contig 16060 bp, 17 predicted proteins | sample 338911 | NCBI WGS metagenome assembly JYMV01 (sample SAMN03354496, study PRJNA234377) | hydrothermal vent metagenome | biome: Deep sea; feature: Hydrothermal plumes at the Eastern Lau Spreading Center, Western Pacific Ocean; material: Seawater | place: Tonga | collected 2009 | depth 2000 m m
TCCCCTAAACTGTAGTTTGATCCCCATGCTAACATGAACTCACCATGGAAACCATTCGGTAGTCACAACCGCCCCTAAAGGCCATACGACGTGCTTATGGGTATACGGCGTCTGGACTGGACAAATGATTACGGACTTTTATTGATAAGGGTCATCACCGTATAGAGCCGAAAAATGAAAATCCTAGTAACTGGGCTTATCGTATTGTCATTAGCAGCAGCTGGTGGCACAGCCGTCTTGGTAAAGCAGTTCCTTGAATCGGAAAGACAAAATCAGGTTCGTGTTCCCGAGCCACAGGAAATAGAAGAGACAGCATCCTTATTTGTTCTGACGGTAGACAACGATTTGAGCGCGGGCACAACCGTTTCTCGCAGCCATTTAAGGTGGCACGCCTGGCCGGAAGATATGATCCAGGGTACCTTCGTCATTAGCCAGGAAAAAGATAAAGCACTATTGAAAGAATATGTCGGCGCTGTAGTTCGAACAAAGGTGCTTGCCGGAACCGCGATAACACCAAACATGGTTTTCCACCGGTCCGACGCAGGCTTTCTACCTGGGATTCTCACTCCAGGCATGCGGGCCGTTTCCATCAATATTGTACCTGAACGAGGGGCTGCCGGCTTTATTTTGCCCGGCGACCACATAGACGTCATCCTGATTCATGACGTCCGAAAGAGTTACCCCGATGACTCGCCAGTCATGAACGGTCAAATCGTGCGCTATGCAGCAGAAACCATCCTCACAGACATCCGCGTGCTTGCAGTAGACCAAGAGTATGAAGATGTGGGGGACGAAGCTGTAATCGCAAAAACCATTACTCTGGAGCTAACTCCTAAAGGGGCTGAGGTGATTGCTCTGGCCAAAGAGATGGGAGAAATATACCTGTCCCTAAGGAGTTTCGCCGTGGAGGAACCATCAGGAGAACGGACTTTCACTAGCGACTACGAAATAAGTCGGTCACTATCCGCATCTTTAGGGGAAGGGACCAGATTGACCCGATCTTTGGAAGTCCAGATTGGACAGCATCCGCAAACTGTTCGTCAGCGTGCCCGGGGGATTACGGTTTATCGGGGTGTTAAGGAAACCATTCGTGAACTGCCTAATTGATACGCAAATGACCCGTGCTCCACGGCAGCATCACTTGCTCCTAGCTTGTATTATAATTATGGCGTTGATTTGCGCCCTTTATTCGTCACCTGTACGGGCACAGTCTGAGGTTTCCGTCAACACACTGGATACTTCGGCCGTTGCATCTCAAAACAAGCCATCGGTAATTACCTTACCTTTGAACAAAGTACACGTCGTCAGTTTTGATCGCAGTGTGCGTGACGTGATTATTGCAAATCCGGAGATAGCCGATGTAATCGTTAAGACACAAACGAAAGCATATATCATAGGCCGGTCGACGGGCGATACCGACATACTCTTTGTGGATCAAACAGGAGCGGTAATGAACCACATAATCGCTCGTGTAGATCTCGATATATCGGCAGCTGCCGCTGCCATTCGGGAACTTGTTCCTTCAGCAGAGGTAGAGCTTAGATCAGTCAACGACAGCATTGTGATAACAGGTGTAGTTCACACAGCAAAGGAATCTGCTGATGCTAATACGATAGCACAACAATTCGTTGCAGAGGATTCCAACGTGGTTAACATGCTTCGGGTTCTTGGTGATCAGCAAGTGCTGCTGCAGGTCCGAATCGCCGAAATCCAACGTAACGTGCTCAAAAAATTAGGCCTTTCAAGCAACATAACGTTTAGCACAAATAAAGGACCAGGATCATTAGCCTTTGATATCACTACGTTTGGCCAAGATCTTGCCTCAGCCTTCGAAGCAGTTGGTCAATTTTCGACAGGGGCACCCAACATCCCGCAAACCACCTATAGTGCACTCGAGCGTCAAGGTTTGGTCAAAACTCTCGCTGAGCCCGTTTTAACCGCCATCTCCGGGGAAAGCGCAAGTTTTTTGGTAGGCGGCTTAATTCCAACCGTGGGCGGTGTTGATAGTACAGGCAATACAATTATCGAATTTCGAGAATTTGGCGTTAAGTTAGAGTTCACGCCAGTCGTCATGGCTAAAGACCATATTAGCCTTCGTATTGCAACGGAGGTAAGTCGTATATCCACAGAAAACAGCCTCACGATTCCTATCCAACAGGGAGCGACTTCAATTACTATAACTGGTCTATCTGTTCGAAAAACGGAAAGTACAGTTAATTTACCCAGCGGCGGCAGCTTAATGATTGCCGGACTCCTTCAGAACGATGAGTTCACGACAATTGACGGAGTTCCCTGGCTCCAAAACATACCTATCTTGGGAGCGTTATTCCGTAGTCCAAGCTTCCAGAACAATCAGTCAGAACTCGTCATATTGGTGGAAGCCGTCCTCGTTCGCCCGACGGACAATAAACAACAGCTTGCACTTCCAACGGACGGCTTTGTTTCTCCAAGCGATTTCGACCTTCTTATTCTCGGCCGTTTGTTTAAGCAGTATGGCAGTGTTAAAAATAGCGATGAAGTGCCTATTATTGGTGGTCCAATCGGTTATTTCATGCCCTGATTGGTTGTAAACGAGGGAAAATAACGTTGGCACATGTGAGGGATAATTAGCGATGAAACTGCCAACTCAAAGATCGGTCCAACGACAGATGACCGTGATTTGCGTTACCGTGGCCTGTATGTTTGCCTGTTCTCCTCCAATGCCTGGTAGTCACGACTTTCGCACAGCATTCCCAATTAAGGTGCAAGATAAGACGTTTACTATTAAGGCGCGCTTTGTTCAGTCAGACGATGAAGCAAATCTCGAAGACACTAAACAACTTCAAGAATTTGTTCGTGAATTTCACCGACGCGCCACGAGCCGCATGCTTCTTACTACAGCTCGTGATCTGGATAAATCTATTAGCGATACCCTTATAACTGTCACTAAAAAACATCTACACATTCTCGGGATGCGCGCAAATGATCTTGTGATTAGACCAAGCCTGACCTCGTCAATGAAAGGTGCGCCAGAAGTGATTTTGAGTTTTCGTGGCGCCCTTGCTGAAGTTCCTGTATGCGGAGACTGGTCGGGAGAAACGGGATTCAATCCGACGAATATGCCCAGCAAAAACTACGGATGTGCCTACCAACGAAATATTGGCTTAATGGTATCGGACCCCGACGATTTGCGGCATGTGAGTGGACATGGAACGATCGATTCTCAACGATTGGAACAAGTCATTAAAAATTATCGTGAAGGAACAGCGACCGGAGCAGAGTGGACCGGTGGCCAGACGAGTTCGGGGAGTTCAACAACCTCCACTCAATAGGCCGAGCCTCGTAAACCCGATTACATAATTAGGAGCATAGCGATTCTTAAGCTCACCATTCACGGTTTTTGTGCCACACAAAAAACTAAAGGGCTGCTCGAAAATCTCCAGAAACACCAGAAATTCCGACGTTGCAAAGTCGAAATTCAAACTGGAGAAATCGAAAATGCTGCCGCACATCTTGCTGAGGGCAGGACACCCAACCTTCTGATTGTGGAGTCTGGAGAAAGTGGTGATCAACTCATACAACAGCTTGAATCCCTTGCGGAACAATGCAGTTCTGAGACAAGCGTTATGTTGATCGGTCCGAATAACGACATAGGCCTATACAAACAGCTACTCACTTTAGGGGTCACCGATTACTTTTCAGACGATACCTCATCGGATCAACTCATTGTATCTATCGAGCAAACTTTTTCTGATGTTGACCCCGCAGAACAAGCCCGCGTCATGGCCTTTATCGGTTCTCGTGGTGGCGTTGGAAGTAGCGTAGTGGCAGCCAACACTGCGTATTGTTTGGCTCATGGTTTCGAGGAAAAAGTTACCCTAGTTGATCTTGATCTAGCGTTTGGCACTTCGGCCCTGGAGCTCAACCTTGATGCTAAACAGACGGTGTCCGATGCCTTGGATCAACCGGACCGGCTAGATGACTCCTTAATCGAACGATTTATGGCCCCGTATGACGAATACTTATCAGTCTTAACAGCACCCGCTGGTTTGGTCCAAAAACAAAATATGAATATCGAATCTATAGAGACACTCTTAAAGTTAGTCCGTGCAATTTCCAATTTCGTGGTCCTCGACTTGCCACACCTTTGGCAGCCGTGGGTGCAGGAACTACTATTGCAGGCGGATGAAACAATCGTGACCTCCTATCCCGATCTAGCCGGCATACGCAATACGAAAAATATTTTTGATTTTCTAGACGAAGGACGCGGTGTTGATGCACCAACAAGGCTCATATTTAATCAAATAGGGGCATGCAAAAAGACGGAGTTAAGCAGGAAAGATTGCCAAGGCGCTGTAGACCATACCCCCTTGCTTTCAATACCATATGACCCTGTGATTTTCGGTACAGCGATGAATAACGGTGAGTTAATGGTAGAAACCAATAACAAGCATAGAACAACTCAAAAATTCAAAACTCTCAGTGAAAAAATTAGTGGCCGGACCATAGTCGGAAAACGTCAACGAAAAAAATCAATCTTATCCTCAATATTGGCGAGATAAATCTTAGGCACTGACCCATGTTTGGAAAACGAGAGACTGCCGAACAGCGCAAAATTATACCGATGGACAATAACACATCGGCAGGCCAAGCCCGCGCGCCCAGTCAAGAAACTAAGCCAACCTCAGAAATCGAACCGCAACTGCTTCCGATTAAACAGGAACAGCCTAATGAAGTCGAACAAGACAAAAGGGAACCGTTCAAAAAGGGGTTGGCTAAGGAGCGACTACAAGAAATTAAGGTCAGCATCTTCAACGACTTAATCGATACGGTGGACCTTGCCGGGCTAAACAAGCTTTCTGAAGAAGCCGTTCGCGAAGAAATATCGGACATCGTCAGCGAAATCATTAGCATGAGAGACTTGGTGTTAAATGGCCAGGAACAACAGCATGTCATAAACGATATATGCAACGATGTCCTCGGTCTTGGACCTTTAGAACCCTTGTTAGCGCGCGATGACATTGCAGACATCATGGTTAATGGGCCTAACAAAGTTTATATCGAAATTAAGGGAAAAATCGAGCTGACGGATGTCAAATTTCGTGATGATGCTCAGTTGATGAATGTCTGCCAACGTATCGTCACGGCCGTCGGACGGAGAGTTGATGAGGCAAGCCCAATTTGCGACGCACGTTTAGCAGATGGATCCCGCGTTAATGTCATAGCGCCACCGCTTGCAATCGATGGTGCTGCTTTAACAATTCGCAAATTTAGTCAAGACAAACTGGGACTCGAAGATTTAGTTAATTTTGGTAGCATTTCGCAAGATGGAGCAGATTTATTGGCCGTTGCATCCGAGTGCCGCTGTAATATCTTGATTTCTGGTGGCACAGGGTCAGGGAAGACAACGTTACTGAACTGCATGACCGACTACATCGGCATTGGAGAACGCGTAATCACTTGCGAGGACGCTGCAGAACTGCAGCTGAAGAACCCACATGTGGTGCGTTTAGAGACACGTCCCCCAAACCTCGAGGGTGCCGGCCAAATTACGATGACAGACCTTGTTAGAAACTGTCTTCGAATGCGTCCAGAGCGGATTATTGTTGGCGAAGTCCGCGGATCCGAAGCATTTGATTTGCTACAAGCAATGAACACTGGCCATGACGGATCAATGGGAACAGTGCATGCAAATAATCCACGTGAAGCGCTATCCCGTGTCGAGAATATGGTCGCAATGTCCGGGTATAACCTTCCAGCAAAAGCCATGCGCGAACAAATCGCTTCATCAATCAATATTATTATACAGGCGTCTAGGCTCCGCGACGGCTCGCGAAAAATTACACACATAACTGAAATTGTAGGCATGGAGGGCGAAACAGTTACCTTACAGGATCTTTTCGTTTTTGAATTTCTTGAAGAGTCCGCGGACGGAAAAATTAATGGCGAGCATCAGATGACAGGGCTGCGACCAAAATTCTGGGATAAAGCTCGTTACTTCGGTTTAGAGGCAAAGCTGCAAAAAGCTCTCGGATTAACCGGTGAATGATTTGACCGAAAACACCGACATCATGTTGCCGGTACTGAGTAGTGCTTTTCTGACATTTATGCTTTGTGCGATGTTCGCTTTGATTCTGGTGCGCGTAATGCAGCCCAGATTACAGCTTAATCGTCGACTAAGAAATCTCGGGCTGAGCCCGTCTAAAAGCGATACTCCGAGTGCCCAAAGTTTAAATCCACGACAAAGGAGAATACAACAAAGGCTTCACGATCTTGAAAAAAAACAGAAAAAGAAAGGATCTAGAGAGCGTCTTCGTGGCAACATGCTAAAAGCCGGTCTAGAACCCAATACCCGCGTTTATTTTTTTGGGTCCGGAGGACTCGGTTTGGTCGCACTGAGTGCGGCGTACTTATTTGGGATGCCGTGGCATCTAAGCATCCTATCGGGTTTAGTCGCAAGTTACCTGCTACCCAAGTGGGTTTTATCTATGTTGTTTAATCGCCGACAGAAAAAATTTACGAGCCACTTTTCCAGTGCGCTTGACGTCATAATCCGTGGCGTCAGGTCCGGACTTCCCGTAATTGAGTGCTTACGTATCGTCAGCCGCGAAATTCCCAACCCAGTAGGCGACGAGTTCAGCCAACTCGTTGAAGGGCAAAAAATAGGCTTGACCATATCAGAGCTTTTGCATCGGGGACTCGAGAGAATGCCAACAAAGGAATACAAATTCTTTGCTGTCGTTATTCAAATCCAACAAGAAACAGGTGGAAATCTTGCCGACACACTGGAAAACCTCTCGAACGTGTTACGTGACCGAAAAGCAATGCGCGACAAAGCTCTAGCGCTATCGAGCGAGGCAACAGCCTCGGCTGCCATCATTGGCTCGCTACCGATTCTTGTGTGTGGCGCATTGGCATTGGTAAGTTGGGAATACATGTCCGTGTTGTTCAGTACAGATACGGGAAATTTTTTTATAGGGGGTGGATTGGCGTGGATGGCAGTGGGCGTAACTGTGATGTACAATATGATCAACTTCAAGACGTAGAATAATGGTGCACTTTTTCGACCCCAAAACATTAATCGTGGCACTAAGTTTCGTCGCAATTTTTGCCGGTATACTTGCGATTGGTCTTCCCTTCTTGCATACGGATAAACGAGATCGACGCCTAAAACACTTTACCAAACGTAGTGAACAACTGAATGAAGAAGTGCGCACCGAATTGGCCCAACGACGCGCGCGAGCCAGAGCGGAAACCAAACTCGGACTCATGAAGAAGTTCCTCGAGGGCTTCAAATTACAGACGCTAACCCTTAATCAGAAAATTCGAGACAAACTTGCGACGGCAGGATGGCGCACCAGATCCGCAGTTGTCACATTTGTCTTTGCAAGATTCGCGCTTGCTGCAGCTTTTTCTTTGTTGGCACTCTTGCTGCTGCCGTTTATGGAAATAACTACTTCGTTCTCCTTGAAATTTCTTATCATTGTTGCGGCCGGAACAGTAGGCTACTACTTGCCCAATATTTGGGTTCAAAACATGGCGGCAAAACGGCGACAAGAATTGAACGCATACTTTCCTGAGGCGCTCGATTTGTTAGGAATTTGCGTGAACGGTGGACAGTCTATAGAAGCCGCATTTAATAAGGTTACGGAAGAGATCTTCGATGATTCCCCAATTATGTCAGAAGAAATGGGATTGACGGCAGCCGAACTTTCATTTCTCGGAGATCGCACCACCGCATATCGAAATTTTGCTGTTAGAACGAATTTACCTGCGGTGAAAGCGCTATCAACGACCCTAGCTCAATCCGAAAAGTATGGCACACCTCTTAGCCAAGCGCTTAACGTTTTATCTGAGGAAAACCGGAAAGAAAGAATGTCACGATTGGAGAAAAAGGCGGCCTCACTACCTGCAAAACTAACCGTCCCCATGATTGTATTTTTTCTACCAGTGCTGTTTGTGGTTATTCTCGGGCCTGCCGCACTAGGTATAATGTGATCCCCCTTCGGGATCGCTGGCTATTCATGAAGCATTCGAAAAGCCTCTAAGTTCTGAGCAACTGTTTCCGGTGGTAAATCTTCGTTGGCTAAACTCCTAGCTTCCTCTAAGTCACCCTTCAGTCCGTAGAGTAATGCCAAATTTTGCCGCATCTGGGCATTCGCATATTCACTACTCACAAGGTCTTTAAGAAGAGAAATAGCCTCGTCTAGTTTGCCTGCTTGAGCCAAAGAAATGCTGAGATTGTTTAGTACAGAAACATTTTTAGGTGAGAACTCAAGAGCGGCGCCATAAGAGTTCTGTGCATCTTCAAATCGCCCCAAGTGATCGTAAAGCACTCCGTGCAATGCATGAAATTCCCAAGCAGTCGAGGCTAATTCGTCTAATGTTGCAAGACCCTCTTCTGCATCATTTAATAAGCCACTCGCTATTTGCGCCTTCACAAGCTCAACCCGCAGTACACTCTCTTTCTCCTGCTGCGATAACCTAGCCTTTAGAAACAAGACAGCATCTTTCGGCGAGCCGACGTACCGTAGGTTTCTAGCAAGGCCCAACGTTGCCTGTACATTCTCCGGATCAAGTTCTGTTAAACGTTGATAGTGCACTGCCGCAATCTCATAACGATATTGTTGTTCAGCAGCCGCGGCTGATTCCAGCAGAGCTGCTGTGATTGCGATTTCTTCAGGGGTTGCCGTAGCTCGTTGGGCTTTGTCTACGGAGCCCGTTTCCACATCAAAGAGTCCATCTATTGTGTCGAAAGACACATGCTCTTCCAATAACTCACAACTCCAACAAAAGGCACTTATCCCTAAAATCGCAAATAATTTAAATGAAAAATCTGCGACACACACGTCGCCGCAGCTCCTAGTGAACATAAAACGATACATAGCAACCTAGCTTTACATTTATCAAAAATCAGTAGGCCGAGCAGAATGCGCAAAAATATGACATTTTTGCATTAACCTAGTTTCCCCTTAAACAATTATTCATAATTGCTAATGGACCATCTGTGTAAGACTGGACCTAAATTTTTTAATTCCATACTTCAAAGGTTTGGTCAAAAAGTCCCTCCGGTGCAATTAGAGTCACACAGATCAAACTTGCATTAAAAACTCAATCATTGCCGAGAATAGAAGACCACTATAAAATAAAGCTACTATTGAAGTGGTAAGTATTTGGTGTGGCTCTATGCGCATTCTATTCTCGTATCAATGTATTACTAATTTAAGTCAACCAATACTTTGGACGCAGATATTGTGCGGGTCATTTCTGCTCTGTTTGTCTCTCGGTTCGGCCACAACATTTGCAAAAGACGATATTCTAAGTATCACGCTCGACTCAGCTGAATTGATTCAGATAGATACAGAGATAACAGTGGTACAGGTAGGAAATCCTGAAATAGCAAACGTGTCCGTTAATACACCGCAATCAATTTTTGTATCGGGACTTACAATCGGCGAAACAGGCTTGTTATTGCTTGATGGCGCAGGTGAGATAGTTCTCGATCTTAATGTCGTCGTAGTGCCAAAGAATGAGCGCCACGTGACAGTTCACCGAGGCAGTTCCACAATCCAGACATTGATTTGTCACCCCCGTTGTTTGGGCGTGGAAAATCCAGGCATCGTCATCGAATAATTCTGGATTAAGATATACCTAAAAACCAACCAACTTCAGTAAGATGCGGAATTTTTTAAGTCTAGAGGCGATAAAATCAAACGCTTCGACGGAAATTTACTGACGATTCTCCGGATTGTGGAAACTTCATTATCTGATTTCCTTGTAGAGAACACTTAGTATGCTTCTTTTAAACGAAATACAGCATTCATGATTAAAAAATTTCTCCACAGAACATATGAATTGAATACAAGCCGTGGGAATTTGTTTGTACGAAACATTGTCTCCAACGTAGCGGTGAAACCGATCCAATACTTTATTTCGTTAGGGAGTTTTGCGAAAAATAAGAACGGCGTCCTCGCAGTCATGTTCGCATTAGCTGCCATTCCAATTATTTTATCAATCGGCGCCGCTATAGACTTCGCTCGCGTTTATGTAGCCAAAGCACAACTTGGTGAAGCGCTTGATAAGGCAGCGTTAGCAGTTGCAGTCACAAGAAATGCAAGCGACGCACAAATCGAAGCGATTTTCCAAGGTTATTTTGACGCAAATTTTGGATCAAACAAAATAGGAACAGTTGCAAGCCTTACCCGCAACCAAACCGATAGCCAGGTAACTTTAACGGCAACTGCCACAATCCAGACCCTCTTTCTCGGAATTTCACCTGTAGGTGATTTCGATGAAATTACGATAACGGGGACTTCAACTGTAATTATAGAAACGACAGGACTTGAAGTGGCTATGGTACTGGACAATACCGGTTCGATGCAATTTGGAAACCCGGCAAGAATTGATTCCCTCCGCCTTGCAGCCACTGATTTGGTGGATATCCTTTTTGGAAACGAGACAAATCCAGAAAATGTGAAAATTGCATTGGTTCCATTCGTGGCGACGGTAAATATTGGGCAAGAAAACGACGAACTCGTCCAATTCCCCGATCCAGACAACATATACCCCCCAACTGTTGACGATGCGTGGAAAGGCTGCGTCGAAGCGCGGCCGGCGCCGAATGACGTCCGAGATGACTTCATTGAAGGGGACGCTGAGAGGGGTGAGTGGGCCCCCTATTATTGGGAGAATGAACCGACATTTCGTATAACTAATTCCTTTGTTCGAGATGACGTTTGCGTGAATACGTGGTGGACTGAAAGTACGCCCCTTAACGTGTTACCCAGAGAGGTTCAAGTCGGTCCAACAGGTCGCTCTGGAGATGATGATTTTGATTTTGACACACATCCAAATGCCGCCGGCTTTTTCATTAATTTGGATATTGAGCCAAAAGCAACGAAAGGTCCCAACAAAGCCTGCCCTGATCCGTTGATACCACTTACAAATGACAAACAAACGCTACTAACCGCAATTGATCAGATGCAGCCTTGGGAAGGCAATGGCACTATGGCACATCTTGGAGCAGCCTGGGGCTGGCGAGTATTATCTCCTGAGGCGCCTTTTCAAGAAGGCCTCCCGTACACAACCGAAAACAACAATAAGGCGATCATCATCCTCTCCGATGGGCAAAATTTAGTATCACAACAAACCGCCTTCCTCAGCGCTTGCTCCCAGGGCCAGGGGAGCTTCACCGCCGTAAACCCAAGGTACGATAGCCATTACACCGCCTACGGATACACATCTCAAGGCAGGTTGGGAGGCAACACCGCCACCGTCGCAATTAACGGCGAATTAGATTCGCGGTTCGCCCAAGTTTGCGAGAACATCAAGCAGGAAGAAATTGTGATTTATACGATTACGTTTGACCTAGACGACGAGGATACACAGGAATTATTTCGTCAATGTGCTACTGATCCGGACAAGTATTTTAATTCACCAGATGGGGATACGTTACGGTCATCCTTCCAGGCAATCGGCGCAGAGTTAAGCAATTTGAGAATTGCGCAGTGAGGCTGTTTATGCGTTTCCAGCTACGCAAACCAATCCAATCATTTGCTTCCATTTTTAGGCGATTTTTTAGAAACATAGAAGGGACGACAGCGGTCGAACTGTCCTTTGTTTTGTTGCCCTTTTTAATCGTCCTATTTGCAATCATAGAAACTGGTTACGTCTTCCTCACACAAATGGTAGTGGAAGGAGCAACAGCAACCGCTAGTCGTCAAGTAAGAGTTGGCTCTGTACAACAGTCAGCCGACCCGCTCGAACAGTTTATACAAACCCTTTGCGACAACACGGGTACGATTGTGCCGTGTGAGGAACTGATACTGGATGTTCGAAGCTTTGCCAATTTCCCCGACATTAGCTTACTGCCAGAAGTTCCTGATGACGACGGTGCTATTACCTTCGACCTTGGTTCGCCCGGCGACATTGTGTTAGTCCGCGTCGTCTACCAATGGGATTGGATCACGCCGTTCCTCCGAAATCAAATACAACCTGAAGGAAAAAGATTCATTGCAAGCGCTATCTTCCGGGTTGAACCATTTCTAGGTGCACTCCAGTGACAACGCATCTCAATCGCTTCTGGCACAACCTTCGAGGCGTAGCCATGATTGAGTTCGTGCTGCTTCTCCCGTTAATGTTACTTATTTGGGGTGGGATAGTTGAATTTGCTAACATTCATTTTGCCGGCCGCAAAGTGGCTCTTGCAACTCAATCGATCGCCGATTTGATAGCTCAGGAACGCTCAGTAACAATTGCGGAACTAACCAACCTCGTTGACGCTGGGAACGCTATCATGTTCCCCTACCCAACCGACACCATGGGATACCGAATGCAGAGCATCGCAGTAGATGACGATGGGAATATAGAACCAGACCCGACGTCGTGGAGTTTCTCGTCTGGACAAGCGCAGCCTGGAGCCGCACCAATCCCAGCACAAGCTGAATCCCTTTTGACTACCAACGACAGCACTATCTATGTATCGGTGATCTACACGTACGAACCTGTCTCGGTTTTCGGTGCTCTGCCCGGCCTTTCTGAACTTATTAGCAGTATCACCTTTACAGAGGAAGCTTTCGCAAAACCGCGCCAGATTAACAAAATTCCTTTAGAATAAAATACCGACATGTACCAAAAGAGCAAAATGCCGTTCAGCCCTCAAGCGAAATCCACAAAGATCCGCCGTCTGAGACCCTGACGACCATAACAATTGGCCGCCGAACAACCCCAGTCCGTCCACGAAACGACGGAAATTGCTACCAACCGAAACACCAAACTCGATGTATCTTTCGATTCAGAAACGATAAAAAGTCTATTTAACCCGCGAGTGAATCGATTACGCTTTGGAATGTAGCGGCTATTTGTGTCCCTAATGTACCGACAAGAACAGCAATCGCAACTGCCACTCCGGCTGCTATAAGTCCATACTCAATAGCCGTGGCACCGCGCTTTGTTTTAGCAAATCGCGATTTAGTAAACTTTCCCCACGACCAACTCACACCATCAATACAACGCCAAAACATGATATTTAGGCTCCTCTTCCGAATCCAGCAGCATAGTACAAAAAAAGTTTCCTCTTATAGCAGAGTGTTGGCCTCAGCGCGACCCTTTAAAGATCATTCCCTGATAAGTCAAAATATCTCTTTATTTTTCGATGATTGAGAAATAAAGTCGTTCCTCCAAAGACTAAACCAATTTATTACAAACACAGGAAGTTTCTGTTTAACTAAAAATAATATTAATAAGTAAATAATGGATCTAACTCTAATAAGCTGGATATATTGTCGTTTTTGGGCAATGAATAGTCAAAAGAACTAAGAACCGAGCTATCGTGCGCTCGGATAAGCCTCAGCGTTACATAGACAGCGTTCTCCGCAACTGCGTAAACCCCTACAATAACAGCCTGAGCCTCCTGTTCATCCCTGATTTTCTGGGCATCACGAGATAGTGCTAATTCTCCACTACCCTCACGAACCAATATGTTCCCGCGAAAACGCATTTCACGAGTCATATAGCCCAACTGGGTTAATCTGGAACGAATTTGCTCCCCGATAATCCGCCCCAATACCGAAGATTCTTCAAGATCGGTCACATTGACGAGGCTTGCAACGATAATCGGTTTGTCAGGGTCCAAAATCTGCTGGGTAGTATCAATCAAGCGCTCCGTAACACGATGGCTATTGGAAACCAGATCGATATCATCAAGCCGTTCCGCTATGCCGCCACCCATAGAAGCATTCGTATACACATCTCCGCATCCGCCAAGTAAGCCGCCCGCGCCGATCAATACGATGCTTAAGGTCGTCAATGCCTGAAGCCAATGCCAAGTCATAAGGCGTCTCATAATACTTTTGCTCCCATGTGTCCCTAATCTCCCAGGACCCTAAGAGTCGCCACTTGCGGGGCCTCACCGATCTTCTGACGCGGTATTTCATCTACCGGCACCAACTCTCCCACATATTGGGGCAAATCGGCATCAGAGATAAAATAACCATCTGTCTTCCGCAACAACATCTTTCGCCCATCAAAAAGTGATGTCGTTATTACCACTTGCGCCCCACTAAAGTCATTTCCGTATTTCCAAAGATCGGCCAACACTCCCGTCGCGATCAAGTGTTTACTGAAGGTCGCGTTATCAAGAGCGTACCAAGCGTAACCGAGCAGCGAAAACGTACCAGGCACGGAACTAGGCGGTTGCTTCCCGACCCGTGCAACAACGCTTGCGCGAGAATAGACGACGAGTGCACCCCGCGGGTCATCCGCAACAGTGTGCCCCAAGGAAATTAGCTCGGTTATCAGGTATTCACGGAAATTACGACCGAATGCCGTGCTACGATCACCGAAGGCAATGTATATAGGACGGCCACGAATCCCAACCGTATCATCCGCCAAGCAGAACGATCGTTGAGAGGTAGTGTACTTCTCACCAGCTAAACATGCACTGATACGGGCTGCTGATTTCTCAGCCAGTCTTTCCCAATGCGACACGCTTGTTAGCGCCGATTGATGCACGAACGCATCACCTGTCCCGAACCCAGATAAATGGGAAAGTCCTTGCGCACAGCCGCTCACCATGATGAGGCAAACCATGCAGAAATACGCTCGTCTTATGCTCACTGACCCACCTCCAAAGACCCACCTTAAGTTTGCCTTGACAACCCCGCAGCCGCCGCAATGGCCAGCTTGAAAGTCACCGTACCTTTGTAAGCCAGGGGTAGGCAAGTATTCGAGGAATACTAATCACGATCACAGTGTGTTTGGCATGGCAATTTCCGACACAAATAGTACCCCAGCACGCACTGTTTTAAAATTTTTCAATGCCATAGGACCCCAAACTTTATACGGGAAAATACACCGAAGAGTGCAACTAAGAGTATGATGCGCATCGCGCCCAAAAGCCGCAAAATTTAACGATTCCTATTGCAGTCTCTTCAAGTGCCACTACCTCGCACCTTATCGAACAACTCATTTAAGGTCATGGGGACTTCGACCGAACCACGTAAGGATGACTCGATCTGGGCGCTATTCAAAGCCCATTCATCCCCTCTTAATTCCGCTACTACGTTATCCCGGACAATTCGATATGAAACTAGCGCTTTCTTATCGTCACCCAAATGGTGCGCTAAGATAGCAAAAGCTAGACGTCCCGGCCCGCCACCTTTGTAACCCCACTCAAATTCAGCCATGGGCACTGATACGACTTTAAGTCGTGGGTCAAGAGGTGCTCCATCAACCGTAACCAAACACGTATCTTGACCGCGTTTGCCTCGATATATGTGCGTGTTCAGAGATACCATCTGCTCGCACCCCATCACATCGACCCGTTTGCGCTCTGATCGACTCTAAAAATTAAATTCCTATCGTCGTAGAACGTAGAAACAAAACGAATACCGAAAAAATATTGCAAATTCGAGCCGGTTCGACCCTCAAACATCAGAGGTTAATAATTGTGGGGAAACCAAGACCGCACCAACAGAGATTGCAACACCGTATGGCACACCCTGCTCCTTATGCAAATTTACCAGCCAATCAAAACGCTTCCAGCTAGTTGGCACAATAAAGCGTCGAAACACAATTAATGCGATTGTAAGAACACCACCAGTCAACGCTACTGCGAGCAAAAACGAGGGCAGTCCCGGAAAGCCGAACCAAACTGCCGCCGCAGCCATTATTTTAACGTCGCCAGCACCAATCACATTCAACGAAAATAGAATTATCCCGACAAGAAGAACCAAACCCCCAGCACTGATATTTGAAATTATCTCCACTAAAGACCAATGTTCCCAGAACACGGCAGGGAAAAACAAAAATACGATAACAACTGATATATAATTAGGGATTTCAAAACTTACTAAGTCGCGAAATGCTCCATATAACAATATTACTAAAAATACACATGACAAAGTTTGATTCATATCAAATCAATAAAAATTGCATCTATTAAATAAATATTTACAGAAGGATAAACGTTACACATGAATTGATATATTACATACCAGACAGTGATTGAATTTTTTCGCGCTCATGAATGAGTAAACTTCTATTTTTTCGTTCCAATATTTTTTCTCGCGCCAACGTGCCA
>JYMV01042779.1_pt1 | contig 16058 bp, 6 predicted proteins | sample 338911 | NCBI WGS metagenome assembly JYMV01 (sample SAMN03354496, study PRJNA234377) | hydrothermal vent metagenome | biome: Deep sea; feature: Hydrothermal plumes at the Eastern Lau Spreading Center, Western Pacific Ocean; material: Seawater | place: Tonga | collected 2009 | depth 2000 m m
TCCAAGTCATCAAGAAGGCCCATTGCTTTTTCTTTTGGAGATTCGCCACAGCCCGTTAGAAGCATACCACCCATTATTAGAGATAGAACGAGCATCATCGTCAGTTTATTTCGGTTCATTGTTTTTGTTCTCCTTTTCATTGCATTTCAATAATTGCAGAAAGTTTAAGGTGAAGCCAATCGTATTGCCAGAGTTTTTCTTAAGTCGAAGAGTTGTGACACTTATCAATAGATTATCTCCCTGTTTGCGATAACTTTATCAGAGGGCTATATTCCCGCTCCATTTTGTTGAAATTCACAGCTAATAGAAGGAACTTACTATGAAACTTGTACAGAGACTTATTCTGGTTCAATTCGCTTGGATGTCGCTGCTGCCGGCGCAGAATTCCCCCAATGTGCCTTTGCTGGCTCATGTGAATGATTACCCTGGGGTAGGATACAATGACTGTTGGGGTTACACTGCTCCTGATGGTAGAGAGTACGCCCTTCTGGGTGTCCGGAACGGTACCAGTATTATTGATATTACAGATACTGAGAATGTGTATGAGGTAACGTTTATTCCCAGTGCCACTTCCACGTGGAAGGACATCAAAACTTACCAGCACTACGCTTATACGGTAACCGAAGCGGCGGGCGGGCTTCAGATCATTGATCTATCCAACTTACCAGCATCGGCTGAACTGATTACTACTTCTAATATCTTGAATACATCACACAATATTTTTATTGATGAAGAGAGCGGCATTCTGTATTCCGATGGGGAAGGGTCTTCTGTCATTCGGGTAATAAGTCTGGCTGATCCGCTGAATCCGGTGCAGATTTCTTCTTTCGGCATGGAGTGCCACGATATCTACGTTCAGGATAACATCGCCTATATTTCGGAGGGATCGAGTGGCTCATTCGGCATTTATGATGTGAGCAATCCCGAATCGCCTGCTTTTCTGGAAAGGATCGATGTTCCTGCTGCTGGCTACTGTCATAATGCCTGGGTTACAGAGGATGGAAATTACCTTATGACCACTGAAGAGACAGTGGGTAAGACAGTAAAATTCTGGGATATTCAGGATTTGGACAATATTAATATGACCTCGGAATACTTGGGCCCTAACAACTTTGCACACAACACCCACATCAAGGGGGAGTACGCATACATCTCTCACTATGGAAGCGGTTTGCGCATTGTGGATATTTCAGATCCCCACGACATTTTCGAGGTAGGTTACTATGAAACTCAGAGCGATTGGGGAGCTTTTCCCTTCTTCGCATCCGGCAAGGTGCTTATCTCCGACATGTCCAACGGCTTGTATGTAGTCTACTTTGAGGGAGCGCTGGATGCCGATGCTTTTGATCCTCAGTCCGTGGAGAACTTGTCTGCCTACAGCAATTATACCACCCCCACCAGTGTGGAACTGCAATGGACCGATCCGTCAACTCTGGTAAACGGCGATCCGATTCCTGATTTTTCCGTTGTGATTTATCGGGATGAGGTTCAAGTAACAGAGGTACCGCAAGGAGTTGAAACCTACGTTGACCAGGGTCTCGTGGATGGTCAGCTTTACAGTTACGATGTTTTCACCCGACTGACAGAGAATGACAGTCTGAGCTATATCCGATCCACTGAATGGATCTGCGGCGGCTCGCCTGTACCTTCACCACCGGAGGATTTTGCCGGCAGCGTAGAAGGCGGAGTCATCACCCTGAGCTGGACGAATCCTACCACTCAGATTGATGGCACCCCTTTGGATGATTTGGCCTCTATTCTGATCTATCGCAACGGCGATTATTTTTCTGAAGTGTCTACTACTGAAGCAGGGGCTGAAGTGAACTGGCAGGATGAACCGGAGTTCGGTTTTTCTTATGATTATCAAATCCTGGCGGTGGATAATGAATCTCAACAGAACGAGAGCACCATGTCTGAACCCTACCGTTTTTGGGTTGGGGACGTACCCGATTTCCTAATCTGGAATCCGGAAAATGTCAGTCCGGCCTCAGCTACTGAAATAAGCCGTTCCTTTTATGAGTTGGGACGCGCTGCAGCAGAGGTGAGTAACTTGACTGAGTTTGGTGGGAATCTTTACACCAGTGGGTACAATGCAGTGTTCGTACTCTGTGGTTTCTACCCGGACACTTACGAGATATGGGATGGGCAGTGGGGAACCCAGGGTGATCTCTTTAAGCTGCGGTACTATTTGAATGATGGTGGGTCTATCTACATGGAGGCGGGGGATGAGTTCTCCAATGTAAATGCCTCCACGGTAACTGAACTGTTCAACATTGACGTTTCCCTACAGGGTGGATATGATTTGACGGGGATTGAAGGCGAGGATGGAACGTTTTCGGAAGGGATGGCATTCGACTATGATGGTAACGCAGCGGGCGTTGATCAGCTGGTCCCGCTGGAGAGCGCATTCCCCATTTTCACCAATTCCGGAGTGCCCTTTTTCACCGGTGTGGGCAACGATGGCGGAGACTTTCGGACAATCGCAGCCACCTTTGAATTCGGTGGTCTTGTGGATGGGGAAACCACCAAGGCAGTCTTGCTCGATTCCATTATTCATTTTCTAGTGGATACGGAAGATCTTTCGGTTAATGAACCCAGTGTACCACTGCAGTTTTCAATGAGTCAGAACTATCCCAATCCGTTTAACCCGACCACTACTATCCAGTTTTCGGTAGCGACGCATGGCGGCGCGTTCTTGCAGGTATTTGATATTACCGGACGTTTGGTGACTACTCTTTTGGATGAGGAACTACCATCGGGTAAATATTCAATGGTATGGGATGCTTCAAACGTCGCCAGCGGAATCTACATCTATAAACTGACGAGCGGCGGAGAAACCTTGTCCAAAATAATGATCTTACTTAAATAAGGTAATAAGGGCTCATGACTGAGCGGAACCAATGGCTGAAACAGATCATTCAAATCAAACATGCTAAAGGATAACATTATGAAAAGATTCACTCTTTCTCTCCTTGTCACCTTGATGTACTTGGTGCCCATGGATGCTCGGGCCCAGAACCCCAATGAATGGTGCGCTACACCTAGTCTGAGTCCAGAAGAGCGGTGGGAAGCCCGTACCGATATGCAACGCAGGTTGGCTGGGAAACGTTTTGCAATCGATGGTCCCGTAGTAATCCCCATGGCATTCCATATTATCTTGGACTCCAACGGTGAGGGCGATATTACCATGGATCAAATCGAAGCTCAGGTAGAGCACATGACTGTATCTTACAGTGACCATGACATTGAGTTTGTACTCGGTTCGGTTGATTACACAGTGAATGATTTATGGTACTATCTGAGCGGTGATTACGAAGTAGAAATGAAGAGCTCGTTGGCTATCGATCCAGCTCATAATATGAATGTCTACTCTGCCAACCTCCAGAACAACCTGTTAGGATGGGCTCAGTTTCCTTGGTGGTACGATGAGAATAGTTATATGCACGGTTTTGTGATGCATTACGGCAGTTTTCCTGGCGGATACATCGAGAATTATGATGAAGGTGATGTGGCAGTACATGAAGGGGGACACTGCTTCGGGCTTTACCACACCTTTCAGGGTGGCTGCTCGGATGGTGACGAAGTAGAAGATACTCCTGCCCAACATGATGACAACAATATCTTTGATTGCGATCCTAGTCTGGATACCTGTCCAAGTGATCCTGGGATGGATCCTATCTATAACTTTATGAATTATACCAACGACTATTGCACTATCGAGTTTTCGGATGGGCAAGGGGTTCGTATGGTAGACATGATTGCGGTTTACAAACCAGGTTATTTATCAGCATACCAGATTCCGGATGAACTGGATCCTGCAGCACCATCGGATTTTACCGCTTATAGTGATTACTTGACTCCCACCTCAGTGTCTCTTACGTGGGGTGATCCCGACACACTCGTAAACGGGGAGACCATTACAGATTTTTCCATAATCGTGGAAAGAGACGGAGATGAGATGGCAGTGGTTAGTCAGGGCGTCGAAAGCTATTCAGACGATGGTCTTACCGATGGACAAACCTACAGCTATTCCATATATGCCGAGTTAGCGGAGAACGACAGTGCCAGTTTATTCGTGTCAGCCAGCGTCATTTGCGGTGGGTCGCCGGAGCCGTCTTCACCAGAAGATTTTCTGGTGGAAGCTTCGGATACGGCTGTTACCCTCAGCTGGACCAATCCTGCTGTACAGGTGGACGGTACTCCGCTGGACGATCTCTCGGCAGTTCGCATCTACCGGAACGGTGAGTTCCTGACGGATGTAGAGACTTCCGATGCCGGAGCAGAGATGAACTGGGCAGACGATGTGGACTTTGGCTTCTCATACGATTATAACATCAGTGCGGTGGATAATGAGTCTGCCGAAAACGAGAGTGACATCTCTGAGCTGCAGCGAGTCTGGTTTGGTGATGTACCGGATATCCTCATCTGGAACCCGGAAAATATTAGTCCTTCATCAGCCACAGCATTGTCCCGTTCAATTTTTAATTTGGGCTGGTCAGCAGCGGAGGTTCAGGAACTGATCACCTTCGGTGGTAGTCTCTATGATACAGGATTCAAGGCGATCTTTGTTTTGTGCGGTGTATTCCCGAGAAAGTACGAAATCTGGGACGGCCAATGGGGGCATCAGGGAGACCTCTTCAAGTTGCGGTATTACCTGAACGATGGCGGGTCCATCTACATGGAGGCGGGGGATGAATTCGGTAATTTGAACGCCGGCACGCTTACGGATAAATTCCTCATCGAAGTCTCGGATGAAGGTGCTAACAACCTCTCCACTATTGAGGGCATTTTCGGCACACCAACGGAAGGCGTAAGCTTCGACTACGACGGTGGGAACTTCGGCATTGATCACTTAGAGCCGCTGGAGGACGCTGTCCCTATCTTCTACAACACTTCACCAAGTTACTATAATGGTATTGCTTATGATGGCGGGGACTACAAGACCATCGGTACGAGTTTTGAGTTTGGCGGCCTCGTAGACGACGAGAGCAACAACAAGACAGAGTTGTTGGCGTCTCTCTTGAACTTCCTCACCGATACATCGGCATTGGTGCTGGAAGAACAGGAAGTCTTGCCACTGACTTACGCTCTTCACCAAAACTACCCGAACCCGTTCAACCCGAATACGGCCATAAGATTTGATCTGCCTCGGGCTGATAAGGTAGAGTTGATTATCTACGATATCCTGGGCCGGGAGGTAGCGACACTGGTGAGTGGTGAACTGCTGAGCGGCATTCATGAGTTTGTCTGGAATGCTTCCAACGTCTCCAGCGGTATCTATTTGTACCGGCTGACGTCTGAACAGGGTGTTCGGGCAAAGAAGCTGGTGCTCATTAAATAGCTATCACTTCGAGAGTTAATGAGCATCTCAAGTCTCCCTATGGGTAAGTAATTTTTTAATCATTAACGGAGAAAACATGCGTTTGAAATCCATAATTCTAACAGTAATGCTGCTGCCGGTTCTCATCTTTGCTCAGAGCTGGAACTGCGAACTAATCGGTCAGCTTGACTATTCTCAATTAGCCAACGATATCTGGGGCTACGTGGCCAGCGACGGCACCGAATATGCCCTGGTGGGGACCAGTTCCGGTACTTCCATCGTGGATGTCAGTACCGATGAAACCAATCCCACGGAGGTTGCCTTTATTCCCGGGCAGAACTCAACCTGGCGGGATGTGAAGACTTACGATCACTACATGTACGTCTCCACCGAGGCATCACAGGGAATCCAAGTCGTGGATATACAAGACCCGCCCAACGCTCAACTGGTTTACACGTGGGACGGAGTATCCGGCGCACACAACATTTTCCAGGCTGATGGCTACCTTTACGTCATCGGGGCATCTGGATATAACATGCACATTCTCGACTTAAGTAATCCTGCACAGCCGGAGGAAGTAGGCGGCTGGAACGGCGAGTACCTCCACGATGTGTATGTTCGTGGTGACTACGCCTACGGCTGTGGTATCTACTCCAGCACCATGTACATCATAGATATTTCTGACAAGACAAATCCTTTTACCGTAACAAGCTGGAGCTACTCCGGTGCGGCTCACGCCTGCTGGCTTTCGGAAGACGGCAACTACCTGATAACAGCTGACGAAACTTCCGGCGGACATATCAAGATCTGGGATGTGAGTGATTTTGGCAACATAAATATGGTTTCCGAATGGATGGCAGATGGGGGACAGAGCGAGTCAGTCCACAACGTATTTGTGCGCGATAACTATATCTATGCCAGCCACTATGTATTCGGACTGCAGGTTATCGATATTACCGATCCCTACAACCCAGTACTGGCCGGCTACTACGATACCTATCCCGGCAGCGGCGGACTATATGAGGGAGCTTGGGGCGCCTATCCCTTTACCGAAAGCTGCTATACTTATATATCTGATATGAATGGCGGTCTATTCGTGGTGCACTTTGCCGGTTGCGCCGGAGCCGATGACGACGATCCTCGCCCGCCGGACAACTTCAGTGCCTACAGTGACTACACGCTTCCGGAGAGTGTAAATCTAACTTGGGATGATCCTACGGAACTCCACGGTGGTGGTTCCATCGGCAACTTTGCCATTGATATTTACCGGGACGGTACGTTTGCAGCCAGTGTGGGCGAGGGAGTGGAGTATTATGCTGATAACGGTTTGGTGGACGGTCAGTTCTACGAATATGAAGCCCAGACACGATTGTTGAGTAACGATAGTCTAAGTGTTTTTGTGGATGACGGTGCCTTTTGCGGTGGATCGCCAACACCGTCGCCTCCATCCGATTTTGAGGTGAGCAATAATGGTAATTCTGTGACTCTCAACTGGATATCGCCCACGACACAAGAAGACGGCACACCGCTGGATGACTTGGCCAATATTGTCATCTACCGTAATGGTGAACAAGTAGCCTCGACATCTTCTTCACCTGGTGAACAGGGGTGGTACAACGATGCTCCTCCTCAGGATTATACCTACAGCTACTACCTCACGGCAGTGGATAATGAATCGCCCCCTAACGAAAGTTCACCCACACCTTCTTTAGATATCTGGGTAGGCGAATCTCCAGCTATTTTCATTTGGGAGCCGCCAGACAATTCCCCTGGAAGCGGCGCAGCTCTGCTGGAATCGGCTCAAAACCTGAACCAGTCAGTTTTCCTCGCTGATAACCTGCAGCAGTTTGGCGACCCTGTAGCAGCAGATTATGAAGCCATCTTTGTCCTTCTCGGAATTTCCCCATCCACCCACGTGCTTGCTGATGATGAAGCGACCCTGTTGGTGGAATATCTGGAAGCCGGCGGCAATATCTACATGGAAGGTGGGGAGACCTGGGCCTGGGATAGTCCGACCTCCCTTCATAACATGTTTCATATTAACGGCACGGATGACGGCAGCGGTGACTTGGGAACAATCATAGGCGAAAACGGCACATTTGCCGAAAACCTTTATTTTACGTACCAAGGCGAGAACAACTGGATTGATCATTTGGAGCCGGGCAGCGGCGCCGTTACAATCTTAAGTAACAGCAGTCCGTCATACGGAGTAGGTGTCGCCTACGAAGCGGAGAACTACCGTACCATCGGTACCAGCTTCGAGTTCGGTGGGCTTTCTGATGGCGCCGGCGGTTCAAAGGATGAACTGCTGACAGTCATGTTGGACTTCTTCGGGATTGACGCCACCGCAGGAAGTATCAAAGGGGATGTGAACGGCGACGGCATCCTCGATATCTACGATGTTATCAAGGTGGTGAACTTCATGCTGGGAATTATCGAACCTACTGAGGAAGAAGCGTGGGCAGCGGACATGAACAGTGATTCCTTAATTGACGTGTTTGACATTGTACTATTGGTTGATGCTATCCTGAATGGGGCAGAAGATGAAGCGCCAGCAAAAGGTTCTCCCGACCTGTTCTTCCGGTAAATTTATTGGAAGTAGCCAGTAAAATTGAACAAAATCAATACGTCTTTTTTCCTTGGTATAAATAAAGAAATCTTCCTAATATGCACCGAGGCATTCTTTTCGAGGAGTATTAAAGAATACAACATACGCGGGGTTTCACAAAATCTGATTTGAAAGAATCGAGGAGCGAGCTATGAGTAATACAGTCAGAAGATATGCTTTGCTGTGTCTATTGGTTTTCCCTTTAGGGTTGGCCATGGCGATTACAACCGGCAAAATCTCTGGTCGGGTGGTGGATTCTGAGGGTGAACCGTTGCCAGGGATTAATGTTCTTGTTCTGGGTACGGCTCAGGGTGGTGCCACGGATGTTAACGGTGACTATGTAATTTTGTTCATATCACCGGGTATTTATGACTTAAAGGCTTCGTCTGTTGCTCATCACGATGTTACCCAGCAGAACATTGCAGTCTATGCCGATTTAACGACTATAGTAGAATTTGCACTCATCTCTAGAACACTAGAAGGCGACGAAGTTACTGTTACCGCCGAAAAACCACTCATTCAGCATGACCTTACAAGCAGTCGCACTACTCTTACTGAAGGTGTGCTTGAGAATATTCCCATGGAAGATATAACCGATATTCTGAACCTTACTCCGGGGTTCGTGGATGGTCATGCCCGGGGAGGTCGAAGCGGAGAGATCCTCTACCTTATTAACGGTGTCCCGGCTGTGGATCCTATGTTCAACAGCTTTGATACGGACGTACCTGAGTACGCTCTTGCTGAAGCAGACATTATTACCTCCGGGTTTTCAGCTGAATACAGCAACGCACTATCCGGTGTAGTGAATCTGATTACAAAGGAAGGCGGTTCAAACATCTCTGGACGGTTACGTGTTAAAACGGATAAAGAAGGATTTTTCGATCCCCTGCGGGACAATACCCACCAGAATAATAATTTGGAAATGAGCATCGGTGGACCCATACCAAAGCTTCCTGTCCGGTGGTTTCTATCTGGCGAATTTCAGAATACTCAGGGACGATACGGGGTATCCAATGAAGAAAACCTCACACTAAACGGGAGCTTGACTTGGCGGCCATTCCCCAAGACAAAAATAAAGTTTAATTTTAATCACCACGAATCAAAGTGGAACAGCTACATTCACCGTTACAGCCGTGTAACCTTCGAAAACGAAGATTCGGATGGTGATGGACGGCTGGACCGGGTAGTTTCATTAACATCTCTAGCCTTGCTCGACTCTTCCTATTATGCACAAGGCGGCTCTTTTAATCCGGGTATTTCGTCAAGCGGTTTCAGTATGGATGATGTCCTCACTAACGCGGGGCTTTCTATTATTCAGGGAACAGACAGTGAAGGAAATGCTTTTGAAACAGTGAGTGATAAGCGGATAGTGCTCGTGGAAGTGGATATAGATGGCTCAGGGAACTTACTGGCTGGAGACGGAGATTTCCGGAACGAGGATTTGAATGGCAACGGGATCTGGGATATCACCGACCTGAACAGATCAGGGGCGACTGCTGACTCCAGTTTCATTGATCTGAATGATGATGGGAGTTATCAGTGGGGATACGACACTGCTATCCCCAATTCAGCAATGTCGGATACAACCATTGGAAGTACAACCTACAATATTATCGCCGGCAATCGCAATTTGAATGGCAGCTCCGCAGCTACAACTGGCTTTAATGATAATTTCAACATGCTGGATCAACTGCTCAGAAACAATAAAACGAGCTCACTGTTCAGCATTAATTTGAATCATCAGCTGGGAGAGAAAACGTTTTTCCAGATTATGCTGAGCCGTTTTCGGACGTATTACCAATACGGTACGAATGAAAACGCCAGTATAGCAGCATACATTGATTATCTGGATGAGAACGGAATTACCACTATACCGGATAAATACAAAGATGATCTCTTTACAGACTGGAACAACAATGACTTCATAGATATTTCCGAAGATGCCTATCCTGATGACCCTTCTAAGTGGCTGACATGGGAAACCATTCCAATCCAGAATACCCAGGATACGGACAAGTTCTATACCTACGGCAGCGGAACAACTTTCTACAGACTCCGCTGGAACGAGGACGACAAGGTCTACTGGAACTTCAAGACTATTGTGACTAGCCAGATAACCAAGTATCATATGGTGAAGGGTGGCTTTGAAGTGCAGATATTTGATATATTTGACCACGATGTGGACATGCCTTCCGGCGGTAACATTTACGGCCAGAACATTGGCAATATGTCTCACCTTGGCGGCCGTTTTGGTGAGGACTTCACTGATACCGGTTTTGATGGCTGTAGCAGCTGTTCGGGTAATGGAGTCTGGGATCACTGGGATTACGGTTCTGACGGCGTAGAAGCGATAGACGGCAATGGTGATGGCGACTACGATGATGATTTTATAGATCTACCGCCTGATGCAGGTGAAGGCGATGGTAAGGTTAACTATGATGAACTGTCGGAAGATTGGGATGAGTTGTACACTGATGAGACCTGGAACGATGCACAAGGTAAACTGAATCCGATCTGGATGGGTCTCTTCCTGGAGGATAAGATGGAGTTCGAAGCCCTCATCGTCAATGCAGGTTTGCGGGTTGATTACTTTGATCCGAGGTTTGATAACTATCCATCCAATCTTGACGATCCGGTAGTGGATCAAAGTACCGGCGGTCAGGTGAAAAACCCCACTTCTGTGGATACTAAGTTCTACTTCAGCCCGCGGATTGGTATGGCCTTCCCTGTAAGCGAACGCGATGTCATGTACTTTAATTATGGCAGGGCGTTCCAGCTGCCTCAGTTCCAGTATATGTACCGCAACATTAACTGGGACTTCTCAGGTGCTTTCCCCATCGTAGGCAATCCGGACCTCCTGCCGGAGACGACAACATACTATGAACTGGGACTCCGGCATCAGATTGGTCTCGACTGGCGGTTGGAAGTCAAGGGATTTTTCAAGGACATTCAGGGTCTGACCGATACTCAGCAGAACTGGATCAAAGCCAATCAGTATTATACCCGCCATGTTAACGGTGACTACGGCAGTACTCGGGGTTTGGAAATAGTTCTTTTCAAGCGGTTTAGTCGGAGATATGGCGGTAATATCAACTACACTTACTCTATAGCAAAGGGGAAAAGTTCTTCGGCGTATCAAAACTATCGCTATACCTGGGCCAGCCGGATCATCCCGAAGGATGAGAATTTCCTGGATTGGGATCAACGGCATACTTTAAACGCCAATCTGCAGATGCTGATTCCTGTCCCTGCTGTTGGCGATATAGAGCTGAACACAACCTTGCAGTATGGCAGCGGACTGCCTTACTCGCCGCCTGTCCGTTCTCTGCAACCGGAGATTAACACTCGCCGCCTGCCGCCTACCTTAGTCATGAATCTCTATGCTCAGAAAGAGTTTAAAATCGGACAGAATATTCGTCTTTCCGCATTTATGTGGGTGGACAATCTTTTCAGCGGTTTGATCAGAGATCTGTTGGATATAAAGAATCTCTCTGGTGTCGCGGATGAGGAATGGTTTGATCTATTCCAGGAGATAAAGCAGAGATACGAGGATAAGGATACCCGGTTTTTTGGTTCAGAAGGCGATAATAACGGCATAGACGATGATGGCGACGGCTATGTGGATGAATCCCTCGAGGATGAGTATATGATGCTCATGGATACGGACGGTGACGGCACAGTTGACTGGAATAAGGAAAACCCGGCTGGAGGAACTTTTGGAACTCCCGGTTACTATCGCGAGGGTGCACTGGTTAACATTGGTATTTCCCTGAAATTTTAACTGTTGAGGCATTAGAGAATGTTGAAGAAAATAACATTGATTATGCTTGTTTCCCTGTTGGTCGTTCCCGGCATGGGGAAAGATATCAGGATAGAGTCTGTACCGGATAGATTCCAGCGGACCCGGCCTGATGATGAGTATAAAGTTCATAACACAGGTACCATGTGTACGGCAACTTCGAACTTTGCTAACTATGGCGACCCCAATGTTCCCGAAGGATTGCCATCCATGGAATGGCCGTGTGGAAGCGGCACCCATCACTTATGGGAAGGACGGTTGTGGGTGTCAGCATTGGTTGCAGGTGAAAAGAGATCCAGTCATGCGGATTACGGAAACTACGAGTTTCATCCGTCAGATGGATCGTCATTCGATCTTCCGGCCTATCCCTCCAAGTCCGTGGAGGATAGCTACACTACATTCGATGATTATGTAGGTCCTCACACCACAAAAGCAATGGGTATCAGGATAAGCCAGCGGGGACTTACCTGGAGTACTCCTGAATATGACGATTTTGTCATCTACGAATTAGAGATCATAAAGGATCTTGGCGGAGATGATTACAGCGGATCAGAACTCAACGACTTCATTGTTAGTTGGGTGTATGACTGTGATGTAGGTACCGGTACAGATCCTAACAACCCGCACATTGACGATTTAGTGGACTTTGACGGTTGGGATGGAAACAATCCTGCCAGCCAGATCACTTATATGGAAGATATAGTTGAGAATGGTGATCTCGATGGCGATGGTGATATGGAAGGGTATGACGGCTTGGGTATTCCGTACGGTTGGAAGAATGTAGGGAGTCCTTCTACCTCTCAGCCGAACTATGATGCTTCGCTAACTTATCCGGATGGGTTCTACGATGAGTATATAATCTTCATTCCCGAAGATCCATCAACTGCGCCCATAATCCACTGGCAGGCAGATGCCTCTAATCCTGATTACGATGCTGTAGCAGGTGAAATGGCTGTTATCGGCGAAGACACTCTGCGAGGGTATGTGGTACCGAGGAACATGTCCTATATGTACGATGGCGACGACCCGACGAGTCCTGAGGACGACACCAATGAAAACACGTCTGTTTCGGGTTTTATCGGCGGCATGCTGATTTACACAGATTACTGGAAATTGTATGGCGCTTATAATGATACGGATGATGACACTTTAATGCGGGTCTTTACTCACCAGTGGTGGAACTGGGAGTCTGATCCGGGTTCGGATCGTGATAAGTTCGACTACGGCATGGGACAGCATCAGGAGAGTCGGGGCAACAAGTTTATGCCACATCCATTCAACGTAGGAGCTCCTACGTTTGATTACCGCTTTATGTTAACCACCGGTCCTTTTGAGTTTACCCTTGGCGATACACTTAGATTTGTATATGCCGCCATCGTAGGCGAAGGGATGGCCGGTCTGCGGCAGAATGCCGATAACGCTTTAGCAGCTTATTATGCCGGCAGTGAAAGTAATCCATACAATCCGTCGGCTCCTCACGAAGATGTTCATTATCTTCTGCCCGTACCTCCGCCTGTTCCGGTTCTGGCTTACAGTGCCATGGATCAGGGTGTCCGCCTGTCATGGGACAACTCGGCTGAGCTTGAGGTTGATCCGCTGGTAGGTGCAGCCGACTTCGAAGGCTATCGTGTCTATCGGGCTACATTTAATCCGGAAGGGTGGGAGATGATTGCCGCCTTCGATAACTACGACGGCCCGGTCAATATAATTGACTTTTCCACTGGTGATACACTTTATGAGGGTCAGATGTTCGATTTGCCTGATTTGGAGCACAGTTGGGTGGATACCCAAACAACATTTTACGTGTTAGATGAAGATGGCAATCAAACAGCATTAATTGAGGATATATCTAGACCTATTAATAACCTCCCTTACTACTATGCGGTGACAGCGTACGATAATCCAGCTGCTCATGGTAAACCTGAGTTTCCGCCCATTGAATCATCTAAGACAAACTTCAAAACAGATCCATCCACGGGAGCGCCTACTCCGGTTTATCCCGGGAAATTATATGATGCCGGTGAGGTATGGGATGGACGCGAGGTATCTGTATATCCTAATCCATATCGGGGTGCATCATCGCTGGAAGCTAAATATGAAGACAAGATCAACTTCACCAATCTCCCACCAGCAAGCAAGGTATCCATTTTCAGTCTGACCGGAGATTTGATTATTGAAATTATGAATACAGAAGGAAAAGGTGATCTTTCGTGGGATCTGGCTTCCCGGACGGATTTGGACGTGGTAAGCGGTCTTTATATATATGTGGTAGAAAGTGATGTTTCCAGTTATCCGAAAATCCAGCGTGGAACCTTTGTGATATTGAGAGGTGACTGATGTTGAAGACTTTTAGAAAAACTTCGGTATTAGTTGTGATGTTAACACTGACAGGTCAGTTACCGGCGGCGGCCGATATCAGTGATGCATTTACGGCTAAAGTCGGATTTGTGGGCGCCCAGTTCCTGAAGATAGGCGTTGGTGCCCGGGGTTTCGCCATGGGTTATGCCATGGAAACGATTGCGGATGACGCCTCGGCTGTCTTCTGGAATCCGGCTGGTCTTACATTGGCGGAGGGCCGCACGTTTTTTGTGTCTCAGACGGCCTGGCTGGCAGGGATCGAGCACACTGCACTGGCATTTTCCATGCCTCTGTCCCGAATTCCTGGAAACATTGCCTTCAGCGCGGTGTCACTCAGTTCCCCGGACATGCTTGTAACCAGCGTGAGCGATCAGGAAGGTGCATTAGGCAATACTTTTAATGCTGTCAATTATGCTTTAGGTATCGGTTATGGCATCAAGCTGACAGATAAATTTAGTTTTGGAGCCCACGGGAAAATTGTTCATGAGAATTATGCCAACGGTCTCGGTGAAGAAGATGGTTACGGAGCAGGAACGACGTGGGCCGTAGATGTTGGCACTCTCTTCTTAACAGGCTATAAGACACTTCGCCTGGGGATGTCAATTCGGAATTTTGGGCCGGAAATGCAGCTGGGCGGCGCATTTATTGACTTTGATGAAGGCGATACGATTACTACCACAATCGAAGAGCCTGATCCGGACGGGACGGGTTACATTCAAGTGGAGGTGCCAGATCAACTTCGGTTCAAACCCCACAGTCTGCCGCTGACGTTCCGCTTTGGCATGTCGGCTGACCCCATTAATAAGGCGGGTATGAAACTGACTGTATCAGTAGTAGGGGAGCATCCTCCGGATAATGCTGAGCGGCTAAACTTGGGTGCAGAACTGACATTCATGAAATTTTTTGTGGGACGGGCCGGATACGTCATGAATCACGATTCTAGAAAGGCCCTGTCATTTGGCTTTGGTCTTGACAGTTTCCCGGTTGCCGGTGTGGGACGGCTAACGGCCGACTTTGGTCTGACGCAGTTCGACCTTTTCGATCCTACCTGGATGGCATCCGTGGGATTCCAGTTTTGAGGGATAAATGAAGATGTATAAAAAGAGAGCAAGACTGACGATTCTGGTACTTTTCCTATTGGTGGGATTCCTACCCATGACGGCCAAAGCAGATTTAGGTCCCCAGGTAGGTGAATCCTACATGTTTTGGTGGAGTGACCAGGGCTTCTTTTCTACCTACTTCCAATCCAGCGCTACCCTGAATGCCATTGGAGAAAACTGCTACGTCTTTACTGAGGATGCTCGCATCCGTGACCTGGCTATTGCTCCGTGGGATCAGAACACTGTTGTTGCGACCACCAACTCCGGTGTGTTCGTATCCAGTGACGCCGGACTTACATGGTCTGCCATGTCGGGTTCCGATGGTGATGTCCTACCGTTTGAACCGGTTTCCGGCTTGGTGAATGTATCGGCACCTGCAGATCAGCATGTCCATGCTATTTACACGGTAGCATTCGAGGATTCCACCAAGTGGTGGGCTGGAATTGAGGGCGGAGGTACAAATGATGGCGGCAGTAGTGGGCAGAAGACAGTTTTCCGTACTACGGATGCTGCAGTAGAGTGGAAGAAAAAAGCTACTGGAATGCCTACGTTTGATGGCGAAAGCTCAACCGTTTACGACCTGCACATTATTCCCGGAACAGATGAACCGTTTTCTGCCGGAGAGGGTGGACTTTTCTGGAAAAGCGGATTTTCATTTTCGAAGCTTAATCAGGGATTCCCTGCGCCCGCCACAGCTGATTGGCCGGGTATTCCCGTTTATGCACTCACTATCTACGACTCCACGGTTCTGGTGGCAGCTACGGATGCTGGACTTTTCCGAGGGAATGCTGACGCCGAATATGAAGACAAACTTCCTATCGAGGGAGGTTCTGTCACGGTGGAGACATCCTTCCTGACGTATGTTGCGGAAGA
>JYMV01025655.1_pt1 | contig 16057 bp, 11 predicted proteins | sample 338911 | NCBI WGS metagenome assembly JYMV01 (sample SAMN03354496, study PRJNA234377) | hydrothermal vent metagenome | biome: Deep sea; feature: Hydrothermal plumes at the Eastern Lau Spreading Center, Western Pacific Ocean; material: Seawater | place: Tonga | collected 2009 | depth 2000 m m
CTGCGGGTTGGCGAGGGTGCGTGCCAGGCATGCGCGTACGCGCGTACGGAGCATAGGGGGATTGAACGGCCGCGTAATATAATCGCTGACCGCATCATTGGCCGCAGGGTGTGTGTTGACTATGTCGGAGGTATCGGTGAGCACCATGATGGGGAGCTGGGGAGTTCCTACCACCGTGCGGAGACGGTCTCCAAAGTGCCCTGGGGGGGTCTCGAGGAGGCTGGCATCCATAATGACAAGGCTGGGCGAGAACTGCTTTGCTTGCTTGAGTGCGGTGTCGGGGTCGCTCGCCGGCATCAGTACGAGGTTGTCTTCCACAAGCATCCGTTCGATCGCTGTGACGTCGCTAGCATGTGGGCTCACTAGGAGTACGCGTTCCCCGGCGATCGATCGCCGCAGCAGTGCGGAGTTCTTGTTCGTGACGGCGTACGCGCCCTCACCGTGCACCTCCAGCACGATCCCCTCGGCTGCTGCAAAGACCTCCATGGTCGAGTTGCGTGCGGCAATGGCAGTTTGCATGTCGCGCACGCACGCGTCCACCCAGGCATCGTCGTGAGTGGGATCGTGATGAAAGAGCGCGAGGCGCTTCACGTGTGCCGCCAGCGCCACGTCGCGGACATAGCCTACCGGACTATGGCCCCATCCGATTTTTGTGACGTATTCCTCGTCTGAATACTGGGCATCATGGATCACTAGGTCCGCGTCCTGTATGAACTCGATATGCCGTTGATCGCCCGGATGGGCGAAGTCCGGACCCGCAGGCGTCCAGAAGGGTTCATGATCGGTGACATAGGCAATGCTGGTTGAGCCTTCGGTGAGTCGGTAGGCAATGGTGGGCGCGGTATGGTTCAAATATTGTGTTTCGATGAGGCAGGTTCCAATGCGGAAAGACCCTTCCTCGAGCTCGGTGTAATGTATGCGGCTGGAGAGGTCCTGCAGCGTCACCGGAAAGTAGGCATGTTGCATTTGCCCGGCTAAGGCGGCTTCAATGCCGTGCTGGAATCCAATGGGCGCGTAGAGATGGATCTCGACCCCGGGAAGGAAGACCGGGGTAAAGAAGGGAAAGCCTTGGATATGGTCCCAGTGGGTATGCCCAATTAGGATGTGAATTCTGGACGGGACCGTCGTGTCGGCGAGTAAGGCCTGGCCAAGCTCACGGATACCTGTGCCGCAGTCTAAGATAAAGAGGTCTCCACCATCACCTCGGACCTCGACGCAGGAGGTGTTCCCTCCATAGCGTGCGGTCGTAGGGCCTGGGGTGGGAATGGACCCGCGTATGCCCCAGAAACGCACTACCAAGCGTACACGTCCCTCTGTGCCGTTGATGAGCTCATCCATAGAATTATAGATAAAATTTGGTGTTTAGGCCAGTGACTGCGGTCACAGATGGGTGTAAATCACATGACAGTGCGGGGATTGGCGTGATTCTAAACAAGTGAAGTCTGGGAGTTCAACGGCGGTTGATTCAGCGAGCGTTCTATGGTAGCGTAAAGTCCTCCCCGTTAGCATAAATTGGCGTACCTCTGTGTGGAGAACGTTGGCGTTTCTCTAAAGGAGTTGTAGCAATGAAAACTGAGCAAAACTATGGCGACAGCCCGCTCACGCAACGTGAAACTGATTTATACAAGGAAGAATACGTCCATAACTTTGTCAAAGTCTGGGACGACCTGATTAATTGGGAGGCACGGGCAGCGAGTGAAGGTGATTTTTTCATTCGACTTCTCAAAGAACGTGGCGTGAAACGTGTTCTTGACGTTGCAACCGGCACAGGATTCCACTCCGTTCGTCTTCTCCGAGCCGGCTTTGACGTTGTGAGTGCGGATGGAAGTCCGGAAATGCTGGCCCAAGCCTTCGCGAATGCCAAACGGTGTGGATTTATCCTGCAAACCATCCACGCAGATTGGCGCTGGCTGAGTCGGGATGTTCACACGAAATACGACGCCGTCATCTGTCTCGGCAACTCCCTGACACATCTTTTTTCAGAGCATGACCGAAGAAAGGCGCTTGCTGAGTTCTATGCTGCATTGACGCACGACGGTATCCTTGTCCTGGATCAGCGTAATTATGACGCGATTTTAGATCATGGGTTTCGCTCGAAACACGTGTACTACTATTGTGGTGATAACGTGAAGGCTGAACCTGAGTATGTTGATGAAGGGCTTGCACGTTTCTGCTACGTATTTCCAGACGGGAAGAAGTATCACCTAAATATGTTTCCACTCCGTAAGGAGTATACCCGAACACTCATGCACGAGGTTGGGTTTCAACAGGTACATACCTATGGAGACTTTCAGGAGACCTACCGCATTGAAGACCCTGATTTTTTTGTTCATGTCGCTGAAAAAAGGTACGCCAATGAGGAGCCTCTCCCGAAGCCGACATCGGCAACGTATTCTCCCGTGGTCAATGTCGCGCGTGAGTATTACAACAGCAGGGACGCCGATAATTTTTATTCAGTCATTTGGGGTGGGCAGGATATCCACATTGGACTCTACGAAAATGGAACGAGATCGATTGTTGAGGCGAGTCATGCGATGGTGGCACACATGGCTTCGAGGATCAACGGCATCGATGTGCGAACCCGAGTGTTAGATATTGGGTCTGGGTATGGTGGGGCAGCGCGGTATCTCGCCAAGACATATGGCTGCCATGTGAGTTGTCTTAACTTGAGTGAGGTCCAAAATCAGCGCAATCGCGAACTCAATGCTGCTGAGGGTATCGATTTGTTGATTAACGTGGTCGACGGGAGTTTTGAGGATATTCCACTTCCCGATGAATCCGTTGACATTGTCTGGTCGCAAGACGCGATTTTGCACAGTGCAAACCGACCAAAGGTCTTTGAAGAGGTGTTCAGGGTCTTGTCTAAAGGGGGGAAATTTATTTTTACCGACCCAATGCAAAGTGAATCGTGCCCACCAGATGTTCTTCAACCGATTCTCGACCGGATTCATCTTGATACGCTCGGATCCATTCCAACCTATCGGCGGATTGCCATATCGATGGGCTTTGAGGAAGTTGAAATGCTGGACTTTTCTGGACACTTACCAACGCACTACACCCGAGTTCGTGAGGAGATAGACCCCAATTATGAAACGTTGCTCCAAACCTGTAGCGAGGAGTATTTAGAGCGTATGAAAGTTGGGCTTCAGCACTGGGTTGATGCCGGCAATGCTGGCCATCTGTCCTGGGGAATTCTTTCCTACCGCAAACCCTAACCTCCCATCCTCGATGGGGATACAGCCAAACCAGACGAGTGTAGATAAACATATGCTGTCAGGCAGGTGGGTTGGACCTGTTCTTCCTCCTGTCTTCTGGGGCACCCTATCCCTCATCCTCTGTGTGGTGATCCTGTTGTTGCTTAACGTGACTCAGGCACGACATGCGTTCGAACAGATCCAGAGTGTAATTTCAGACACAGCCGGGTGGTTTTTTGTGCTCAGCATCAATCTGTTCCTGGCCCTGGTTATCTATCTGTGTTTTAGCAAATATGGGGCGATTCGCCTCGGTGGCCCCGCTGCGACGCCTGATTTTACCTATTGGGGCTGGTTCACGATGTTGTTTAGTGCTGGCATGGGGATTGGCTTGGTATTTTGGAGTGTCGCAGAGCCGATCCATCACTATGTCTCTCCCCCGATGGGACCAGGTGAAACCGTTGAGGCGGCAGAACTCGCGATGAGTGTTACCCTTTTGCATTGGGGCGTGCATGCCTGGGGGATCTATGCGTTGGTCGGACTGGCACTCGCATTTTTTGCATTTAATCAAGGCCTACCCTTAACCATTCGTTCCGTCTTTTTTCCTCTCCTTGGGGACAAGATTTATGGGCCAATCGGCTATCTGATTGATACCGTCGCAGCTGTCGCGACCGTCTTTGGACTTGCGACGTCGCTTGGATTTGGAGTCCAACAAATTAATGCAGGCCTCAACTACATGTTCGGTGTTCCCGAATCGGTTGGAATCCAGGTTAGTCTCATTGCAGGAATTACCTGTATCACGCTGGTGTCGGTTGTGCTCGGGCTGGACCGAGGAATCAGAAGGCTGAGTGAATTGAACATTGGATTGGCCGGCATTCTTCTGCTCTTCGTTATTGTTGTTGGGCCCACACTGTTCTTGTTTGATTCGCTTGTTCAGAATGCCGGCTTGTATCTTTCTCATCTCCCTCAGTTGAGTCTGTGGACCGAAGCCTATCAATCGACCAGTTGGCAAAACGATTGGACGATTTTTTACTGGGCGTGGTGGATTGCCTGGTCACCCTTTGTCGGAATGTTTATTGCGAGGATTTCTCGCGGGCGAACGATCCAGGAATTTGTGCTTGGCGTTGTTGCGGTCCCGTTCGTGATGACGCTCGTTTGGCTCACAGCCTTTGGAAATTCCGCCTTGTATGAGGAATTGTTTGGTCAGGGAGGCATGGCAACAGTGATTACGGACAATGCTGCATTCGGACTATTCGCCCTCTTGGAGCGATATCCCGTTTCCGAAGTGAGTGCTGCTATCGGCGTTATCCTTGTCGCGATATTTTTTGTCACCTCCGCAGATTCCGGGGCGTATGTTGTGGGAATTATCACGGCAGGAGGGCAGGAGACCCCATCCGTTGGGCTTCGGGCGTTGTGGGCGATATTAGGAAGCGTTGTGGCTGCGGGATTTCTCATTGGCGGCGGACTTGTCGCGTTACGCACGGCTTCTATTCTCAGCGGCCTCCCATTTGCCATTGTTCTCACGGTGTTATGTGTGAGTCTCCTAAAGGGGCTACGTGAAGAGTTCCACAAAATGTGAAATGCGAGAAGGAGCTTTGAGCTTGTTGCGTGTTTATCGCGGTGGTAGAATCGGGTAGGTGAGAAGAATATATTGTGATGATCGATTAGGAGTGACCGTGCTATGGCGCATGATGACGATGATGAATCATTTGATCCGAACGTAGATTTAGATCTAAGTTTGCTGACGAGTCCGGTGGGGCCACCGCCAGATTGTCCAATGTGTGCTGAACCGATGAAGTGGAATGATGGCGCCTACATGTGCGGCGATTGCAACGGCATGGACTGCGGACCGGAAACTGGATAATCCTTCCTGCATTTGACTCCCGAGCCTTCAGACAACGCTCAGTGGCGTTTCGCCGTGGATCGCGGCGGAACCTTTACTGATGTCATTGGCTTCGACCCCCACGACAAAATCCATACGGCAAAGCTGCTTTCAGAGTCCTCCGATTATGAGGATGCTGCAATTGAGGGCATTCGTCAGATGTTGGGGACGCCTCAAGACAGAATATTACCAGAGGATCGTATTGCATGGATTCGCTTCGGGACGACCGTAGCGACTAATGCGCTGCTTGAACGCACAGGCGCTTCGACTGGACTCATAATTACGAGCGGCTTTCGCGATCTCCTCGAAATTGGCACTCAGGAGCGTCCGGATCTATTCGCCCTGGCGATCAAGAAGCCTCAACTGCTTTACGGCAAAGTGCGGGAAGTGCCTGAGCGGATGAGTGCTGAGGGCGTTGTCATCCACCCTATGAATGTTGATGTCCTTCGGTCAGGTTTCGCTCAATTCAAAACTCTCGGCGTCGAATCTGTAGCGATTGTATTTCTTCACGCGTGGAAGAATGCAGAACACGAGCGCATCGCCCAAGAGCTTGCACGCGAATTCCAGTTTTCGTATGTCGCTGTTTCACATCAAACGCTTTCGGTGATCCAAGCGGTTGGCCGGGGACAGACGACACTGCTGGACGCCTACCTCGGGCCGGTCTTGGAACGTTACACACATCGACTTCGCCATTGGACGGGATCAATCCCCTTGTCATTTATGGGGAGTTCTGGCGGTCTCTACTCTCCAGCGAGTTTCACTGGCAAGGACGCGGTGTTCTCGGGGCCAGCCGGCGGTGTCTTGGGTGTTGCGAAGATGGCTACGGCCGAAGGAGATGGAGCGGTCATTGGCTTTGACATGGGAGGAACGTCTACTGATGTGTGCCGATATGATGGATCGCTCGAGCGGGTTCTTGATGTAAAATTTGCGGGTATCCGGTTCCAAGCTCCGATACTCCACATTAATACCATCGCTGCTGGCGGAGGTTCGGTATTGGGTTTTGATGGCTATAAATTTACTGTCGGTCCTGAATCTGCAGGGGCAGATCCGGGGCCAGCATGCTACGGCCGCGGAGGCCCCGCAACCATTACCGACGCCAATGTTGTTTTGGGGCGCATTCTCCCACAGTACATTCCCGCAGTATTTGGTCATGATCGTGTGTCACAACTGGACGTCGGCGCGGCGCAGACTTGCCTGAGAGATCTTCAAGAAACCGTCATACGAGCCCTTGGCCGTCCGCTCACAGAGGTTGAACTCGCGCTGGGATATATTCGAGTGGCCAATGAAGCCATGTGTCGACCGATTAAAGATTTGTCAGTGAGTCGTGGATATGATGTTCGAAATCATGTGTTGCTATGTTTTGGAGGTGCCGCGGGTCAACATGCGTGTGGGATTGCGCGTATTCTCGGGATTTCGAAGATTCGAATTCATCCCCTTGCTGGATTGTTCTCGGCCTATGGAATAGCTATAGCGCCGGTTCAACGGCTGGCTATTGAGACAATTTCGTGTCATGCCGATGCAGATGGTTTGAGGCAAGCGTATGAACGTGTGTTGCAGTTAACGCGGGCACTTGAAGAGTTGATGTGTCGCGAGCATGCGACAACTTCCTCCGTCATGCCGGTTTGCGTGAACAAGATTGAGTGTGATGTTCGCTCTCTGGGTAGAGATTACTCCATAACAGTACCGTGGTGTGATACCCCGCAAGTGCTTGTTACGGTGTTTGGTGCGAAACATCGTCAACATTTTGGGTTTGATCCTCCTGAGAGCATTCTTGAACTCGTGAATATTCGTGTCGAGGTCTCAACACATGACATTCCTTGCGGAGCCGAGTCATATTTTGATTCCGATCGCCATGTCCAGACCACGTCGTGTGAAACGACACAAGTCTGGTTTGACGCAACAGAATCATGTGATGTGCCGGTATACCGACGGGAAGCCCTTTCTCCGGGGTTCTCTCTATCAGGACCGGCGCTCATTGTGGAAAATCATTCTACGATACTGATTGAGCCAGGATTCAACGCGAATGTTGAACCGTCTGGAACAATCTCGCTGTCTTGCCACGACACTGAGCAAGAGAGTCTCGCCAGCGAGTGTGATCCCATATTTCTTGAGGTCTTTCATCATAGATTTATGAGTATCGCCGAGCAGATGGGTGATACCCTCGTTCGAACAGCACATTCAACCAATATCAAGGAGCGGCGTGATTTCTCATGTGCTGTGTTCGATGCTGAAGGGCAGCTTGTTTGCAATGCACCCCATATTCCGGTGCATCTTGGTGCGATGGGTGAGACTGTGCGCCATATCATTGGACATACGACGTTGCGTCCTGGAGATGTGGTTGCGAGTAATGATCCGTATAATGGAGGGTCCCATCTTCCGGATATCACCCTCGTCTCGACCGTATTTCGAAACGATTCTCCGAAATTTTACGTCGCGTGCCGCGCGCATCATGCCGATATTGGAGGCGCCGTTCCAGGATCAATGCCTCCATTTTCAAGCAGATTAGAAGATGAAGGAATTGTGATCAGATCGTTATTGCTTGTTCGTGACCATCAGTTCAGGGAGGAGGATGTGCTATCGGTATTGCGTTCAGGCGCATATCCAGCGCGCAATCTTCCAGAGCGACTTTCAGACCTTCGAGCACAGGTTTCCGCGTTACGGAAAGGAGGTGAGGAACTCAGTTGCCTTTGTGATCAGTTTCGCGACGAGGTTGTGACCGCCTATATGAGCCACATTCGAAGGTATGCAGCAGACCTCACGCGGGAAACTCTCAATGTATTATTGGGTGGCCATGCGGAGCGAGTATGTCGTTTCAGTGATGTCATGGACGATGGGACGGTTCTTCGTGTACAGATTCGAATTGTTTCTGATTCCTCACGTGGGCTGCAAGCGGAGGTAGACTTCTCGGGCACGAGTGCGCAAGTTTCCGGAAACCTCAACGCTCCACCGGCAGTGACTCGGGCGGCGGTCTTGTATGTGTTTCGTACCCTCTTTCAGAAACCAATCCCGCTCAATGATGGATGCCTTGTGCCCATTCGGATCAAAATTCCGGAAGGTAGTTTACTTGCGCCTGACGCGAACGCAGCCGTCGCTGGCGGAAATGTCGAAACGTCTCAGCGCATTGTGGATATTTTGTACGGGGCATTGGATATTGCTGCGGCATCTCAAGGAACAATGAATAATGTTCTGTTTGGTGCGCCAGACGGAACAGGAGCGCAATATTACGAAACGATTGCCGGAGGCTCCGGTGCGGTGCATGGTTCACATGGCGCATCGGCTGTTCAGGTACATATGACCAATACACGAATGACGGATGTCGAAGTGCTGGAACAACGTTTTCCTTCTGTTCGCATTGAGCGATTTGAAATTCGGAGGGGGTCCGGGGGCGTGGGACAATGGCGAGGAGGGGACGGTGTGGTCCGATCATATCGATTTCTTCAACCACAATCTCTTACCGTCTTGAGTGAGCGGCGTACTCGGGAACCCTTTGGACTGCGTGGTGGGAAGCCGGGTGTTCCAGGTCGGAATCGCCTTCTTCGATCGAACGGCTCTATCGAGAATCTTGATAGCAAAGCTCATGTGATAGTGCAATCCGGTGATCTTCTGGAGGTGAGTACGCCGGGTGGGGGAGGGTATGGATGTCCTCCTGTTTAAGCAGAACGGGGCGTATTGTGATGGAGGCTTATTCGTTATGCTTGGAGATGGAGTCTTGTGGCGGCGATGTTCCGTTGACCATGTGACGCAGCTCTTTTCCGACCTTAAAGAAGGGGATTTTCTTTGGGGGGACGAGAACGGCTTCGCCGGTCTTCGGGTTTCGCCCTTCTTTCATCCGGCGTGCGCGAAGCTTAAAACTTCCAAAGCCTCGTATTTCAATTTTGTCTCCTCGCGTGAGCGCGTTTCGCATCGAATCAAAAATAGTATTGACCACAACCTCCACTTGGCGCTTTGTCAATGATGGTATTTTGTCGGTCAGTCGACGTATCAGTGCAGCTTTTGTCATAAGCTCGTCTTATGGGTGTTTCATCACAGAGTGAATTCGAATTTCAGGCGAAAAACGTCTGGCCTGATGATCGCATACAGGGCATCCCGGAGTTGGGTCAGAATGAGATCCTGTAGTGAAAACCGCGGTTCGATCTCAATGACGGTTGGCTCCTCAGTAATACCTGCAAGATCTGCAGCTAATTGGATGGCATCTTGTAGCGTACCTAAGCGATCGACGAGATTAACTGCGAGCGCTTGCCGACCAGTGAAAATTCTTCCATCGGCTAGGGCGTGGACCTGTTCAACCCCCATTTCACGCCCTTCAGCCACCGCATGAATAAATTGGTCATGGACGTCATCCATGACGTGCTGCAGGATGGTTCGCGATTGCACGCTCAGCGGCCGGAATGGTGATGCAAGATCTTTATGGAGGCCGCTCTTCACCACCACACTTTCAATGCCTACCTTGGCGAGTAGTTCCTCGACGTTGGTCATTTCCATGATGACGCCGATGCTTCCAGTAATGGTTCCGGGATTCGCGAGAATCGTATTCGAGGCAGAAGCGATGTAATACCCTCCGGAGGCGGCCATGTTCCCCATTGAGGTTACCACCGTTTTTTCTCCATCATCACGGATGCGCTTCAATGCCGCATAGATTTCTTGGGACGGGACCACCGCGCCGCCTGGGCTGTTGATGCGGACAACGATCGCCTGAATAGAGGAGTCGTCAGCAAAGTGCTTAATTTGTTGAAGGACTTCATGTGGATCAATGATGATTCCTTCAATGCGGATCAAGGCAATGCTGTTTTCACTCGCGATCGGTATCGCTTCCACGAGCAGGGTGATTCCAAGGACGAGAACGAAGAAGCCCGCGATCACCAGGCCGATGGTCCGAATTCCACGGCCTAGCGGCGAGGGTTCGCGAGACGCTGGTATGGACTCACTCATGATAGGCAGTTGGTTTCGTTGTTATTAATATGGATACAGTTTCACGAGGTGTGTTCACCTTCTGAGCTTTCCGCAGAGGCTTCCTGTGTCTGGTTAAAGGTTTCGATTTGTTTCCGTTCGAGGTCTTGACGATATTCACGGATGCTCAGGGCAATCTTTCGTTCCTCAGTATCTACCTTGATGAGCTTTGCCGTGACTTCAGCGTTCAAACTAAAGTGATCCTCAAGTCTGGCAGATCCTTCGAGATCGGCCTCACTGACGTGAATGAGACCCTCGACTCCTCCTTCAAGCTCCACAAAGACGCCGAAATCTGTAACCTTTGAAACCCGTCCCTTCGAGGTTTGCCCGACTTCATAGCGGCTCGGGATAAATTCATCCCAGGGATTTGCGATCAGTTGTTTGTAGCCTAGGGAAAGACGCTCTTTCTCGCGGTCAATTTTAAGAACCACCGCTTCGGTGGTCGCGCCTTTTTTAAAGATCTCGGACGGGTGTTTGACGTGCTTTGTCCAGGACATATCCGAGATATGGATTAACCCGTCAATGCCTTCTTCCAGCCCAACGAACGCGCCAAAATCCGTGAGGCTTTTGACTTTGCCTGAAATCGTGGTGCCGACGACATATTTACTTTGGATAAGATCCCATGGATTTGGTTCGGTCTGCTTTAATCCAAGGGATATTTTTCTTCCGGCCTGGTCAACATGAAGCACGGAAATCTCGATCTGGTTTCCGACTGAGAGCACTTTAGACGGGTGCCGAATTTCTTGTGTCCAGGACATCTCAGAGACGTGAACGAGTCCCTCAATGCCGGGTTCAAGTTCTACAAACGCACCATAATCGACCAGGCTTACCACTTTCCCTTGATGACGGCTCCCAACGGGATATTTTTCGCCCACATGAATCCAAGGATCCGCCGAGCGTTGCTTGAGCCCTAACGAGACCCGAGAGGTTTCGCGATCGTATTTGAGTATGATGACCTGGATCTTGTCGCCAACGACACACACCTCTGCAGGGTGAGTAACCCTTCCCCATGACATATCAGTAATGTGCAACAGCCCGTCAATTCCCCCAAGATCGATAAACGCCCCGTAGACTGTGATATTTTTGATCATTCCTTCAATGAGTTGACCTTCTGCAAGGGAGGCGAGCGTATGTTGTCGCTTGGTGGCCCTGGCCTCCTCAAGGACGACACGTCGTGACACCACAATACTGCCGCGCTGGTGATTAAATTTAATGATTTTCATGGGGAAGGTTTTGCCAATAAGCGCGTCAAGGTCTCGAACAGGGTGAAGATTTACCTGGGAACCTGGCAGGAATGCTTTGACGCCGATATCGACCATCATCCCTCCCTTAATGCGGGCGATAATACGACTTTCAACGACAGTTTCTGCACGATACGCCTCTTCTAGACTCTCCCAAACCTTCATCTTGTCGGCTTTTTCTTTAGAAAGAATCAGATTGCCTTCATGATCTTCTTTCTGTTCAATGAACACCTGCATGCGGTCGCCAACTTTAAGGGCCTCAAGCTCTTGCTCGTTGAGTTCCCTTATGGAGACGATTCCCTCGGATTTATAGCCGATATCGACAAGAATCCGGTCTTTCCCGATGCTGACGACTTCCCCTTCTATCACGGACCGTTCCTTAAACGGACGAAACGATGCTTCATACATTTCGTCCAGCGACAGTTCAGTGTTGGTTACATCCTCCTGCTCTGGTGTCGTTGTTTGTTGTTCCATACTCTGTTTACTATCTCCCAATAAAGGTGAAAGGTTAATAAGAGGACTGCGTCCGCTTTGTCGTATCAACTGGCGGTGTCGGCTCAACTTGAGGCCGTGCCTGTTCCTGTCTGATGAGTGCAAGGATTGCATCAACGACTTGGGACGCCGACAGATCACTCGTATCGATCATCGTTGCGTCAGGTGAAGGCCGCAAGGGAGCCGCGTAACGGGTTGTATCGCGGTTGTCACGCTCTGTCAATTCACTCGCGGTTCTTTCCCATGACACAGCCGCATCGCGGCTCTGTAGTTCCCGAAAACGTCGTCGGGCTCTGACGGTCGGGGAGGCATCCAGAAAAACCTTGACCTCCGCGTCCACAAACACGTGCGTTCCCATATCTCGGCCTTCTGCAACCACCCCTTGGTTGTTTCCACATTGGCGTTGTATGGGTCTTAAGAATGCACGTACACTTGGCAGCCTTGAGACCTCCGAAGCGACCAGGCTCACGTGAGGTGTCCACAATTCGTGTGTGAGCCGAGTCCCGTCAATCACAACAGACTGATCATTGTCGGGGCCTACGAGGACAAATTCCGTCTGTTTACAGAGATCAATGACCGCCGCCTCATCGTTGGGCTTGATGCCTCGCTTCGATACTTTCCAGGCGACGGCGCGATACAATGCCCCGCTGTTAAGGTATGGAATCCCAAGGCGTGCTGCAAGAGATCTGGCAACAGTACTTTTACCCACTCCTGCAGGTCCGTCAATTGTTACCGTCAGCGGGTTCATGATGTCTCTACGCGGCATGTGGGGGCTATCTGCTGAAGTTCGTTGAGAAACCCTGGAAACGAGGTCTGAATACAATCAATATCTGTGATCGTTGTGGTTTCCAAAGCGTTGAGGCCTGCGATGGCCATTGCCATGGCGACACGATGATCCCCATGGCTTGGGCATTCTGCTCCATGTAATTGGCCCCTTCCGTGGATGACCAAGCCATCAGGATGTTCATCGACATCGACTCCAACACGCCCGAGTGCTTGGGCCATTGTCGTAATCCGGTCACTTTCTTTTACCCGAAGGTCTTCCATTCCCGTGATACGCGTATGTCCTTTGGCTAATGCTGCCGCAACGCACAAGATAGGAAACTCATCGATTGCGCGGAGCATATCTTTCGGATCAATGTCAGTGCCTTCGAGCTGGGATGATTGGATGTGAATGTCTCCTACGGGTTCTCCGGCGTCGTCATGAATGTTCAGGGTTTGTATTGAAGCACCCATTGTTTTGAGAATATCAAGGAGTCCAACCCGAGTGTGGTTCAGGCCGACATTGCGAATTGTGATACGTGAGTCAGGAAGGATCAACCCTGCAACGATAAAAAAGGCTGCTGACGAAAAATCACCTGGGACAGCAACATCTCGTGCCGTGAGAGCAGATGGGTGTAGGCGAATAGTCGTATCACTCTCATGATCCAGTTGAACTCCAAAGTACTGTAATACACGTTCTGTATGATCACGGGAGCGAGCGGGCTCATGAAATGTCGTGGGTTGTTCAGCGAGTAAGCCAGCGATGAGAATTGCAGACTTGACCTGAGCGCTTGCGATGGGCGAGGTATACGAGACCCCGGATAGGCGAACTCCTTGTATTGCAAGCGGAGCGAGTTCCCCTCCCTTGCGTCCGCTGACCATCGCGCCCATCTGCCGCAATGGTGTCACGATTCGACCCATCGGACGCTGTCGAAGTGACCTGTCTCCGGTCAGCACAGAAAAGAAATCTTGCCCAGAGAGTAGCCCGGTGAGCAGTCGCATGCTGGTTCCGGAATTGCCGCAATCAAGCAGGTGTTGTGGTTCGGAAAATCCCCACAAACCCTTTCCAAACACACGCAATTCAGTTTTGCTCACTTCGATAGAAACCCCTAATGCCCGTATGGCGTTGATGGTGCGGAAACAGTCCTCTCCATCGCAGTAGCCACGAATGGTGCACGTGCCTTCTGCCATCGCGCTGAAGATCACCGCACGATGAGTAATCGATTTATCCCCTGGAATAGAGATGGCACTATTGATTGGGCCTGAAGGGGTGATCGTTAACCGTGACATCAGCACAGTTGATCCCTGAGGTTCTTGGCCTGCGCAAATGCATGCTGGAGGCCGTGCCTATCACCCTGTCGAACAAGACTCGTGAGTTCGCTGATTTCGTCTTGATAGGTCTCGAGCATTGTGACTAGGTTCCCCGCATTCTGACAACAGATCTCGCTCCACAAGGACGGCGAACTTGAGGCAATTCGAGTCATGTCTTTCAAACTGGACGGCGAGAGGGTATGGAGGTTTGCGTCGGGGAAAAGGGCATCCCGGATACGCGTGATGCTATTCAGTGTCGCATACGCAATCATATGCGGGAGATGGCTTACCGCTCCAAAAAATTTGTCATGTAGCAGTGGGTCCATCGTCGTAACGGTTGTACCGATCGACTCCCAAAACGAACGAATGACGCTGAGAGCCGTGGCGTTGGTCTCTGAGGTTGGCGTCACTACGCAGGGTTTGCCGTTGAAGAGATCGGAATAGCTTGACAACGCATTTGATTTCTCACTTCCCGCGATCGGGTGTGCGCCAACAAAGTAAAGATGTGGCGGCAGCAGCGCATCGATGTTCATGACCATCTGTCCCTTCACACTGCCCACATCACTGAGTATTGTCTCTCGTTCGAGAACGTGGACGGTGGAACGAATGATTTCTTCAAAGGTTCCCACGGGTGACGCAAGAATAACCAACGACGAACCTTTGACCGCACGCAAGAGATCTGTGTGCCCTTGGTCGATGGCGCGTGCAGCAAGGGCCTGGTTAATGGCATCCTGATCCACGTCGGTGCCGACAACAACATCTGCTAATCCTGCTGATTTCGTTGCAAGGCCTATCGAGCCTCCGATGAAACCAGTACCAACGATCGTGACTTGCGGAAAATGTGGTCGCATGAGTTAAAGAGCGGGCGTCTGCATCACGGTGTGAAATGCGGTGATAAATCGTTCATTTTCATCGGGTCGTCCCACTGTAATTCGCAACATTGGCCCATCAATATGCCGGACGATGATTCCGAAGCGTAGGAGCGCTTCAAACACAGTTTTGCCATCTCGCTTGGTATCAACGTACACAAAGTTGGCTTCGGAGTAAATAAACGGCAACCCAAGTTGATGAAACATCTCGTAGAATAGCGTCTTCCCTGCACGATTCATTGTTCGACTGGCCTGAATGTGATCGTCATCTTGTAATGCGGCCAACGCAGCTCGTTGAGCCAATGTGTTGGTATTAAATGGGAGCCGAACCTTATTCATGGCCTCTATGACGTCGGGCGAGGCAATGCCGTATCCAATTCTAAGGCCTGCGAGGCCGTAAATTTTCGAAAAAGTTCGAAGGACGACAAGAGGATATTCTTGGGATTGAAGGGCGATGGTATCTGGATAGTCAGGTGTCGTCACATATTCCCCATACGCTTCATCAACAGCCACAAGCACATGGTTGGGCATCTGGCGCAGGAACGAGAGCAATTGTTCCCTACCGACGACGGTGCCAGTGGGGTTGTTAGGGTTGCAGACAAAACACAGTCGTGTTCGTGGGGTGATGGCTGTGGCCATCGCTGACAGGTCGTAGCAATGATTAGTTAATGGGACAATGATTGCGTTACCCAATCCGGCGGTTACTGCCTTCTCGTAGATCGAAAAAGAAGGCGCAGAAATGATCGCATCGTCGCCGGGCGCCATGACGGTCTTGACCAGCAGTGAGATAAGCTCGTCCGAACCATTGCCCAAAATGATGCGGTCGACAGGAATGCCGCATCGTGCAGCAATCGCTTTTTTTAATGCGCTTCCGTTGCCATCTGGATATCTGTTCAGAGTCTTGCTCGCCTCTTTCAAGATCGATAGTGCTTTGGGGGATGGCCCCAACGCGTTCTCATTCGATGCAAGCTTTGTTGCCTGAGCGATACCGAACTCACGCTCGACGTCCTCAGCAAGCCGGCCTGGAACATATGGGCTTATGGCTGCAATTGCTGGATGAACTTCAATTGACATGCGATGTATCAAAAGGGTTTGTCGCTATCTTACCTGGGTGCTTCTCTATAGTTCATCCGTCGGATATGAACCCAGAAGCTTCATTCCAAGCGTCTGAGTCTCCAACTCGCGCAGGGTTTTTGTGATGGGCTCATCGTCCACATGGCCATCAATATCGATAAAAAATACATATTCCCAGGCTTTTTGCCGAGAGGGGCGTGATTCAATTTTCGTTAGGTTGATGCCATGGGTTGCGAAGGGTCTCAGCAGATCGCAGAGTCCACCTGGGCGATCTTGAGTATAGATCAT
>JYMV01022838.1_pt1 | contig 16053 bp, 12 predicted proteins | sample 338911 | NCBI WGS metagenome assembly JYMV01 (sample SAMN03354496, study PRJNA234377) | hydrothermal vent metagenome | biome: Deep sea; feature: Hydrothermal plumes at the Eastern Lau Spreading Center, Western Pacific Ocean; material: Seawater | place: Tonga | collected 2009 | depth 2000 m m
CGCGGCGGCAGATATTCAAATTGACGGTCGCGCGTTTATTAATGGTCAGCGCTCAGACTCTCTTTCAGGAGAGACCCGCCCAACTATAAACCCTGCTAACGGCAATGAAATAGCAGAAGTCGCTTATTGCGGTGCCGACGATGCCGATCAGGCAGTAAATATTGCCCGGGAGGCATTCGAGAGTGGCGTGTGGTCTTCCATGGCGCCAGCCGATCGCAAAATGGTGCTGGTACGCTGGGCTGAATTGATCGAGAGTCATGCCCATGAGATCGCCTTGCTGGAAACTCTCGATGTTGGCAAACCTATTGCAGACACCCTCAATATCGACGTTGGTGCTGCGGTAAGAACAATCCGCTGGAGTGGCGAAGCCATCGACAAGGTGTATGACGAAATCACTCCCACCCCGGCGAACTGCCTGGCACTCGTGACCAGGCTACCGTTGGGGGTGGTGGCGGCAATCGTACCGTGGAATTTTCCGCTCTCAACCACCGCCTGGAAACTTGCGCCAGCACTCGCGACTGGCAATTCTGTGTTGCTGAAACCGGCAAGCAATACCCCCCTGTCAGCGTTGCGCATTGCTGACCTGGCTGCAGAAGCAGGACTACCCGCTGGGGTGTTGCAGGTCTTGCCGGGGTCCGGCGGCAGCCTGGGCAAACATATCGCGTTGCACATGGATATTGACGGCTTGACCTTTACCGGCTCAACGCCGGTTGGTAAGCAATTAATGCAGTACTCCGGCCAATCCAACCTTAAACGTACGTTCCTGGAACTGGGAGGCAAGAGCCCTAACATAGTGTTTGCAGATGGCAATCTGGAACTGGCGGCATCCAGCGCAGCTCTTGCGGTGTTCTACAATGGCGGTCAGACCTGTACGGCGGGAACCCGCTTGATAGTAGAAGAATCGATCATGGATGAATTCCTGCCCATGGTTATCGAGCATTCCAAAGCATGGATGCCCGGAGATCCACTGGACCCAGCTACTGTGATGGGCCCGATGATAGACTCCACACAGTACCAGACGGTTTGTGACTATGTCGCCATAGGCAAAGAAGAAGGCGCGGAATTGCTATTTGGCGGCAACGCCGTGCATGAACAATCCGGGGGCTTCTACTACCAGCCCACAATTTTTTCCGGGGTGAACAACCAGATGCGTATTGCCCAGGAAGAAATATTCGGGCCGGTACTTGCCGTCATCCCTTTTAGAAATGCAGACGAGGCGGTGCAGATTGCAAACGATTCTATCTATGGATTAGCTGGCGCGGTGTGGAGCCGTGACATTAACACTGCTCACAAGGTGGCCAACGCGGTGCGGGTAGGGACCATGGGAATCAACAATTACTTTGGTGGAGACATTACGGTGCCCTTCGGCGGTTTCAAACAAAGTGGCAATGGCCGTGATAAATCCATGCACGCCTTTGCTGATTACACGGAACTGAAAACCACCTGGATTGAATTCGAGTAGTCTTAGAGGGCTCATTCAGCAAAGTAGCTAGAACAGGCCTTCAATGAGGCCCAACTCATTAAGGTGGATATCGTGCGCACTGGGATTAACCGGCAAGCCCGGCATGGTCATAACATCTCCACAAATCACCACAAGAAATTCTGCGCCCGCGGCCAATCTTACTTCTCTGATTGGCACCACATGGTGACTGGGAGCACCCATTAAGTTTGGATCTGTAGAGAAACTGTACTGAGTCTTGGCCATACAAATCTGAAAGTGACCATAGTCTTGCTGATACTGTCTTATCCGCTGCCGCACTTTTTTATCGGCTATGACTTCTTCTGCACCATAAATCTTAGTCGCTATCTGTTCAATTTTTTCCCACAGGCTCAATGAATCATCATAGAGCGTGTGAAATTGAGCATGTCCGGCATCCATCAGCTTCTCCACACTGCGTGCCAATCTTTCGGTGCCAGCACTACCGGCTGACCAATGATTACATTCAATGGCATCCACATTTAGATTTCTACAAAGTTTGATGATTGCCGTAATTTCGTCATTAGCATCGGTGGGGAATCGGTTAATTGCAACGATCGACGGCACACCGAATTGCGAAACATTTCTGATATGACGTGCCAGATTATCGAAGCCGGCGCTGACCGCATCAACGTTGGGAGTTTCGAGTTCATCTCTGCCGACGCCGCCATGTTTTTTCAAGGCGCGCACAGTTGCAACGATAACCACCGCATCGGGATTTAGCCCCGCTTTGCGACACTTGATGTTGAAAAATTTCTCTGCACCCAAGTCGGCACCGAAACCCGCCTCTGTGACCACATAGTCGGACAACTTCAACGCGGTCTTGGTCGCTATAACGGAGTTACAACCGTGAGCAATATTGGCAAACGGACCACCGTGTATCAGCGCCGGATTATTTTCCAGGGTCTGCACCAGGTTGGGCATGAACGCATCTTTTAACAGCACCGTCATCGGACCGTCGGCCTTCATGTCTCGAGCAGTAACAGGTTTTTTCTCTCGCGTATACCCGACGATGATGTTGCCCAGCCGTCGTTGCAGGTCTTGCAGGTTCTCGGCCAGGCAGAAAATTGCCATAACTTCGGATGCCGAAGTAATGTCAAAACCAGATTCTCGAGGCACACCATTGGCGGCACCGCCGAGCCCGGTGGTAATGTTTCGTAATGTGCGATCGTTAATATCCACCACACGCCGCCAGGTAATAAGGCGTGAATCAAAGCCATTGTTACTATGCCAATGTATATGATTATCGGTCAGGGCTGCCAATAGATTGTGGGCTGAGGTAATTGCGTGCATGTCACCGGTGAAGTGAAGATTGATATCTTCCATCGGTACTACCTGAGCAAAACCTCCTCCCGCGGCACCGCCCTTCATACCAAAACAGGGCCCCAGACTGGGCTCGCGCAAACAGATTATTGTTTTTTTTCCAATCGAGTTAAGTGCATCACCGAGCCCGACTGTAGTCGTAGTTTTTCCCTCCCCTGCCGGAGTTGGGGAAATTGCCGTAACCAGGATGAGCTTGCCATCAGTTCTATCGGCCAGACTATCGATGAAGTGATAATCAATTTTAGCCTTGTGGTGACCATAGCAGTGGACCTCTGACACTGGCACTTCCAGCTTGCCAGCTACCTTCGTAATATGATCAAGCTCAGCGGCTCGGGCGATTTCGATATCTGGTTTTTGCATAATGTTTTCGTTTATTTCTGAATTGATTTTAGATTTTGGCTCGAGAATACCTGACTAGATTAAACATGGACACGCAGCCTCACCATGCCTTTGGAACTTGTGGGACAGCAGTGACTCTGACCCCAATTATGCTTTCCTAAACAGAGGCAACACCCCAAGACGGTTTTTAAACTCGACTTCATTACCATCGCTATCGAGCAATGGTTTCGGTGGATCCAGCTTTTGGGTTAAAGGAGTCACGATGAGGATAGTGATCAGTCCAACCATCAAGCCCAGCAGATCACCCGGCAGATCTGGCGCGTAGACAATTGCCACGAACCAGACCAGAAAACCCATTGCCATCGAGGCTAACGCGCCGGACCGATTCGCCTTCGACCACCAGACGCCGACGATGAAGGGTATGGTCACACAAACCAGGATCACCGAGTTCGCGTCCAGTATCAGGTTATAGACAACCTGCACTCGCAGCGCTACGTAGACTGCCACGGACCCCAGCACCGGGATGGCAATACGCGTCGCCCACAGTCGCATCCGGTCTGCAACATTCTTCTTGAATAAGGGCAAAATGTTGACACTGAATACGCTCGCTGCCGCAAGCAGTGCGCTGTCTGCGCTACTCATGATAGCTGCCAGTAAGGCACCAACAAACACGGCGATGGCAACCGGATGCAAATGTGCCAAAGCCAGTTCTGGAATCACTGTTTCAGGATCCACCAGGCCAGGCATGGTAACGCTGGCAATTATTCCCAAAGTTACCGGAATCATTCCAATGGAAAGATGGCCAAAACCTGCCAGGTAAAATGAGTTCTGTGCAACCTGTTCATTGCGGGCGGAAAATGCGCGTTGCATCAAGGTCTGGGCTGACACATCGGCCAGACCAAAGATCAACCAGGCACGAAAATAATTCAACCACAGCGATGGATTGTTTTCTTTCGGAATCATGCGAAAGGTATCTTCAGGCAAATGCGGTCCGATGTTGCCCCAACCTCCAACATCGATCAGCACTACTATCAACAAACAGATCAGCCCCAGAGCAATAATGATCATCTGCACAAAATCCGTCATCGCCACTGCCCACATGCCACCTACCGACGTATAGACAAACACCACGATAGCGCCGCCTATGATACCTAACTCTACCGGCACGCCAGTTAATGTTTGAAATACAAAACCAAATGCCACCAGCAGCGCCCCGGTCCATCCTATATTGGAAGAAATGGATCCAATGGCAGCAATAGTGGCGGCCGTCCTGCCATATCTATTTTCGAAAAAATCGATGAATGTCAGTAAACGTAAGCGCCGAAAGATGCGGACAAAGAAAAACCCGACAAGAAAAAGCGCCAGGGCGCCACCAAAAGGGTCGGCGATTACGCCTAGCAACCCTTGTTCATAGGAGGCGCCGGCACCACCTAGCATGGTACCACCACCAAACCAGGTGGCTACTATGGTCGTGCTGCACAGCCAGATCGGCATATTACGTCCGGCAACTATAAATTCTGAGGAAGAAGTATTGGCGCGTTTAGAGGCAAGAATACCAATCAGCAGCATGATCGCCAGGTAGACGATCACACCGATGAAGATGATTGTTTCGCTACTCACAATATTCCCCCTGCCAGCTGAGTCGGTAGTCCTTGCAGCGGTTTTTTAACTCGGACTAATCTGGAAGCAAGAATGCTGAGAATAATGAATCGGTAAAGAGGATTGTTGGAAACCAGGACGGCCAGCGGCCTATAATCCTTCCCGAGATCAGGTTGTTTCCTGGCTGTTATTTTAATTGTTAGCCCCAGTATGAATTTCTGCTGTTCGAGCAGTAGTCGGTTTGGCAACTCATAGTATTAGCAATAGCCAAAACCAGCAAACAGTATACCTATCGATATTGATCCGGCATTCGCAGCCTATAGGCCAGTATTGGGAGCCGGCACTCCCCTGCCCTGGGATGACAAATTGATTGCAGGATTTAAAATCCTACCACTCCACTGGGAAGTGCGGGATAGTCTCCGATGGTGTTGCCGCTCTTCTGCACGGCGGCGATAGCAGCCTCGGTAATATCCAGACCCTCAAGCATCACCCGTTCATCCATGTTCAACGCCGGATACATTCTGACATTAGGCTCCATCTCACATATAGCCCAAACACCATTTTTCAGCATTTCATTACGTACTGATCGAGCGATATATAGATTGGCTGCCTTCGCTTCCCCAGCCGCTGCTGCAGGATCGGCAAATGCTATCCCCATCAACAAACCCAGGCTGCGAACTTCACTCACGACGGCATATTTTTCTGCCCAGTCTGCCATCCGTTGCTGAGCCAGTTCTGACAAATGCCGGGCCTGACCGAGGATATTGTCACGCCGATATATTTCCAGTGTTTTCAAGCCTGCGGCGCAACCTGCAGGCGTCCCCGCAAAGGTACTACCGCCACTGGCACGAGGATTATCCCCGAGAACGTCGTCTCTTGCCGCGACTCCAGCACAGGGCTCAATACCACCGGACAGGTTTTTCCCAACCACCAGAATGTCCGGTAACACATCGTAGTGCTCGACACTCCACATGTGCCCGGTTCTTCCCAGACCGGTCAATACTTCGTCGGCTATCATCAACCAGTCATGGCGATCACAGATTCGACGAACACCCTGTATGAACTCTACGCTGGGAATCCAGTTGCCACCCTCCGCCAGTCCAGGCTCTATCAATATGCCTGCAATGTTTTCGGCCGGCACTATAAAATCCGGAATGTGCGATTCCAAATACCACAGGCAATAGTCCACATATTGCTGTGGATTCATATCTGCTGGAATGTTTTCGGAATATGGATAAGGCGCCTTGATAACACCCCCACCCCAGGCCTCCATATACAAATTGTTAGCGCTGGAATAGGCACTGATCATCTTGGTGCCTAATCCCTCGCCGTGGTAACAGGAGGTGAAGCTGATGATGTGACGTCGCCTGGTATGGCAGAGCGCCAGGTGTACAGCCGACTCTGCCGCCTCGGTGCCGGAGACCTCGAAACTGAATCGTGGTAGTTGCTGGCCTGGCATTATCTCCGCCAGTTTCTCAGCCAGTTCGAAGCGCAGGGGATGCTCCCAGTGGTAACCATAACGTCGGTGGGCGGCATGCACTGCCTCAATAATTTCCGGATGACAATTGCCCAGTGGGTTGGTAGCCCAGCCATTTTGGAAATCGATATAGCGTTTGTCCTGAAGATCCCAGACAAAGTCTCCCTCAGCTCTCCCAACAATGAGCTGCAGCGGTATTTCAAAGCCTTTAGCTTGCGCCCGCTGCGCCAGCGAGTCGTAGCGCAGGCCGTTGCGAAATAATCGCTTGCCGGATTGCAGCAGCGAATCTGTCTGGTAACCAGTTAAATGCTTATCCATAAGACGTCCCGATTTGTGAATTAAAACTGTTAATCAAACAACGGATTTGAGCTCCTGGCTATTGGGCTCAAAAGTCTTCTGTGCTTGCTAAGTCATTGATTAAGAGACATTATACGAGTATATAGTAAATTAAACAGTTGTTTAACATCTGCCTGGCAGATGCTCTCACAGCACAGGAGTGGATCTGGATGCCCGCCACCAACCAGGCGATCCAGCAGGATCGTCGTAAATTATTGATAGACGCCACTATCACCGCCATCGCCGAATATGGCCTGTCCCAGCTCACTCTTGCCAAAATCAGCTCCATTGCCGGCCTCACTGCTGGCACGGTTAACTTTCATTTCGACAGCAAGGAATCGCTGCTGCTGGAAACTTTAAACTTCGTCTCTCAAGAGTTTGAGAACAGTATTGCCCAGGCGCTGGAGCAGTGCGGTTCCAATCCAGCCAAACGCCTGGCGGCGATCATCAATACCACCCACGATCCGGATATAACCGAATACCGGAAAATGGCGGTCTGGCATGCCTTTGACTCAGAAAGCCGCGCCCGAGAAGATTACCAGCTCATTTGTGGTGCCCGGGATCGCCAAAGCTTCGCGATTATTCTCGAACTCTGCGAACAGATCATTCGTCAACAAAACAAAGAGGCTGAAATAAACGCTCGCGCCATTGCCAACGCTATCTGCGGCTTGAATGACGAGTTGTGGAAGGAAATACTTTTTGCCAGTGAGGACTATGATCGCGATGAGGCCAGAAACGTGTGTATGCGATTTCTGGCAAGCATTTTCCCCTGGTGTTATGAGATGCCAGCGGTGCTCCCTGGCGACCCACAGGCCACCATGAGCGATCCTGTTAGCGTTGTCAAAGCAGGTGCTGCGGACCTGGATCAGGCGTCTGCTCTATTTGATCTTTATCGCCAGTTCTATGAACAGAAAGCTAATCCAGCGCTCGCTAGAGAGTATCTGGGCGAGAGGTTATCCAATGGCGATTCAGTAATCTTGCTCGCGCTGGATAACAAAGGCTCTGCGCTGGGTTTTACCCAGCTCTATTCGAGCTACTGCAGTGTCGCTGCAAAGCCTATCTGGATTCTGTATGATCTCTATGTAGATAGTACAGCGAGGAAAAATGGCGTTGCCAAGGCGCTAATGAATCGGGCGCTTTTGCTCGCCAGAGAAACCGGCGCCTGCCGAATCGACCTGGAAACGGCAAGCGATAATATTGCGGCTCAGGCTCTCTACGAATCACTGGGTTATGAGAGAGATCAGGATTTTTACAAGTACTCTCTCGAGATATAAGTGACAAACTCTATGAATACAACAACCGAAGAAGAGACTTTCGTAGATACCCGGGAATTATTGGAAAATGCGGTTAAGGTAATCTATGACTACCTCATTGCACCCAATAAAAACGAAGCGAAAAAAAGATTCAGAACACTTCTGAATGCAGAGCCGCAGCTTGTTGCAGAAATGCCAATGGAAAATGGCGAAAAAATCGATCTTTTTCTGCAACTTGATTACAGCGAATTTCAGGGCCCTTTTATTTACAGGAATTTTAAAAAGTACCTTGCTCAGTTAGTCGGGATTATCGGCCAGACTATGGAAAGAAAGGAAACCATATCCACGAGAAAGGAGCGAGAAGAGCAACGTTTTATTATTAACATTCCTGCTGTATTGGAATTTGATAGTCAGATGAATGTATTAATGCTCGGCATTAATCTTCAGGATCCTGCGGGAGTAATCATAGAGTTGCTGTTTTTCGAACCCACACAATTTCAGGACGTGGATAAGTTTTCTAAATAAATCTGTCCCTATTTCCAAATTCCTTGTTCACGCAGGTCGGCAAGCGTTAGCTCAATGCCTTTGCGCAGCACCAATACCAAATCATCGATTTGTGATTTCGTAATAATCAGCGGCGGCGACATAATGCAGATATTGATAAAAGGCCTGACAAGCAGACCAAGTCTCTGGCAGTGTTTGTCTACCATTTTACCGATGGCAAAATCTCTTGCCAAAAGCTCTTCTTCACTTTCGGCCGCAATAGTCATCTCGATAGCGGCCATTAGTCCGACTCCCCTCACATCGCCCACCAGCGGAATATCATGCAGTGTGCGCAACTGCTGCTGAAAATAGGGCGCTACTTCATTGACATGCTCGAGGATGTTTTCCTGCTCCATGATATTCCAACTGGCCAGAGCGGCCGCGCAGGCGTGCCCTTGATATTACTGGCTAGCTGACAAAGCCGCAGCGCCGAGTCTACGGCTGTAGAGCCACCGGTGGTGAAGAAGATCCGATTCAAATCGCCGGGAGTTTTTGTAGCAATGCGTTGGGCCAGTTCAACTTCTTTATCATTGATCAATGAAAATGCGCTCGAATAACCCAACTCCATGATTTGTGCCGCCACAGCATCGGCAATTTCCTGTCGACCATAACCGGTTTGCATACACCACATTCCGGCAGGGCCATCCAGTAGCCTGTTGCCTTCGGCATCATAGATGTAAGCACCCTCGCCTCTTACGATTACCGACGATGACTTGTCCTCACCCAGTGAGGATAACTCCGACCAGGGATGCAACAGGTGTTTGTTCTATTTGTCTCTGTAGTTATCGCTTTTCACTGTTTTATCTCCTAATGGATTAAAGCGGGCAATAAGTTACGGCGAAAAACTGGCCAGCCATCGCCCATACAAACTATCGGCGACACGGTTCAGGGCGGTAATTTTTGTCGCGAGCTGCTGGTTAATCTGTTCGAAATTTTGCTCACTCTCGGTTTCCAGCTCCAGATCTTCGCGCCAGTTCGTGATCCAGCGGGTGATCAGGGGCAGTGTCATCTCTACATGACACTGCATAGCCAGTACCTTGTCGCCATAGCTATACGCCTGATTTTTGCAGTGGCTTGATGAAAATAGCAACTGGGCATCCGCGGGCACAGAGAAGGTTTCGCTATGCCAGTGAAACATGACGAAGGGGTCTTCCACATCGCCCAACCAGTCATCAGTTGCACTGGAGTCGGAGCGATGGCAATCATGCCAGCCCACTTCTTTGACCGGGTTCTCGGTGACATTTTCCCCGAGGGCTTTGCTTATCAACTGACCACCAAGGCAATGACCCAATAACGGCACTCCTTTATGAAGTGCCGCCTCAATCAAATTGACCTCACTTGCTATCCACGGCAGCTCGTCATTGACACTCATCACCCCGCCCATGAAAACCAGACCAGCTATCGAGTCATCCAGTTTAGGAACGGGCTCGCCCTTGTAACAACGGACAATTCTGTGGGGAATATTTCTTTGCAGAAAATAGTCTGCGATATAGCCTGGATGCTCGTCATCCATATGCAGAAAAATTAGTACTTCCTTGTCCATGCGCTGCCTATTTGGGAACAAAATCTAACTGTTGGCCAAGTGTGATATTAACATCGCGTGTTACTTGTTGAAACGTTGGTGTTAATTTGCACTCAAATCTGACCCGGGGTTCGCAGTAATAGTTGAACCGGTTAGATTAATTAAAATCGAGGTTGACGATATAGTGGACGGGTCACTATTCGATGCAAATACAGGGGATTACTGGGTCCATTTTGGATGCAAGCAACAGCCACCGTAAGAAATGAGTTAACAACCCATTAATATGAATGTTATAAGCAAAAATCATCGGTATTATGATGAAACCTGATTGCCCACTGATTAAAGGACCTACTTAACCATGACTGAAAAAGTTGCCATTGTGACAGGAGCCAGTTCGGGCATAGGTGCAGCGATCGCAAGCACATTCGCCGCCGCCGGTTTCAAGGTAATCGCAGCGGGTCGAGATAAAGATCGAACTAAATTAGTGTCTGACTCTCACCTCAACATATCTGAATGGATCGGAGATATTACGACGTCTGCCGCCTGCAATGCCTTGGTAGCAAACACCATGGATCTATACGATCGGCTCGATGTTCTGGTCAACTGTGCTGGCATTTGGTTCTCTGCAAGCGCGGAAGAGACCACAGATGAGAAATGGCGAAAAACCATAGCCATAAACCTTGACGCCGTGTTCTATCTCAGCAGAGCAGCGATCCCTCACCTTCGCAAGACTCGAGGTGTAATACTGAATATATCGTCAGAATGGGGACTTGTTGGTGGTGAGGAGGCAGCGGCGTACTGCGCCAGCAAGGGGGGTGTGGTACTGCTCACCAAGGCAATGGCAAAGGATCATGCTCGAGAGGGCATCAGGATCAATTCCATCTGCCCAGCTGACGTCGATACACCAATGTTAATAGATGACGCGAAACAGCGTGGAGTCGATGAGTCGACCGCACTGGAGCAGGCAAATAGCTTAAGTCCGACAGGTCGCGTGACAGCTGCAAGCGAGGTCGCAGAGCTTGCACTCTATTTGAGTTCCAATTCCGCTGCACAGATCACGGGGGCGGCGATACCGATCGATGGTAGCAATACGGCATGAGGTGCGGGGGAGCGGGGGACACTAATAGTTTAATAGCTTAAGGTTTTTTAATGACATATTTCTGGTCAACTATGAAGGCCCTGTGCGGCTTAAGTTAAGCTATTAAACTATTAGTGTCCCCGGTAGCCCGGTAGAAATCTGCCCTGGTCAACTGTTCCCAGTGGACTTCGATTCCCAGACCAGGTGCCGCCGGCGCAATTGCCCGAGCGCTGGCGTCCATCGGGATCCCGTTTTTCATACCAAATTCGAAGGCATCCCTAGGCATTGGGGCTTCAAAGTACCTCGTCCGCTCATTGGCCAGCATCAGATGCAGATTGGCTGCCTGGGCCAGCGAGTGCCCCCAGCTTTGGATCTCGATCACCAGACCGGCGTCGTTGGCGATTATCAGCAGCTCGAGTGCCGTAGAGATTCCACCTACTACTGTGGCGTCGAACCTACCGGCATCCCAGGCGTCCGTTTTGATGCCCAGCCTGATGAATTCAGGCGAATATATGTTGTATCCGGCAGGAATGATCGATACAGCGAGCCTCTTTCTGAGCTCTGCGTATTGTCCCAGTAGTTCGTCGTCGAGCGGGGCTTCGAACCAATCGAACAGCCCCTCGTCCATTTTCCTACCGAGCCTGAGGGCGTCCTCCAGATCGTAGACTGCTTCGAGATCGATCATGAAAAGGTAGTCCGAGTCTGCAAAGGTCTGCTGCACCCGCTCCACGAGTTGCAAGTCCTCTTCGATCAATCCCCAGACATGAAACTTGAAACTGGTGTAGCCGAGTTTAGCTGCCACCTTAACCGCTTCGATGTGCTCGGAAAGTGACTCGTACCAGGGGAGACTCGCGTAGGGTTCAATAGCGTGCCGTTTTGCTCCCAATAGCTGGTATAGGGGCCGATCTGCACGACGCGCGGCCAGGTCCCAAAGGGCGATATCGATGCTGGAGCGAGCGGCGTCACTCAGCTTGGGACGCGTTCGCGCCAGTACTGCTCCGACTTCGACCGGGTCCAGGGATTTTATAGCCAGGAGATCGCCGACAACGTCCTGCAATTCCAGCAGCAGTTCGTCGCTGAACTTTCCATCGTAGTAAGTATCCACCCCGGATATGCCTTCGCAGCCGTCGGCGCTGGTGATGCGCAAGATATTGTTGACCTGGTGCCAGGCATTTTCGCGGCCGGAATAGCGGGCCGCGGTGTCGTTGGTGCCGACGCAGTGGATTTCAACGACGTCGATTTTGCTTTGCTCCGAGAAGCAGAAGAACGGCTCGTACTGCACAGCGCTCTCACCTGAAAACGCCGCCAATAGCTCGACCGCAGTCACAGCGGCTTTAGCGGAGACAGGGGATATCGAACTATTCCGGTGGAAGCTCATCATGTTGTACAAGATTGTCGCTTATTTCATGCCACGGCGCCTTGGAGCCGACAAAAATATGGTAGGCCTCTGGCAGCAGTGGGCTTCCTTCGATAGCGCTCATAGATAGATACAGAAAATTGGGGTAGCTATCGACGCTGACGAGGATATTGGAGCCACAGTTGCCGCAAAATACTCGCTGGTGGTCAGCAGACGACGCATAGGTCTTAAGATCTTCCTCGCCGCTAAGATAGCGAAACTTGTGAGTATCTACACCGGCGAAAGTAGCGTAGGCCGCACCGTGCAGTCGCCTGCACTGCGAGCAATGGCAATGAGAAAAATCCGAGATTTCACCATCCACTTCATAGGCAACGCGTTTGCACTCGCAGTGTCCGTTTATCATGCTTAGCTCCAGACAGGATAGAGGCCTTACCGTACTGCAGGTGAGGCCTGGGAATCATCTTAACGTGTAGGCTGGGAGAGTAATCGCTGCACGTGCTGGGCTGTAGTGGCGGTTCTCCGCGAAAATTTAATTTAACACCTCGGCCACTTCTCGGGCAGCACGAATCCCCGACCAATATGCACCATGGCAAGTGCCATTAGCACGAGCAGTAGCCTCGCCTGCAAAAAACAATTTGTTATCGATGGCAAGCGGTAATGATTCACGTTGGTGAAATTGACCGGGTAGAGCACAGGCATAGGAACCCAATGCCCAGGGGTCTGTGACCCAGGCGGTAACAATGGAACGACCGACCGACTGCCTGATATCATTACCAAATAGTTCTGCGATGTGATCTACCGCAAACTCATGCGCCGCTTGTTGGCCTTGCTGCTCCATCCAGATACTAAAACGCCCACCCATAAAAACCGATACGACATTTGTAGACAGGAGGTTTACATCGATGTAAGCCCCGTGTGCTGCACTGGACCAGGACTGATAATAGCCGCTAGCATCGGGGCCAAAAACATCCTTAGTAAAATGCACCCCGATTTTATTTTCGGCACCCATGGGCAGCCCTTCAATGGCTTGCATTTTCCAATCCGGTAATCGTGGCTTAAAGTGAATATGTCGTGCAGCTAATATTCCGTTGGACACTGTGCTTATGAGACATCGAGCTCGCATTGATCCTTTAACGGTTTTTACATGAACATCCTTTTCCGACCAGTCAACACTTTCCACTTTGGTATTTAGTGAAACCCTAACGTCGCTGCCCCACTGTGCGACCAAATTTCCATAGCCGCGCAGAGTGTTAAAACTTATATGCTCTTCAACCTTATGGAAAAAATCGGCTGCCGACGCCTCATCAAGATCTTTAGGTGCTGTTACGGCCATCATGTCAATGTACGGTGTTGCAAAGGGGTTTTCGAGATCAATGATTTCACTGATAGCACAGTCATCACCACTTTCAACAGAGCTCCGAATGGCTTCTTCACATTCTTGGTAATACTGTTCCTGTGCTTTTACTTCGTTTTCATCTAGCGGTCTACCGTTATAATTGTAATGTGCGTCGTAACGATACTCCTCGATAACAGCACCCTGATTTTTTGCAAAATCTACAAAGGGGTTGCTTTCGTCAATATGGTTTTTAGCCTCAGGTCCAGCGTCCAGGTAAGCACAACCCAAATCCAACCAAACATCGGGGGCGATCTCTTCACTGTAAGCACGACCACCAATACGATGAGAGGCTTCTACCACGATAAATGAAATTCCTTGTTTACTAAGTTCTTTGGCGGCTGATAAACCAGCAGCACCAGCACCGATAATAATGACATCGGTTTGCATAGACATGACTCCTACCTTGATTATCAAGAGAACCCATTCTACTTCCCTCCCGGCGGTGGGATTTCTACCCTGGAACTGAAATGAGTGCTCAATCTTTACTGGGAAATCGGGGGATAGTGGCCCTAATTATTGGTAGCGTATCTTGCTTAAAGATTTAGTATAGGCCTGACCAGTGTAACAATGCTAGCAAGGGAAATTCGCCCATGAAGTCATTCCTGTAGCTGACGTTTTAGCGGCATAGTCAGCCCCCCGGGAGCGCTGGAGACAGCAGAGTTAGGGGCACTGTCACCGGAATTACCTGGAAAATAAAGCTGCCTCTTAACCCTAATTCAGTGGATACTGGCTGGAGTTGTTGTGATCCAGACAAGGTGCGCAGTTACTATGTTCCGAGAGCTAAGAAGAGGAGGAACCGGGTTGCTGCTAACAGTGTGTCTATTCAGCGGCTGCGCCTCCGAACCAGCTAATCTGGAAGGCAAGATTTTTGATGCCAATTCTCGCTACTGCCGTCAACTCTTGAGAAGCACATCACAGGTATATCGAAACAACCCTATCCCGGATTCAAATAGAAGCAGGGCGACAAACCCCCAATCCTCAGCGCCACAACTTGTCAATGAGACTGAGCGGATCACAAACATGCGCAGTTACGAAATGGATTGTGAATCGCTCAGTGGCTATAACCAGCGTACCAAGTAAAGGGAATATCGGGGCAATAAGCCTAATCATTAGTGACGTATCTTGCCTAAAGATTTGGCATAGGACTGACCAGTGTAACAGTGCTGGCAAGGGGCATTTAGCACATGGAGTCATTTCAGCAGGTGGTGTAAAAGCGGCACTATCAGCCCCCTGGGGAAACTGGAAACAGAACAGTTAGGGTCACTGTTCCCAGAACTCCCACGCCGCCTACCATACATCCATGATTTTGTAGCACATCATGCCAGCAGCCATCGCCGGGCGCCGCAATAGCTTTCCCCCAGGCCAGGGGTAGTGCGTTATCTTCGCCATGATGTCAAACCTTTCGCTATTGCCATCGATGGCCTCGGCGATGATTCGTCCCATGATATGAGTTGGGGCCACGCCATGACCGGAGTAACCACCTACATACAGAACATTCCCCTGCAGACGACCCATCTGGGGGATACGACGCAGGCTTACCGCCATTTGCCCACTCCATTTGTAGTCGATATTCACAGTCTTCAGGGCTGGAAAGACGTTGATCATTTTTTCCCGCATGATCTCGGTGACGTTGGCCGGCTCCAGGCCTGTGTAATTGGACAAGCCGCCAAAAAGCATTCTTTTGTCACTGGAGAGTCGGTAGTAGTCCAGTGCTGTATTGGAATCACACACTGCGACATCTTTGCGCAAGCTCTGTTCAAGCTGTTGTTCATTCAAGGGTTCAGTCGCCACAATACAACTGGTAGAAGGCAACACACGGTTATCCAGATAGGGAACCAGATTACCGAGATAGGCATTTCCGCAAATCACAACGTAGTCGGCTCTGATACAGCCTTTGTCGGTGTGTACTGCCGGATTTTCCCCGTAGGTGATGCTCTTGACCGTGGACAGCTCAAATATGCTCGCCCCCAATTGCTCGGCGACCCTTGCTTCTCCGATGCACAGATTCAGAGGATGCAGATGACCCCAGTTACTCTTGTAATAGCCGCCGAGGTAGAGCTCTGAATTGATGTATTCAGCGAGTTGGCTGCGGTCCAGTACTTCAATATCGTCGTCTTCCTCTGCCCAACGTTCATAGGCTCGAAGATGCCTGGGCCGCAACGCAGCCTCGCAGTAACCCCATTTGAGATCACAATCGATAGCATATTTCTCGATGCGCTCACGAACGATTCCGACACACTCTGCTCCCATCTGATAGATAGCTTCGACACCTTCGCTGCCAACAGCGCGCCTGAACTTGGCCGGGTTATGGCCAACACCGCCGATGATCTGACCTCCATTGCGGCCGCTGGCA
>JYMV01048150.1_pt1 | contig 16052 bp, 13 predicted proteins | sample 338911 | NCBI WGS metagenome assembly JYMV01 (sample SAMN03354496, study PRJNA234377) | hydrothermal vent metagenome | biome: Deep sea; feature: Hydrothermal plumes at the Eastern Lau Spreading Center, Western Pacific Ocean; material: Seawater | place: Tonga | collected 2009 | depth 2000 m m
TGTTATAAAGAAACTTTGGGAAGAACATCAAACGCGTAAAGCTGACCATGGCATAGTACTGTGGAGCATGTTGATGTATCAAATGTGGTTTGAACGTTATGCCTTAACACAAGAGGTTACGCAGTAATGAGAGTCATGCACGTAACTTTTGACATGCGCATTGGTGGTACTGAAATGGTGATTAAAAACATCATTGAGGGAAATAGTGATGCAAATATCGAAATGTCGATTTATTGCATTGAAGCGCCAGTGGGCCCTTGGGGCGAAGACTTAAAAGCATCTGGCACGCCGATAGCGGTTGAAGAACGTCAATCTGGTTTTGACAGATCGCTAATCAGTAAAATAAGAAAACATATCAAAGACAACGATATCGATATTTTGCATTGTCATCAGTATACGCCCTGGGTTTACGGCACTTTAGCCGCGGCTTTTACAAAAACTAAGGTCATATTCACCGAGCATGGCAGGTTTTACCCAGATTCCTCAAGTTGGAAACGAAAGCTCGTAAATCCTGTTCTAAATAAGTTTACGTCAGCTGTTACGGCAATATCAGAAGCAACAAGAGATGCTTTGGTTGAGTTTGAGTGCATAAAGAAGTCTGATATTGATGTCGTTTACAATGGCATTAAACCTCTCGAACCTTCGACTGGTGAGCTTTCAGCACTAAAAATATCACTTGGCCTGCCAGAAAACGCCTTAGTCTTCGGTACCGTGGCGCGATTAGACCCAATTAAAAATCAAAGCATGCTTATAGAGGCATTCGCAGAAACCGAAAAGTACATAGCAGAAGCCTATCTTTTAATAGTCGGGGATGGCGAGCTAATGACGTCGTTAAATGCGCAGGTTGAACGCCTGGGGTTACAACACAAAGTTATTTTCACAGGCTACAAGGCCAACCCTACTAGTTACCTGGCGATAATGGATGTTTTTTTACTCCCCTCTTTAAGCGAGGGAACATCAATGACGCTGCTGGAAGCCATGTCTATCGGCAAGCCTTGCGTAGTGACAAACGCAGGGGGAAACCCTGAAATAGTTACCCATTCAAAAACAGGTCTAGTGACTGCAAACGACAATCAAGAAGAATTAAAAGAAGCGCTGATTACCATTAGCGAGTCCGAGAAAATGAGAGCCTCATTCTCTGAAAATGCAATTGCACGCTTTTATGAACTTTTCCATGTAGATAAAATGATGGCGCAATATTCGAAAATCTATAAAAAAGTGTTGGAAAACTAGAATGCATCCAATTAAAAATTCGGTAATTCAGCTATTTGGAAAGTTTTACTGGCACGACAAAATACAGTCTAAAGTTAAACAAGACATTGCCGAAACGACCCTATCAATTCCAAGCGATATAAAGAATATTGCAAGCGAGTACAAAGTTTCTGGCAATGATAAAGTGAGTACCAGGCAACGAGACGACATCATTTTTATTACCAGTAGATTTCGCTCTGGCTCTACCCTACTTTGGAACCTTTTTCGCGAAGTTGGCGGTTGCACCAGCTATTATGAGCCCTTTAACGAACGGCAATGGTTTAATAAAGCGTTACGAGGCAACAACGTAGATTCAAGTCATAGAGGAGTCGACGACTACTGGGCCGAATATGACGGACTAGAGCGCTTATCCGATTTTTACAAAGACGATTGGATTCACGCTAATCTGTATATGACAGAAAAATCTTACGATATTAACATGCTCAATTACATTGATACGCTCATTGAGCATACTGACAAGCGTCCTGTGCTACAGTTCAACCGCATCGACTTTAGATTGGGCTGGTTACGTGCAAACTATCCAAATGCAACCGTATTGCATCTTTATCGACACCCAAGAGAACAATGGTGTTCCTTCCTTATCAATAAGGATGAAGTTACAAAAGACAATGTAACTGAAACTTATAAAGATGGGTTCTATCTTGACGTGTGGTGTAAAGACTTAGCGCCTTATTTCCCCATGCTAGATTTAAAACAAACACCTCATCCATACCAGCGATTTTATTTTTTATGGAAACTGAGCTGGTTGTGGGGCAAACATTTTGCACATCATTCCGTGAGTTTTGAGGCCTTAGTAACAGATTCCGAAGAAACTATAAAGAAGATTATGACTGCGACCAAAATCTACGCCGTCGCCGACAAGTTACAAAGTATTATCTCAGCCCCGAGACTTGATAACTGGAGAGGCTTTGCAGATAACGAATGGTTTTCAGTGCATGAGCGAAACTGCGAAGAAGTTTTATCAGCCTTTTTCGATGAAACCAAATAACAAAAGAGATTATGAATGGACTTTTCAAAAGAGGTTAAAATTTTAATGTCTACTGATGAAAACACACATTTCAAACAAGATGCTCCGTTAGTGAGCGTAATTGTTCCAGTATTCAACCGATTGCCTTTTCTAGAGCAACTCTTTAAAACCATCAATGCACAAACATATTCAAATATCGAGGTAATCATTGTCGATGATGGTAGCACTGACGGCTCTAATGAATGGTTAATATCAAATCAAGAGAGACTGAACTGGCCGACAACTATTATCACGCAAGCGAATGCCGGACATTACGATGCTAGAAATAATGGTTTGAATATTTCCACGGGTAAATATATAGCTTTTCAAGATAGCGATGATGAGTGGCCCGATTATCATATAAAAAGGATGGTTACTTATTTAGAGGACAATAGCGATATCGACTGGCTATTCGGTGAACTAAAAAGAATAGACCATAATACTGGAGTTACTATTGAAGAAAGCAACCTTGTCAGAAAGGACGGCAGTCTCCACCCATTCATTAAACTCAATTCAGAACTACGAGACAATGGTGTAAATAAACTAACTTCCAGCCACATTGGAGTTGTGGCCATAGCGCATAGGGTACCTGGTAGTACGCAATCAGCACTGATAAGAAGTTCACTATTTAGCAGCATGCGTTTTGATCCGAGCTTCCGAACAGCGTATGACCAGTTCTTTGCTGTAAAATGCGTCTTGAAAGGATTTCAATTTGGCTTTGTGCGGGAAATACACCAAATCTATCACGTTCATAACACGAACATATCGTTGGTTAATGGGGGTGACGCAGATAAAAGACTAAAAAGCTCAATGACTCACATCAAAGGGTATAGAACGCTACTCCCATTCTGTAATGAGCAAGAATCAGAAGAAGTACGAAAAAAGTTAGCATTTCAATACGCGTGGGTAAAGGCAGTGGCCGAAATGGAAAAAGGTAATTATGGCGAAGCTTTTCGCTCAAACCTTAAAGCAATCTCATATGACTGGAAAAACTTGCAGTATTGGAAAACGATGTTATTAACGCCCTTAAAAAGGGTTCTAAAAAGAGTATGAATCATCAACGAAATGAGGAAATCATAAATACACTATGAAAGATTCAAGTGCTCCGTCGTAAAACCTCTAAACGAGAATATAATTAAACAAAAAATCGAATTTTAAGATGCCAGAAGAAAATAAATCACTATCTTCCAAAACTACCACGACAATTTCGCTTCTCGCGTTGATGAAGATAATTGTAACCGTTTTTTCTGTGCTAAGCATATTTGTTCTTGCAAAATTACTTACTCCGGAAGACTTTGGTTTAGTAGCGATGGCTAGCATTTTAGCTGTCGCTCTTCAACAAGCCCTTCAAATACCCGTCAATCAGGTTCTGATACTCATAGATGAACCAAGTCGCGAAGACTTCAACACAGCATTCACACTGAATGTAATTCGCGGTTTGATTATGCTTTCACTGCTAGCGGGCTCAGCCTATCCCATGAGCATTTTCTATGGTGAAAGCGAAGTAACATACCTAGCTCTAGCTTTTTCAATTCCACTTTTACTCAGTGGTTTCGAAAACCCGACGCTGATTATGCTCGAAAAAGAGCTGCAAGTTAAAAAGATAGTTTTTATGAACATTTTTGCTCAGCTTGTCGGAATACTAACCTCTATTTACCTTGCTTGGCTTACCCAATCGTATTGGGCAATGGTATGGGGAAATATAACAAATCAAGTCGTCCGACTTGTAATGACGTACTCTTTACGACCCTACCTCCCCGGGTTCAGTCTGTCTAAGTGGCGTTCTATGATGTCTTTTTCTGTTTGGTTAACGTTCAGCAAAGTGCTCTTAACGCTGACTGAAAAACTGGATCAAATACTGATAGGTAAGCTTTTCGGCTCTGCTTCTCTTGGACATTTCAATATTGGAAGTGAGATAGCTAGGCGGCCTACTTTGGAATTTGCAGGAGTTCTCAATAGAGGGTTGTTTCCAGCCTTTTCGCAACTGAAGCACGAACACCAACGCCTTTTAACAGCATATAATTATTCAATCGGCTATTGCGCAGCCTTTGCCATTCCTCTAGGAATGGGATTAACGATACTGGCTGAGCCATTCGTGTTGTTGTTTTTGGGCCAGCAATGGTCTAATGCTATTATTGTTGTTCAAGCACTTGCTGCAGCCGTCGCGTTCTCTACTATTGACGGGCCTACTCGCGCCATCTTAATGGCAAAAGGCAAAACCAAGCTCATTTTTCGAAGAGACGTTCTTTTCGCATTAACTAAAACCCTAATGGTCATTCTTGGTGTTATCTATTACGGAATTCTAGGAATTCTCATTGGAATTGCGGTAGGAAGGATAATTGTAATTCTTATTAATTGGTTTGTAATGAAAGAAGTATTTGAAGTATCGTTTGCACACCAGATAAGACTTGTCATTCGATCTGTATTAAGCTCACTTATCATGGCATGTGTATTGATGCTTGTTTTAAATAATATTGAGGTACCGGAAGCATTGAGCCTCATTCAGTGGTTATTCATCCTAGCCGAGCTATTGATACACGTGATGATTGGTGCTTTAGTTTATGTTTCATCTCACTTTGCCCTTTGGGTTTTAATGAAAAAACCATGTGGGCCAGAAGAAAAGTTACTTAAAGTCGTAAGCAAGTATAAATAACAAGCAATGGAAAATAGTTTGAACGCCTACTCCCCTTACCCAAATATAATCTTGCTAGGAACTCAGCGTTCTGGCACAACACTGTTAACACGAATGCTTAGTGCCCATAGCTCCATTTTTATTCAAAACGAAGTAAGTGTTGAGAAAATATTTTTCGGACAGGCGTCGACTGATGAGATTAACGCTAGGTGTAATAAGCAAATTGAATTGCGACATGGTTTATCGGTACCAGAGCTTCTAGAGAAAGAGAATAAAAAGTTATGGGGCTTTAAAGACCCGCAGCTTACTGAGCACCTTGACGAACTTGTCCCCTTTTTAAAGACAACAAAGTTTATAACAATAGTGAGAGACCCTCGCGGTGTAGTCAACAGTTATATCGACAATAAATGGGGGTTAGGTACAACGGCCTACACTGGGGCGCTTAGATGGAAAAACGAGGTAGCTGCACAGGAACAGTTCATGAAACTAGCGCCTGCGCAATGCTTATATATTCGGTACGAAGACCTAGTATCTAATCAGGAAGAGACACTGAGGACCGTTTGCAAACATTTAGAGATAGAGTTTGAAGACAGCCTACTCAACTATTATAAGAAAAAGCCTAATTTTAAATTAAATGCATCAAACATTAATACAAACGCAAGCGCCGACAAGCGCTTCTCCACACGATGGAAAGACAAACTGTCGCGCAGACAAGTATCTGATATTGAATTCGTGACTCATGACCTTCTAATTAAAAATGGCTATGAACTAACAACTTCTGCGAAACGACCTAACAGGCTGCGTAGAATACTTTATCACATGCACCAAACGATTGTGGGTGAGTATCAAATTCAATATCAATTAAAAAAACATGCTATCAAGCAGTTTCTTGCCAAAAGGCGCGCTAAAAATGCTTAGCGTTTTAATGTTTTTCGCCACTTTACTAGGTGGCGTTATACTTTCATTAAGGCATTCTATTGCAATAGCATTTGTTGTTTATCAAGCCATCTATTTTTTTAATCCTGAAAAAAGATGGTGGGGCAATATTGTTCCGGATATTAGCTATTCATTTTTCATTGTTATCTTTATGGCGCTGCTTGTGTTAGCAAACAGCAAACTTACTAAAGAAAACAAAATTTCGAAAGCACCACCTTTAAAATGGTCCATTGTAGTAATGCTGACATACTGTGTGGCTTATTTTTACGCTATCGCGCCCGAGTATCATTACACGTTCATGATCTACTTCATCAAGCTGATCGTGATTATGTGCCTTGCTTACAAGTTGATTAGCTCTGCTAAAGACTTCACTTATGTACTGTACGGTTACATTTTCTCCGCATGGTATGTGAGCTTTTATGTCTTTCAGATAGGGCGTAACGCCGGTAACAGGGTTGAAGGTGTCGGGCTGGTGGATAGCCCTGATGCGAACGGGCTTGCAGCGGCCATAGCTCCCGCTCTTGTTCTCACTTTATACTATTATTGGATATCAAATAAATATTGGATGAAAGGTGTTTTTGCGATAGCGGGTATCTTTATTGCGAACGCTGTTGTCTTAATTAATAGTCGAGGAGCTTTCCTTGCTGTCGCCGCTAGCATCGCATTTTTTATGTACTTCATGTATACGTCTTCGTTTCAGCGCAAGCACCAGAAAAAAATGGCTGTATTTATCACTATTGCAGGGTTAAGTGGAGCACTCTATATAGCAGACGACGACTTTATCAGCCGAATTACTGGGATCGCAGGTGAAATGGATAAAGCTGAGAGCCAAGAATCAGGTGCCACACGCTTAGTTTTTTGGAAAGCGGCATGGGATATGACAAAAGACTATCCTTTCGGAAATGGCTACAGAGGATTTAACTACTTTTCCCCGTTTTACATTCCAGAAGGTATAGACACTGGAGGTAACAGAAGTCGAAGTGTTCACTCCACATGGTTTGAGACGTTAACTGAAGTGGGTTACTTAGGTCTTTTGTTCTTTATTATGATGCTATGGTCTGCTTGGAAGCATTTGAATAAGGTAAGGTCCTACCTTAGAGACAAACAATTGGTAGATGAATACTTTAAGATAATAGCGCTGCAAGGGTCGCTTATTGCGTTTATTATCGCTATGACATTCTTAAACAGAATGAGAGCTGAAGTACTCTACTGGTTAATCATGTTTAGCGCAGCCGCTTACAATGTCTACGTTTTGAAAAAATACACTGGCCTACCCAAAGGTTAAATTGACACGTAACTATGAAGAAACTTTCTGCCTACTTTTTCCTTTGTATATCGCTTATCGTTCTAGCGATAAATATTAGCGGTTTCTTTTTTAAGCTATCGCCATCAGAAATTAAAGAGGAAAATCTAAGATTCAAGAATGACCAAATCTACACCTATGAAGATGCACTAGAGAACATCCGGTGGACAGAATACGATTCCAAAGTGACCTACGCGCAAAGGCTAAACTCTACAGTTGCTGGCAGACTGGCTCATGTTCATTGGGAAAAATATAACCCCACGCAATTTAACCAAACAGTTCCAGTTTGGGAAAACTACATTCTTTATTTGGCAGGTAAATTAAGTAATATTCCAGAGTTTGAGAGATACCATTTTTCAGACCCATATCGCAGTTTGGAGCGAGGTATCGGTATTTGTGGCGATGCTTCAATGAATTTATCTAAGCTTCTTGATAATGAAGACGTTGCTAACACAATCATAAGCTTTCCGGGGCATGTTATCGTCGAAGTCGAAATAGCAGAAAACATAAAGCATGTATTCGACCCTGACTTTAACGTAATACTACCCTATAGCATTGAAGAAATTAATGCGCAGTCAGACCTGATAATCCCTTTTTATGAAGAAAAAGGTTATTCAGAAAAAGAAATTAATAATTTAGTTAATAAATACGAATTAGAATTTAAAAGATGGCAAGGCGTAGAGCACTTCATAACTAAAAAGTACTACTTTGAACACGCCTCTTATTACTTAATTTGGATATTGCCCTTTCTTTTCTTTCTTCTATTTTTAAAGTTAAGAAAGTAGCTGTTGCTCTATCTGGCATCTCGCGTAGCGAAGATAGAGCATGAAGGTTAATTCCAATGCTTCAAATCAACGTTTAAAGATTGCTCAATACGGTTGATATCTTCTTCTAAATCGCGCAAAAAACTATCAGGCAAATTGACCTGTTGCTTCTGAGGAGAATCAAGTTTACCAATAGCCGTTTTGATGGGCTCAGCAAGCTTGCTCTCTTTCAAAGCATCTAGCAGTTTTCCTAACCCTATGTTACGCAAAGTCTGCTGCGCATTAGGCATTAAGACTTTGTTTACTCGTTTGTTCAAAAAAGAAGGGCTTCCCACTTCTCTTACACCTAAAAAACGATAGACAGATGAAAGGAAACTTAATGGACTTGAAGCAAGGTCTTCGTAAAACAGTACTAGAAGGTTTTCTTTCGGAACAATGGAAGAAATCCTCTGCAGATGCTTACCTTGAAGACTTAAATCGGCAAACTCTGGTTTTTCTTCCAAAGCTTGCTCTATGCTAGTTAGTCCCCACTTTTCCTTAAACAAGGCGAACTGCGATATAGCTCGAGCTTTGGGCTCTCTCAAAATAAATATGAACTTAGCATCAGGTAATAGTGCATGGGCTTTTTCAATAGCGCCGGGATACTGGTAATAGTTTGGTGTAATTTCACCAATCGCCTTTTCGCTCACCCCTTCAAAATGCTGAAAATACCATTCATCGCCTTTTTCATGGTTAAGGTCGAAGTAGTGTAATTCCTTTGTTTCAGGCAAAAATATTTCAGGGTGCTCTCTTAAACACTCATACAGCCAAGTGGTTCCTGCTCGTTGGGCTCCAATGACTAGAAAGTTCGGTTTCAATTTATTATTCCTTTTAACGATGATTCCAACGATTTACTTTGTTCAAATTCCTTTAGCCATGAGGTTGGAATTTCTTGCTCTTGGGTTGATGGAGAATTATTGAGGTTTATTGAATATGCAGCAACATAAGTTTGATTCAAACTTCCAAATACTAGCCATAGCAATTGTCGCTCATTGTCCCACAATATAGACCCTAATTGAGTATGAGAGTACACGTCATCGCTCCAATCAATGCCATCTCGAGGCCAGTCAAATCGTTTACTTTTAGTATCGTATGGCAAAACCCGTCCAGTGAGCGCTTCACTCAGGTGTTCTGGTTCATAAACTTGAGCCCCTCTGGCAAATAAGCCTCTAGGATAAGCTTGATTGCCTCTTTCTTTACTATGGGCTGCGCGATCACCTTTTTCTATGCCTTCCTCGCTGTAGAATGCAGTTGGGTCAGCAACTAAAAAGTACTTTCCTGAACCAATGTCTCCCTGAGCCCTATAATCATGAACACCTCGCCCGAAGTTATGGGTTACAACTATCCCCTTCACTGACGGATGATTTACAAAAGCGATTCCACCAACGTCACCCGCCTGCCAATAGCCGCCCTCATTGTCCGGCATTTTCCACATACGCAATTTAGCTTTGTTATATGTATTCGGGTCAATGTTGGGATATGTATAGTAAGGATCACGCCTTGCTGGATACTCTTTAGGGAAATTTAGCAAAAAAATAGGTGCGTCATTAGTTCCATTCCATAGACCCAAAGAAGGACCTAAAGGGGAGCCCAGAACATCATAACCTCCTCTACCAAGCAAAAACTCAGCGCCATTTAAATTTTGAGCCGACCATTTATCGTCAGTAATGCGCATAAAGCCACCGCCGAGAGACTGCATCAGATGAAAGTTGTCGTTTTCCAAATTGGTAGTAGATACAACTTGATATCGCGTCTCCTCATGAGTATTTAGGTTAACTTCTGCTAGCCACTCAGCCTCAAAACCAGAACGGTAGCTTTTTCTACCAGAAACAATCACTGTATTTTTGTCTCGGAAAAAAACGCCTGTAGGACCCAATTTTCTTACGTTATGTAGTACTTTTACCCGTGTAGTTTCCTTCATTAAAGGCCAGCCAGAAGGGCTTCCTTTGCCTAACGCCCCCGGCTCATCTAGCACTACCACAAAGCCGTCAGGATGACCTAAAACCCATTTATTCGTTCCAGGTAGGTTATCGATGTACAATGAGGAGTATCGCATTCCCCCGTGTTTTATACGAGGAATCGTAAATCCTCCCATCAGCTCTAGATGATGCTTTTCAAGTAAGACTTTTTCACTGTAGGGTAAGTTGTTGCTTACTGACTTATCGACCACAGGTTTTACGACATCAGGTTTGCTGCTGCCATCTACAGACCCCAAAACAAGCTCTGTTTCTGACAATCTAGAGTGTTCAACAATATGGTTTAGGACTTCTCTCGCCTCCTTCTTTTGTGACCAAGAAATCCATTTTTCAACAATACTATTTCGAACTTCTAGTCGTCCCAATGTACAGCCTTCTCCATTTAACTTATTTTGATAACTAGAGTAGAAACAAATGGCATTAATGTAGAAAGGTACGAGCGCATCGATTTTTCTCGTAAAAGTGAGCGTCAGACCAAATTTGTTTAAAGAGAGCAGCAGTGTACTGTTTTCAGCGTCTCGGTTAATCCAGCTAGATAAACTGCTTAGGTCATGATCTTGTAGACGAATATTTAAACTTTCACTAGAGGCGTATAATAGCTTTTCGAAAAGCGCCTTTCCCAAGTCGTTTTGAGAAGTGTCGTCGCTATCTTCAGTTAAAAGTAATGGAGGTGTGACCAATGCGTAAAGCGCAGAGCCGAATAACAGAATCAAACAAATGGATAGCCAAGCAATGTATTTTTTCATTTATTAAAACTTTAAAATATCGGTAAATGATAAGCTTTATAACGACGGTACAAACTGGTTACGTGGAAGAAGAGGATAGCGCAAGATGACACCTGTTGACAGCTTTAAAAAGACGTTGCTCCTTTCCCTGTTTTTTGTTGCGTCAATATGTTCTGCTTTTTCAAAACCACACGACTCAATAAGTGTTAAAAATGTTGATGAACTCCAAAAAGCAGTGTCGTACCTTAATCAAGGGCGAATAAAAAACATTGTGTTGAAGCCGGGTACCTATCAAGTTTTTCGCCGGTTAAAGATCAACAGTAACAACGTGACGATTTCAGGTGCTTCAGACGATGCTACCGATGTTGTTATATCTGGAAACGGAATGGAGGCCTCTAAAAGCGTTGGGATAATCTTCGACATTTCAGGCAGCCATGTAACCATTCGAAATCTAACGATCCAAGAAACTTCTAACCATTTGATACAGGTAAGAGCCGAGAAAAACGCTGATAACTTCCATTTATCAAATGTCAGACTGCTAAATAGCTATGAACAAATGGTAAAGGTTTCTGGAGGACCAGGAACGGAATTGCCCACTTCAGATTACGGAATAATTGAAAACTGTATTTTCGAATATACGTCTGGCATAGGCCCTCAGTTTTATATAGGAGGGATAGACGCGCACCGTGCTCATCACTGGCTGGTCAAAAATAATACGTTCAAGAACATTGCTAGCCCCTCAAAACACGTGGCTGAACACGCTATCCACTTCTGGAACTACAGCAAAGACAACCGAGTCGTGGAGAATAGAATAATAAACTCAGACCGAGCAATTGGGTTTGGAATGAACGACAGGCCTCATCAAAATACAGGGGGCGTTATAGCAGGTAATATCATTGTACATAGCAATACTAGCCACCCGTTTTCTGATGCTGGGATAGTTTTAGAGAGCAGTCCTGGAACAATTGTGAAAGACAATCAAATTTTCATGGATACTCATTACCCAAACGCTATCGAATACAGATATGAAAGCACTTCAGGCGTCGTAATTCAAAACAATGAAACTAATCGACGAATTGTTGCTAGAGATGGCGCTACTGCTGTTTTAGTTAACAATAACCAAGCTGATTGGTTTAAAGGGGTTTTGCTTAATTTACGGTATCTATTTTTTCCAGCCTACGGATAGCGTTTTTACAATTGTGGTAACTTGAGCAGCTACTTTGGTTTCTTTCAAAGCAAAAAGCGCAGAACCAAGACCAATTAATAAAGGCACAAAAAAGCTAATACCCGCCGTTGCGATGTAAAGCACGATTTCTAGTAATGTAGTCTGTTCGCTAAGATTAACCAAACTGTTAGCAGTAAAAGAAGCAAACTTTGCGCATGCTAACGATAGAGCTAAAATACATGCTCCCCACATTGACACAATAAACCCTAGTGTTTTGTGTGACAAATACATCACTAGAAACAACAGAAGCGTGGTAATAGAGCCTGTAGTAACCCTATATAAAGCAATATCTGACACGTTCGCAGAGATGGCAGTTGCATATATAAGTGCCCCCACAATGCAAAACAGAGAAAACGAATCAAACACAAACAACGCTTTTACTTTACCCTGAGCAATTAGCGAAATTTCTAACACATAAACTGCCCCCCAATACACAACGAGCCATGCAAGACAGCTCAATAATAACCCAGCCCTATCCCACTGCTCTCCTAATAGCAACAATGTGATTGGTTGTGCGAACGCTGACAGAAACATTGCGATGGGTATAGTTATAAAAAAAGTTATCACAAGTGCTGTAGCGATTTGCTGAAAAAAGTAATCCCTTATGTGCACTGTTTCACGTAGCGCTGAAAGAATGGGCTCAATAGCGGGAGCTAGAAAGTAATGACCAGGCATCATTGCCAGCTCTCTTGAGAGATTGTATTGACCTAAACTGTTGGCAGAAAATAAACGAGATACAAAAAAGGTATCTGCTTGAGAGCGCAGATATCCGACCATATTTTTGCCTAGCATCCAGCCAGAAAAACTCAATTGTTGTCGCCAATCGACAAAGGTGAATCGAGGTGATTTTTTGAACCATGAATAGCTTAAAAGAACGCCTGCCGCAGTCGACACGAGATCGGCAATAATAAACGACCAAAAGCTTTTAAAAAGGATAGCTGATGAGATAACGACAACGAAGGCAATCAGCTTTTCAGTCACGCCCAACGCAAAAATCCCTTGGTAGCGCACCATCCGCTTTTGTTGTAAAAGTGACGAGGATTTTAGGGCATTTAGGGGCAAAACAAGTGACACCACCAGCAGCCCTGTTGTTATCTCAGGTTTGTTAAGTACGCTTGCTACTACACCTGATAAGCAAATTAAAATAAGACATATCAAGCTTTTCAAAACGACATTGATAGACCATGCAGTATTTAACTCACTGATGCGAAGCCGCTTCTTTTGCATGATGTATTGTTCGGTAGCCACATTGGCGAACACATCAAAAAAGTAAAGGACTATGCTTATCGCAGCGATTATACCGAAGTCAGAAGGAGTCAATAGTCTAGCAAGTATAAGCGTGCTGATAAGCCCTATAAACTTACTAAGTAATTTAGCACCAGCAGAGAGAAGTGCCCCTTTTGATAGATCAGATAGTTTGGTCACTATTTAAAAAGACGTTTCGCTTTTGCCACGTGCTGATCCCAGTTAAATCGGTTCTTTGCATAGTCGGCTATGTCAACTTCGCCATCAACAATTTCGCGGTTTCTAAGAATAGGACTAAGCCCATTTAATAAGTTTTCTGTAGAGCTACAGTCGATAATATGGCCAGTCTTACCTATATTCATGGTCTCGCGCGTTCCTCCGGAGTCTCCCGCAATTACAGGCTTACCGCAGACTTGCGCCTCAACAAGCACCATACCAAAACCTTCAATATCATTGTCTATGGTTCTATTCGGCAAAATGAAAATGTCACATTGCTGATAGCATTTGATAAGAGCCTCGTCATCCATGTCGGGGTATACACATACGTTGTCGTGCAGCTCGTGCTGGTCGACCAGCGAAATAAGCTCGTCGTAACACTCTCCCCTCCCGACCACAGCGTAAAATAAATCAGGAAACTCATTAAGAAGTGCCGGCATCGATTTAATAAGGAAGTCTTGCCCTTTTCTGCGCTGAAGCCTGCCAACAGTCAGTAATACCCGTTTGCCCGACCATCCCATTTTTTGACGGAATGACGTATCAGGGGCCGCGACTTCAAAGCGACTCGTGTCTACTCCAGGGTGCAAAACCTCACACTTACTGCCAGAATCAAACCCTAGCTTGCGCACTATATTCGCGGTGTTTTCACTATTACAGATAAGCATAGACGCGTTTTTACACACGTTTTTTACAAGCAGGCTATGCTCACGACTTGTGGCTGCGGTTTCTACATCCTCGCCATGAACAAAACAGTTATATCGCGCTCCCGCTAAAAGCTTTAGTGCTCTGGCTATCACTCCCTCGGGAATAACTCTTCCACAGTGCACTTCCTCAATACCATGCTCTTTAATGAGTTTAAGTACTTTGCGAATGGTTTCCCAGTAAAACCCCAGTCCTTTAGTGCTTGCTAGTCCCCATTCGGTGCTTTCAAGCTCAATGCGAACAATATCTAGCTCGTGAGTTTTATCAAACTCGCGACCTTCCGGTGTATCATTTGCAACTATAAGCACTTTGTCATTAGGGAGACGTGAATAAAGCTCCCAAAACCATCGGCCACTTCCACCTTCCTTAGGAGGGAAATTCTCAGTTAGCAATAACGTTTTTTTCATTTTTTATTCTTACTTGTGATACTCGCAATTGACTCTCTCAACTGCTCTGCGTCTTGACTTAAAGTAGCGAGGATCCAAAGGTTGCCACCGCTCTCTTTACCAAGAAGAACCCTTCTTACTTGGAAAACTTTAGCCGGTATTTTACTGGTAAAAAGGTGCTCATCTATCTCGTACCATCGAACTATTTTTAACTTCTCGCCCCTAAGAGATACCACATTAAAGACAGTAAATGTATTTCCTGAAACGTTTAGTGTCTCAGTTCCTTCTAAAGAAAAACGTTCTGGGTCAAAATTGCGATGCAAGTCACTAACTAATTCATTGTCCTGCTCACTGAACCAAGCAGAATAAACTTTAACTCGACAATCATTGATAAAGCCTTCTCGTTCACCATCAGGATTGATGACTAGAGGTGTCCAACTGATGATGCCACAAGTGTGTTTTTCAATATCGTTTAGCAGTGCAGACGAAGTAATTACTGCCGAGTGATTAGCGTTGGCTATGTTGGTTTTCCATGCGCCAAAAGCCACAAATAATACAAGTGTAAAAGCAACGGTCAGTCTGTGTATTTGAAACTTAGGATTAACTGTAGCAGGAGGGTTTTCGAGGGGCGCGGCATCTCGCATAAGCTCGCCTATTCCTAAAAGACAAACAATAACGAACGCGAAGAAAAACCACCCATAAATTAAATGATCTGCGCCAGCCGCGTGCTCCATGTCAGTCCAGTAGGCTATCAGAATAATTCCGTAAACCCTTACTATGTTGGCCAGAACAGGAAATATAAGCGAAATTACTACAAACGTGACTTTTCTCTTCACTGAATTCAGATTGAGATATGCGTACAAGCTTCCAATCACAAAGCTAGCGATAAAAAAGCTTACTCCAGAGCACGCTTCTGCGACTAAAAAGCGGCCTTGAGGAATATCAATATAGAGGCCGCTGCGAAAGAGCGGCACACCCGTTAGTCGTAAAAGAGCGACTGAGCCGTCTGCGGCAATCTCCTGAAGATAAGGGATTAACTGTTCGCCGACAGGTATACTAAACAACATAAAAGTGAGCGGAAATAAAATGGTTTTCGCCGCTGACGTTCCTAGTATTAGCCATATTATGGCAGGCAAAAGTACAAAAGTAGCCGTATGAAGAAACAACTGAACGTCTCCGGCAATGCCAATGACGTACAGCAGTAACGCAGGCACTATAATAACAAGTGCCAATGGAGCCGTTTTTATGGGTGAGGCAAGAAGTGTTTTACGTTTTAAGTAGATAAGATAAAGAGCACCGGGAATGATAAAAAAACCATGGTTGAATATTTCATTCCCATACCAAATTTGAATAGCAGTAGTAATACCTTGCCAGCAAAAAACTATCCAAAAGAGTATTAAGGCCAGGCCGCTTAAGAAAAAGGTTTTGCTTTCTCTAGGGGAAGTATTTCGCCCGTTTCCATTTGTTTCTAGAGCTTCACTATTACTCATGAGTATTTCCTTGCCCTTACTGCTTAACCCGAACGTTCTTCTGCTTATTTTATCTCGTAGGCTTGCTGCATTGTTACCCAGTTAAAGTCTTTAAGCAGCTTTTCTACTTTGCCTTCCATTCTTGACAAGTTGATG
>JYMV01029023.1_pt1 | contig 16047 bp, 7 predicted proteins | sample 338911 | NCBI WGS metagenome assembly JYMV01 (sample SAMN03354496, study PRJNA234377) | hydrothermal vent metagenome | biome: Deep sea; feature: Hydrothermal plumes at the Eastern Lau Spreading Center, Western Pacific Ocean; material: Seawater | place: Tonga | collected 2009 | depth 2000 m m
GAGCGGAAGTAAACGCATATTTACAAAGTAATATTGTTCGAGACTTTACTCTCGTGCAAAACCCAAGTTTTCCTACGATTGACACGCAAACAGCGTTTGCTGCAAATGTAAATCTTGGAAGCACATGTAACGCCTATTATGACGGGAATTCAATTAACTTCTATAGCTCAGGTGGTGGATGTAGTAACACTGCGTTCTCCGTTATTGTTCATCACGAATATGGACATCACCTTGTAGCTGTTGCAGGTAGTGGTCAAGGTCAATACGGTGAAGGTATGGGCGACGTAATGGGTGTATTGCTAACAGGCGATAACCAACTTGCTCGTGGTTTTTACAGCGATGACTGTACTAACGGTATTCGTAATGCAAATAACAATAAACAATATCCATGCAACGGTGGAATTCATGACTGTGGTCAATTGATTTCAGGTTGTGTTTGGGATGCACTTGCGCAAATGCAAGTCACATATCCTGTAACTGGACACGGAATTATTTCGTCACTTGCAGTAAACTCAATGTTAGTACACTCTGGTGATATGATTACACCATCAATCACATATGACTGGTTAACTTTAGATGATGATGATGGTGATTTAACAAACGGTACACCTCACTCAGTTGAAATCCTTGCGGGCTTCGCTATGCACAGTATGGATCAATTCCCAGAACCACCTGAGCCACTTGACAACGATGATTGTGCAACTGCACGACTTCTTATTGATGGAACACATTCGTTCACGACATTAGGTGGTAACAACAGTCCTGAAGCATACGATGAAGCACAATGCAGTGGAACGTACCTCGGCGAAATGAATGCTGATGTTTGGTTTTCATATACAGCTTGTGAAACTGGATCAATGCTTGTAAGTACTTGTGATTTAATTGACTTTGATTCTGACATCGTTATATACGAAGGTCAGTGTGGTAATAGTAACCAAATCGCTTGTAATGGCGATGGAAATGGCTGTGGTGGTTATTCATCTGAGACAACCTTTAATGTAAATGCAGGTAACGAATATCTCATACGAGTTGGTGGTTGGAATGGGCAAAGCGCAGGCACTGGTCAAATAATTGTTGACGGTCCTGGTGTACCTTGCGAAACTACTCCTCCATGCCCTGCGGACGTTGACGGCGACGGAATCGTTGCAGTGAATGACCTTCTTACAGTTGTAGGATTGTGGGGTCAAGCAGGTGGAATTGGCGATATAGATGGTGATGGCACAGTTGGTGTTAACGACCTTCTAGAAATTGTCGGTTCTTGGGGACCATGCCCAGTGTAATATTTTCTTGACTTATTGCGCCCGTTAGTTACTATGACTAGCGGGCGCTTTTTTAATACTTTTATTACAATGGATTTTAGATGATACAAAAATTTCAGTTTGCATTTGCACTAATTATTACCGTACCTACTTACGCAGAGTTTGTAGTCGGTTCAGTTCCGCTAGATGCGCCAACTGGAATTAGCACTGTATTTGCAAAGCATGTCGATGTGTATGGTCTGCATGTATTTGCAAAATCTAATGTTTCAAACAGTAAGGTTCTTCATTGCGCTAACATTCTCGCACAGTGGATTGATAACAACGAGGACGGTGTTGTTGATGATTTGATATCACATCAAACACTAGTCGGTCGTTATGCTTCGATGCTTATCTGGGCAAATCCAAATCAAGCAGACGGCGATTATGATTCTATTCCAAATAGTACATGGGACAATAATGGTTTTCAAGAGTTGTTTGCAGACGAAATGAATCTTGGTTATCCCGCGAATGGTCAGTTTGATTGGACACTTGAAGAGGTGTTGCATTTAGTAACGCATGAAGGGTATGCACTAGCGTATCCTTTAGTTTGGGGTGAAACTAGTTCTCAGATGACAAACACAATGGATGCTGTCATCGCTGGAGGTTGGTACCACTACAACGACCCAACTTGCGATTATGCATGCAAGGCAACAGAATATATGTACTGGTCGTTGACTTCTTTGTTAGGTGCTCAAAACTATCCTTGGCGAATTCCAGATATCGCAGATGAATGGGAGTTGCCAACGCCGAAACTTATGCACCAGCATGCCGGTTCAATGGTGCAGATGTTGCAAGACCCACAGTGGCATATTGCAACAGTCTTGCCGGATGGTACGTACAACCCAGTTGCACCATGTATTGCAGATCTTGATGGAAGCAACGATGTTAATGTGAATGATTTATTGCAGTTGATCAATGCTTGGGGACAGTCGAATGTATCTGCAGATATAGATGGTTCTGGCACAGTTGATGTAGGCGATATACTCCTTTTGGTGGATGCATGGGGTATATGTCCTTAATAGTTGTTTTTTTGTAACTTGTTTCTTGCATCCTAAGTAAAAATGAGGCATTATTAGTAAACGCGATTCCCCATGAATCGTTAATAAAAGAGAAGTACACGATATGGTATTAACTACAATTTTATCCATTGCATTGTTAACGTCTAGTCACGAACTAGCAATTACAAAAGCACATAACACGCCGAATACAATCGCTGCATTTAATGGTGTTGTTGTTTCAATCGAAGATAGTTCACTTCAAGCAGTAAGCGAAAATGCTACTGTTGTAGTTCCGAACTTTCCACTTGGCGCAGATAGTGAAGTGCAACTTCGCTTAGAGCGGTTTGATGTTTTCACGCCAAACGCAGAAGTCGTAGTGGGATCAATTAACAAAGCAGGGGATTACATAGATACACATATTGCTCGACCAAATTTGGTGTTGCTTCGCGGGACAATTGTAGGCGACCCTAGCTCACGTGTATTTCTTGCGCTTGGTGAGCACACTTCAAATGGTTTAATTGAGACAGAAGGCAAGACTTACGTCCTTGCTAAAGACAAGAGTTTAAATCTAACGGTCGTATATAACTTGAGTGATGTAGATTCTGAAAAAATGAACTGGGTCGATTTTCAATGTGATGTTGAAGACTCTACGAAGAAAATTATAGAACAACAAGACAATCAATCCCAAAGAGTATCGGGTGGTGGATGTCAAGCATTGCAAATGGCAATTGAGACAGATTGGGAGTTTACGAATGATTTGTTTCGAGGCGATGTTGCAGAAAGTAGCGAGTATGCAACAACATTAATTGCGGCAGTTTCTTCAATTACAAATTCTGAAGTTGGATACGCAGTCCAGATTCCATTCCTTCGACTTTGGAACAATTCTTCTGATCCATGGACTGGATCGACTACAGGTGCGCAGTTAGGTGAATTTAGAACGTACTGGGTTCAAAACATGGACCATGTAAGTAGACACCTCGCGCACTTTTTAAGTGGTAGAACACTTGGCGGTGGCAAGGCATACGTCGGGGCCGTCTGCACGAATTATGGTTTTGCTGTTTCAGGAAATTTACGCGGGTCATTTCCAATTCCAGTTGAAGATCATAATTACAATAACTGGGATTTATTTGTTGTTGCCCATGAAACAGGGCATAACATTGGAACAAGGCACACGCACGATTACACGCCTCCAATTGATGGTTGTGGCAATGGCGATTGTTCTGCAGCTTGGGGTGGAACTATTATGAGTTACTGCCATCAATGCAGCGGTGGTTTATCAAATATTGTTCTAAGTTACGCGACAAGAGTACGAGCAACAATTCAAACGTATTTGGATTTAACTAATTCAGCAGACTGTGTTTTTGATTGCAATTCAAATATTCCTGGTATTTGCTGTGTTGGTGAAATGTGTAGCGAATTGACTGGCGATGCGTGCACTGCGATAGGCGGCGTCTTTCTTGGCACAGCAACTACTTGTGTAAGCAATTCGTGTGTTGTGCAATCAGGCGCGTGTTGTTTGGGTGGTGCGCAGTGTTCTGAATTAGACAACTTAGTTTGCGCTTCTTCGGGCGGAGTTTTCCTTGGTAACGGCAGTACCTGTGCTGTAGGTGGTTGTGGTCCAAATGCAGAATATGCTTGTTGTCTTGGCACAAACTGCGCAGAACTTACACAAAGTTCTTGCACAGCTATTGGCGGAACTTGGGCAGGCATCGGTGAAACATGTAATGGCGGGGGATGTGATCCTCTATCTAATGATTTCTGCGATACAGCTCGTGAATTAAATATTGGGTCGTGGGGATTTACAACTGAGGGTGCAATTTCTGGCACGGAACCATTCGACAACGTTTTATGTAATTCAGAATATTTAGGTGGGGTCTATTCAGATGTTTGGTTTACGTACACAGCGTGTGAAACAGGAAACCTTCTTGTTTCTACGTGTGGTAGTATTGATTTTGATTCAGACATTATTGTGTACGAAGGTACATGTAATTCTTTAGTACAAATTGAATGCAATGGTGACGGTGCTGGCTGTGGCGGTTTCACCTCTGAACTAAATGTTGGTGTCTTTGCAGGCGAAACATATTTGATACGAGTTGGTGGTTTTAGCGAAGCATCACAAGGTTCTGGTCAACTCGTCCTTGGTGGTCAGAATTGCTACCCATCTGATTCGCCATGCGTTGGTGATATTAACGTAGATGGTTTTGTAACTGTAGAAGACTTACTTGAAGTCATGGGTCATTGGGCAGAAAACTCTCCGTTGCACGATTTGGATGAAAATGGGATAGTCGGAATTAGTGATATTCTTCTTCTTGTTTCAAGTTGGGGAGTATGTGAATAGGATTTTGGGCTATTTTTTGGCATTAGAGTACCTATTTTGACAAAAAGCCTTTCGTAGTGCAGTAATGATAAAAATTAGGAAACCGATATCGGTTTCCCGTGGTATATATGGAGTAATCGTACTTAAACAAGGAGAGGACCCTAATATGCAGTACAAACAGTTATTGGCAATCACGGCGAGTTCGCTTATTTTCTCGTCTACAGGAGTTGCAGTATCGAGTTCAGCGCCAAATCAGGCACTCGACCAACTTCGAATAGAACATCCAAAATTAGTCACAGTTGACCGTTCTGGTCAAATTCATAAAATTCTTGACAAACAATTAGCAACAGGACGAACGCCTATTGCTTCCGCTGAAAACTTTATTACTAGTTTTTCTGCGGCATTAAATGTTGATGCCAAAGAATTTGTTGAACGCGGACCATTTTTAGATGGTCATGTTGAACAACCAATTATGTACAACCAAGAAACGGGTGAACATAAATTTACTGGCGTGTACTACATGCAAACAGCAGATGGATTGCCAGTGTATGGCTCCCGATTAATGGTTCTTGTACGAAATATAAACGGTTTTCCTGCTGTTAGTGCAACAACTGACCTTCGAGATGTGAACGGCTACAAAGCACCTAAGCGATTGATCGCAAGTGAAGCAGTTGCCTTGATGTCCGCTGCAGTTCGACTCGGTCGCGGCACATCAATATCGCAACCTGAACTTATGGTTTTTGCTGGTACTGAAGAGAAACACCACGAACCAACAGCTGCGCTTGTTTTTCAAGCAACAAATGGCGGTGGTTGGGATGTAGAAAACTATTCCAAATTAGAACTTGTTGTTGATGCGCGAACTGGCGAAATTTTGTACGAAAAGAACTTGATTCTTCATGCAACTGGGAATGTTTCAGGCGTTGCAACAGAAAGTTCAGGCGCTGATGTTTGCGAACCAGAATCAGCAGCAGGTTTACCTTATGCGAAGGTTACTTTAGGTGGCAACACAGCATACGCAGACGCAAATGGTGACTACACAGTTGCTGGTACAGGTACTATCACTTCCACACTTGATGGACAGTGGTTTGATTCACAAAACCAGTCAGGAGCGGATGCTTCACTTTCCCAAAATAGTAATAATCCAAATTTCTTGCATAATGATGCAAACAATAACGAACAATATCGCGCTCAGGTAAATGGATATCTTCAATCGAACATCGTTCGTGACTTTGCTCTTTCCTATGCTCCAGCGTTTCCTACGATTGCAACACAAACGTCCTTCCCAGTTAAAACTGGTGTAAGCGGAACTTGTAATGCGTTTTATGATTACTCATCGATTAACTTTTACAACGCTGGTGGCGGTTGTAGTAATACAGCGTTCTCAGTCATTGTTCACCATGAATATGGTCACCACATGGTTGCAGTTGCTGGAAGTGGACAAGGTATGTATGGCGAAGGTATGGGCGATGTCCTTGGTGTACTAATCACCGGTGACAACCAACTTGCTCGTGGTTTTTATAGTAATGATTGCACAAACGGAATTAGAAACGCAATCAACAATCATCAATACCCTTGTTCTGGAGAGATCCACGACTGCGGTCAATTAATTTCTGGCTGTGTTTGGGACATTCTTGTCTCAATGGAAGCAGCGTACCCTCTTACTGGGCACGATATCGTTTCATCGCTTGCAGTAAATTCAATCATGTTGCACTCAGGCGATTCAATAGACCCAACAATTACAACAGACTGGTTAGTTCTAGATGATGATGATGGTGATGTCACAAACGGTACACCACACTCGACAGAACTCCTTGCTGGTTTTGCAATGCATAACATGGATAACTGGTCACCTCCTACACCATATGCTTGCTGTATAAACGAAGTATGTAGTGAGTTGATTAGCTCAGCTTGTTTAGCTGCTGGCGGTGTGCCACGAACTGGATTTAGTTGCGCACAAGTAAGTTGTCAACCACTTGCAAATGATTTCTGTGATACCGCTGAATATGTAACGGATGGTACATGGGCATTTACAACTGTTGATGCGCTTAATGGATCAGAGCCATACAACGACGCTCAATGCGCGGGAACATTCCTTGGTGTTATGAACGCGGATGTTTGGTTTAGTTATATTGCTTGTGAAACTGGTTCTATGACAGTTAGCACTTGCGATTCAATTGACTTTGATAGCGATATTGTTGTCTATCAAGGAACATGTGGCGCGTTGACTCAAGTCGCATGCAATGGCGACGGCACAAATTGTGCGGGCTATTCATCACACGTTGTGTTTAATGTAACACAGGGTGCTGAGTACCTCTTCCGCGTTGGCGGTTGGGATGCTTCTTCGGAAGGCTCTGGTGCATTGTTCGTGGATGGACCTGGAGTAGGTTGCGAAACTAACCCAGCTGTTGTTATCGATTATCCAAGTGGCCGACCTTCATTGGTCGATCCAAATGGTGGAACTGTTGTTGCGATAGATGTAACTGACGGAACTTCAACTCCTACAGACGGAACACTTAATTGGAACGATGGCACAGGTTGGAATTCAGTAGCCCTTGGTACTACCTTTGATGCAACCTTCCCAGCATTTAACTGTGGTGCTTCAGTAGACTGGTATGTTTCAATCAACACAGCCGTGGGTGATGTTGTACTAAGTCCAGCAAATGCCCCAACAAGTACTTGGAATGCAATGGCATATTCAGGTAGTGAGATTACATTCGATGACAACTTCCAAACCGATATGGGTTGGACAGTCGGCGCTGGCGCTAGCACTGGTAATTGGGCAAGAGTGGTTCCAGCAAACGGCGGAGCTCGTTGTGATAACCCGACTGACGCAGACGGTTCTGGAATGTGCTATGTCACAGGTAATGGCTTTGATGAAGATGTTGACGGCGGTTCAACCGATTTAACATCACCACCAATGGAATACACTGACAGTTCTATTCTTCGTTATTCACGTTGGTATAGTAATGGCTCAAACTGCAACGGCGCTGATCCTAACAATGATTACTTCTATGTTGACGTCTCCTACGACGGTGGCCCATGGACTAGCCTTGAAATAGTTGGCCCTGTCGCTGAATCAAGTGGTGGTTGGTACGACGTAGAACATTCATTGACAGGCGCAGGTAATGTTCAAGTTCGATTTACCTGTGGTGACTTAAATGCTGGATCTGTTATTGAAGCAGCAGTAGACGGTGTTTCACTCTCCAGAAGTTTCTGCGATACACCATCTTGTACAGGCGATGTTAATGGCGACAATACTGTTGACGTTACTGACTTGCTTGAAGTAGTTGCCAGTTGGGGAACTGGTAGTGGACCAGCAGATATTAATGGCGATGGCATTGTTGATGTCGGCGACATCCTTGAGCTCGTTGGAGCTTGGGGAGCTTGCCCGTAACATCACTTTAGTTTTATTACACATAGAAAAGCCCCAGCCAAATGGCTGGGGCTTTTTTTAATTGAGTCAGTGTGTATTATTTACTCGCTTTGTCAATTTCTGCAAACGCAGCAAGTGGATCCTTTAATACTTTTGCTCGGCATCCGCCGCAACATAGTTCAACAAGACGAGTGCCAACTATCATGTGGTCTGGTCCACCCATGCCATCAAGCGGTCCACGACCAATGATGCAATAGGTTAGTGGGTATGCTTTGAGTTGTGCTTTTACAATTTCTTCGTCAAGTTCTATAACGTACTCAGTAGGATCTGCAAGAAACTCGCCTTTGCAATCATTACAACAAGTTCTGAATAATCTATTTCCATAGATGAAACTTACTGCACCACCATGAATTCCTAATTCGTCACCAGTGATAATGCAAGTAGTAATAGGGTAGTAGGGAAGTTGTTGTTCAATCATTAAAGCATCGATTTTTTTGAAGTTTGAAGCTTTGTCTTCTTTGAACTTTGATGGGCAATCTGCACAACAAAACCGTACTTCTCGACCGTCAATTACTTCTACAACTTCGCCGCCCATGGAGTCAAGCTTTTTACCAGTGATTGGGCAGATATCTAACAAGTAGGGTGCTTTTACAGAAATTACAACTTCTGTTATTTCTGGTTTTGCATTTGCTGCTTTTTGTTCTGCAACGTAAGCAATTTTGCGTGCATCGTCCCATTTGTTGAACCCTTTCAGGCAACCACCGCAACAGAATGCTACAGCGTCATCACCAACTTGCGCTGAAAAATCTGCGTTTACTGGTTCTCCACTAATTGGACAGGTTTCGTTTACTGGTTCCCCAGCAAACACGAGGGTTGGTAGTGCAATTACTACCAGTAACAATGTGATGAAAAGTTTCATGATTTTCTCCTTTACTTTTCGGTTTTAACTACACGTGTAGTTTTTCATTAAATTTAAGTTGCCACTCAGCAACCGATGAATACAAAACTGGAACAACAAACAAAGTGATTAATGCAATTAGCATACCGCCGAAAATTGGAATTGCCATAGGAACCATAAGATCTGCTCCACGGCCCGTTGCAGTCAACACTGGCAACAAGGCAAGAATAGTGGTGGCGGAAGTCATTAGGCAAGCTCTAATTCGAAGGCAACCTCCTTCAACAATCGCATTTCTGATTTCTGCAACTGTTTTTGGTTTGCGTTCTTTTATAGACTGCTTTAATCTAGTTGCCATGACAACACCGTCGTCCGTTGCGATGCCAAACAGAGCTAAGAACCCCACCCAAACAGCTACACTCATATTTATTGGTTGAACATGGAATAACTGGGCAATGTTTGTGCCAAATACTGAGAAATCTAAGAACCAAGGTTGACCATAAAGCCAGATAAGCATGAAGCCACCACCCCAAGCAACGAACACGCCAGCAAAAATGATGACGGATGTAAGTAAACTATGAAATTGAAGGTGTAATAAAATCAAAATCACTGCAAGAGAAAGAGGAATAACAATGGACAATCTTTTCATCGCCCTTACTTGATTTTCATACGAGCCAGCAAAATTGTATTTCACCCCGGTTGGAACAATTAAGTCTCCTCGTTCTATTGCACCGTTCAATGTTGCTTGCGCAGATTCAATTGCATCTACTTCACTAAAAGAAGGTACGCGGTCGAAAATTACAAATGCAACAAGAAAGCCATCTTCGCCTTTAATAACTTGAGGACCTCGTCGGTATGTAATATCTGCAAGTTCACTAAGTGGAATGTGCACCCCATTTGGCGAGAATACCATCAACGCATCGAGTGCTTCAACGGAGTCTCGAAGTTCTCGTTGGTATCTAATTCGAACACCGTATCGTTCTCGGCCCTCCACAGTTCTTGTAACTGCTTGCCCACCAACTGCCGCCTCAATTATTTGTTGAACATCTGTCACTTTAAGGCCATGCCTTGCAAGTCGGTTTCTATCTAAATCAATTTCTAGATATGGTTTGCCAACAACACGGTCAGCAAAAACAGTTTCTTTTCTTATCGCAGGAGCTTCTTTAAGTGCTTTTTCTAATTCCATTGCGAAATCTTCAATTGATTCAAGTGTAGGGCCGTACACTTTAATTCCCATCGGTGCGCGGAACCCAGATTGCAACATGACAATTCGGGTTTCAATTGGTTGTAGTTTTGGCGCAGAAGTTGTTCCAACAAGTTGCGCTGCATCTACAATTTCATCCCAAATATCTTGTGGACTTTTAATGTGGTCTCGCCATAAGCGAACAATCGAACCATCTTCTTTATATTCGTATTCTGGCGAATATTCGATTATGGTTTCGACCATAGAAAGCGGGGCGGGATCCATAGGAGTATCAGCACGGCCAATTTTTCCAACAACATCCGTAACCTCTGGAACGGACGCAATTGCTAAATCTAATTTCTGTAACACGTCGAGTGTTTCATCTATAGATGCATGTGGCATTGTTGTTGGCATGTAAAGGAATGACCCTTCGTCGAGCGAAGGCATAAATTCTCTGCCTGCGCCAGGGAAAGCGTGCGCGATGTTTGTTACAACCTTTGTTGAACGGATAGAAGTTGGTAGAAACGAAAAAACAGAATCAAAACCAAGCCATGCAGTTAAGCCAAAAATAACTATGGTTGTAGGCGTTATCAACATTACAAATTTGAAACGTAGTGCGAAGATTAACATTGACCTATACCCCATTCGGAATAGTTTAAATATTGTCAAAAAACCACCGACTGTAACGACTACAAACAGAATGTTTTTCCAGTATTCTTGTGGCCCTAGAGGACTCCACGCATTTGCAAGCAATACTGCAACAAGTACACTGAGTGTTCCAGTTATGGCATATTTCACCCATGTTGGCATCGGCTTTCTTGCCTTGCGTGGTTTGCGAAGAAGTAATGAGGCAAAGGGAGGGATGACAGCAATCGCCAAGAATATCGCACCAGTTAGTGCGAATGTTTTTGTCCAAGCTAATGGACTAAACAGTTTTCCTTCAGCACCTGTTAAAGCAAATACTGGTAGGAATCCAACGATAGTTGTAAGCCCTGCGGTAAGAACTGCACCAGCTACTTCAGAAGATGCTTTAGCAATAACTTCATTGCGTGGTTGATCCGGAAAATCTTCAAGTCGTTTGAGAATGTTTTCGACAATCACAATTCCCATATCTACGACTGTTCCAACTGCAATTGCAATACCACTTAAAGCAACAATATTCGCGTCAACTTTTGCAATTTTCATGCCTACAAATGCAAGTAAAACAGAGAGTGGCAACATGGATGAAATTAACATTGAACCACGAATATGGAAAACCATTAAAAGTACAACAAGGATGGTAATCATCACTTGCTGAACAATTGCATGGTTAAGTGTGTCTAATGTTTCGTGAATTAATCCACTTCGGTCATAGAATGGAATAATCGTAACTTGACTTACTGTTCCATCATCAAGAATTTTTGAAGGCAAGCCAGAGGAGACTTGCTTAATCTGCTCCTTGACAGAGTTAATTACCGCTAGAGGATTTTCGCCATATCTTGCGGCAACGATTCCACCAACTGCCTCAACACCATCTCGATCGAGTGCGCCGCGGCGCATTGCTGGGCCTATGTTAATTTCTGCAACATCTTCGAGAAGAATAGGAACACCATCGGTTGCAGTAACAACAGTTTTTCGAAGGTCTTCAATATTTTCAATGTAACCAAGGCCGCGAACAATGTATTCGGCATTGTTTAATTCGATAAGCCCAGCACTAACATCTAAGTTACTACCTTTGACTGCGGACATAACTTGTTGAAGCGTCACGCCCATATGACGCAAGTGGGCTGGGTCGACATCGACCTGATATTCTTTGACGAAGCCACCAATTGAAGCAACTTCAGCAACACCTTTTGCAGCAGTAAGCGCGTATCGAACATTAAAATCTTGAATTGAACGGAGTTCGTCTAAACTCCATCCGCCTGCTGGGTTGCCTTCTGGATCTCTACCTTCGAGGGTGTACATGAATACTTGTCCGAGCGCAGTCGCATCAGGTCCAAGTGACGGCGTTACATCATTGGGCAACGTATTGTTTGGTAGTGAACTTAATTTCTCAAGAATGCGTGAGCGACCCCAGTAAAAATCAACTCCATCTTCAAAAATTACATAGATTGTAGAGAAGCCAAAAATAGAATAACTACGTACGGCTTTTACTCCTGGAAGTCCGAGCAATGAACTAACAAGTGGATATGTAATTTGGTCATCAATGTCTTGTGGACTTCTGCCTGACCAAGGCGTAAATACAATTTGTTGGTTTTCGCCAATGTCAGGAATAGCATCAACAGGGACCGGATCACGTGGAATTGAGCCAATATCCCAGTCAAATGGCGCTACTATTACACCCCAAAAAGTTGTAATGATAATTACTATCGCAACAATTAAGCGGTGTTTAATTAATGAAGTAATTATAAAATTCATTGATTGTCACCATTTGATTTGAATATTTTTTTTGTTTCTCCGCACTTGAGCATCTCTGCACCAAAGTATGGGTTAACGAGTGCGTCTTTTCTTTGTAACCAATAGGCACCCTTGAAATCAAATGCCATTGGACAATACATTTCATAGTAGACACCCATCCCATGACCAAATTTCTTTTGAAGTTCGGTAATTGCTTTTGACATGTTTTCAAAGATAATTCTTGCTTCAACGATGTTTTTTGATGGTTTAGCAGTTGTCAATAATATTTCAACAATCTCATCCCAAGAGGCAAGAGTTTCTGTGCTTAATGCGGAATCATCAACAATAGAAATCATTATTTCAATGTCTGATTGAGCTATTAAAAATGCATCAAAGTTATCTGCAGCAAGTGCTTCTTGTGCTGAAAAATAAGCTGCATACAGTGGGTTCAAGGACATTATGAATTCATTGGAAACACGTTCCTTTTTAGTTTCATTTTCCAAACTCATCATTGACGGCTTCGCCTGGATTTGCAATTCGGAATCTATTTTGAAAGTACCTTGAACTACAACAAGCTCTCCTTCTTCAAGACCATCTTTAACAACGTACATTTCATCTGCTCTTTCTCCAAGAGTTATAACTCTAGATTCAAATGTTGGTTGTTCGGCTGGAATTTGAACAAATACTACAGCTCGGTGTCCTGTCATCAGAACCGAACTTCTAGGGATAATTAATGGTGGAGTATCTCCGAGTTCACCAATAACATTGCCACGGACAAATGATCCAGGAAGTAATAAATAATCTGGATTTTCAATTTCTAATCGCACTGTAACTGTTCGTGTTTTTGGGTTAATGACTGGGTCAATAAAATCGATAGTTGATTTAATACTAGTGCCCGGAAGAATGTCAGTTTCTAACTCAATTTGTTGCCCAATAGATAGGAATGGAATTTCAGTTTCGTGTGCTTCTAGCAAAATCCAAACGGTATTTAAGTCAGCAATTTGAAAAAGAGTTTGTCCAGTTTTAACGAATTCGCCTGTGACTATGTTTCGAGTTATAACTACGCCGTCTATAGGCGAAGTGATAATGATAGTGTCACTTGGTTCGCTTGAATTTGCTAAAGCATCAACCTGGGTATCGGTTAAACCCCACCGTAATAATTTAATTCGAGCGGATTTGTAAGTTGCTTTAGCTGTTTTTGCGATTATGGAATTGCCGGTTATTCTTCGCATGCTACTTGCCGATTCTTGCAACTCGCTTTGAGCAACTAGAAGTTCAGGGCTGTATAGTTCTGCGAGAGGGGCGTTTGCTTTTACGGTTGCGCCTGTAAAATCTACAAAAAGTTTATCTATTCTTCCAGGAAACCAAGCCGTGATTGTTGCTTGTTTTGTTTCATCTAGTTCTACAGTTCCAACTAGTTGAATTACTTTTCTAGGGAACGCTCTAAGGACTGGAGCAACTTCGATTTGCGCACGCTTCATTGCAGATTCACTCATTGCTATTGCATTAGGCGGAACATTATCTGCGCCTTTAGGAACTGGTATCAAGTCCATAAAACAAATTGGGCAAACTGCATCTTTGTCGTGAGTTCTAAATTGCGGATGCATGGAACAGGTGTACTCAGTTGCCACTGCTGTTTCTTGTGCATCGTGTTCGTGCGTTTCATTCACATTTGGCTGACCGCTAGTACATTTGCCAATTGAGAAAGAAATGAGGACGATTGCAATTCCACCAATAATTACGATTGGTTTGTTCATTGTGATAACTCCGTTTTTACTGCGCCACCGACTAATTTTGAAATAGTAGCGTCAGCATTTAAGGCAGCTACATACGAGCGCTGCAAGTTTCTTTGTAGTTCTAATAAGGTTCGTTGAGAATCGAGTAATTCAATAGCACTTGTTGTTCCAGTTGAGAAAGCAACAAGAACTGCCCCTAGTGCGTCTTCTGCCCTTGGAATCAAAGCAGTTTCATAAAATGTAATGCTGCGCATGGAATCATCTCGTTGATAGATTGCTTCTGCAATTGCTGCGTTCAATTCATGGAGCAAAGCCTCTTTTGCAGCGATGGCAGCAAGTTTTTTAGACATTGCTTCAGATTTTGCAGCATCAGTTTTGGTTTGATTTAAAGGGATTGAAAAACCAATCATTCCCATGATGGGATCATTCCCAGCGTCTGGTGTTGTTGGGTCTAATGGATCACCAAGATTTGTATACGTTAAACCAACGGTCCACTTTGGTTTGGCATCTAATTCAGCAACTTTGATTGCCAATTGATGTTGTTCAATAGTTGCGTTGTGAGCATTGATTGCTGGGTTTTTCGCGACGAGTTGTATAGCATCCTCTAGTGTGATGCTTGCAACGTTTAGATGTATCGAAGAAGGGAGATTAAATGCATCCTTACCGTTTCTAGCTAAGGTTGCATTTAAGGCGGCTATTCTTGGTCCACGTAAGTTGTTTAAATTACTAAGTTTGTCTTCGAGTTTTCCTAGTTCAACTTGGAGTTGCACAAGTCTACTGTGGCTAGTGCCATTTACTTCGTAACTTCGTCTCGCAATTCTTTCTGCTTGAGCGAGTAATTCAAATGAATCAGTGATGACTGAAATTTCATTTTCTAAATCTACAACCGCTGTCCATCGTTTAACTACTTTTTGAAAAATATTTAAGCGAACTGATTCGTACTCGTGCCATTTGCTATTTGCTACCGATTTTGCGACATCACCTTTCGCTTCGAGTAGTCCCCACCATGGGAATGACTGACTTAAAGACAGTTGCTGTTCCATTGGTCCAGTTCTAGTTTGAATTTCTTCAATAAAGTAGCCAAGTGAAACTTTTGGATCTGCAAGCGCAGTTACTTGTGGAATACGCGATAAGGAAGCTTTCCAATTATGGAATGCAACTTTAAGTTCTGGCGACATTAATGATGCATAGACCAAGCATTCTCGAAGTGAAGCGTCATTTTCAAGTGATGGTAGCGTGATGCTGGTTTCAACATCGTCATTCGCTGAATCTAGAATTTGCGGCGACACAGTTGTGCCTGCAAAGTGTATTGTCTGCCGAAGTGGGACTGTTGTGCTGTGGAAGGGTAATCCACTCGTACAACTCCCTAATACGGCTAGTGATGCGCCTGTAGTTATTAGGCGAATTAAGTATTTCATTTTTGAGGTTCCTCATCAAAACCAAGTACATAACAGTAGCAAGCACATTCATAAATTATGTGCGTGCATAGTAATCCTACGGGGTTGATGAGTTAATTCTGCCAGCGACCTAAAAGAGCTTGCCTACAGTTATTTGAGGCAACAACTATTTTGGTCGAGGGGTTCACAGCGACAATCTCAGAAACAAAGAGCGCTGGAAGGGTGTAATTTGCATTTGTTAGCGGTGCAACTAAATCAATCGAAGGGATTGAAAATGGCGTTTTTGATGGCGCTGAGTCCTTCTCTTTGTCTTCACCACACCGGCAACCATTTGCGGCACAGCGACAAAATCCACCACAGCAAGACATCTTCTGAGCAGCTTGAACACTGTCTTGGGTGGCTTGAGCAGGAACCGCCATTGGGAGGCTCTGAAGGATCAATAATAAGATTGGAAGGAAACGCAACATTGGATAT
>JYMV01009314.1_pt1 | contig 16046 bp, 14 predicted proteins | sample 338911 | NCBI WGS metagenome assembly JYMV01 (sample SAMN03354496, study PRJNA234377) | hydrothermal vent metagenome | biome: Deep sea; feature: Hydrothermal plumes at the Eastern Lau Spreading Center, Western Pacific Ocean; material: Seawater | place: Tonga | collected 2009 | depth 2000 m m
AGCCTGCGGCTGGTTTAGAAGTAACTTCCCAGGACAAATTCTTTACGCAGTAAAAACTAATCCAATTGAAAAAATAATTAAATATGTAGGTGAAAGTGGTATTGATCGATTTGATGTTGCTTCAATTAATGAAATTCGATTAATTAGAAAAATTTTTCCCAAAGCTCGAGCTTACTATATGAATACTATTAAAAGTCGTGAGCATATTAAAGAAGCATATTTAAATTATAATATTCGAGATTTTGCCTTTGACACAAAAGATGAACTTCAAAAAATTATTGAAGCAACTAACAATGCTAAAGATTTAATTCTTTATGTTAGAGTCTCCATTTCAAACGAACATGCAGAAATTGATTTATCACAAAAATTTGGAGCACTTCCTAGTGAAGCACTAGGTTTATTAAGACTGGCTAAAGCATATGCTAAAAAAGTTGGCTTAAGTTTCCATGTGGGTTCACAGTGTATGCATCCGATTTCTTATGCTAAAGGAATTCGAGATTTAGGAAATATAATTAAAAAAACTAAAATAATTCCAGACATAATAAATGTTGGTGGAGGATTTCCGTCTATTTATCCAGATTTAAATCCACAACCTCTTGAAAATTACATAAGCGAAATTAAAAAAGCTTTTGACAATTTAAAATTAGAAAATAAACCTGAATTATTGTGTGAGCCAGGAAGAGCACTTGTTGCTGAAAGCGGATCTTCAGTAGTAAGAGTTGTTCTTAGAAAAAAACAAAAGCTTTATATTAACGATGGAACTTATGGTAGCTTATTTGATGCGGGTGTTCTGAACTTCGTACTTCCAACAAGAATGCTGCCTAATGGAAGAATGGCTTCAAAAAAATTAACTGCTTACAGTTTGTATGGTCCAACTTGTGATAGTATAGACTACATGAAAGGTCCGTTTATTTTACCAAATAATTTAAAGGAAGGTGATTATATTGAAGTTGGGCAGCTGGGTGCTTATTCACTAACTTTTAGAACTAAATTTAATGGTTTTTATTCTAATCAAATTTTTGAAGTACAAGATAAACCTTTAATGTCTATGTACGAAAAGGATAACGCCTCCCATTACCTTGTTGCTTAAATGAATAACCCAAAGAATCCGAAGTTGGGTCATAATAAAAAGACCTTTCTAGAAAAACCTGTTGAACATATTGATATTACAACTTTTGATTCAAGAAAAATTATAGAATCTATGGGCAAAATGTCTTTTACTTCAAGAGATACTGCTAAAGCGTCAAATATTTTTAATGAAATGTTGTCTGATAATAATTGTACAATTTTTTTAACTCTCGCAGGTTCTACTTCAGCAGCAGGCTGCATGAAAATATATTCTGATATGATTAAATATAATATGGTTGATGTAATAGTTGCTACTGGAGCTTCAATTATTGATATGGATTTTTTTGAAGCATTAGGCTTTAGACATTATCAAGGATCCCAATTTCAAGATGACACTCAGTTAAGAGAAAACTACATTGATCGAATATATGATACCTATATTGACGAAGAACAGCTTCAAACCTGCGATAAAACTATCTGTGATATAGCCGATAACCTAGAACCTAAGCCTTATACTTCAAGGGAGTTTATAAGAGAAATCGGAAAATACTTAAAAACTAATGCAAAAAAAAAGGGTTCTTTAATTGAGGCAGCTTATGACAATAAGGTTCCAATATTTTGCCCAGCTTTCACTGATTCTAGCGCTGGATTCGGATTGGTAATGCATCAAGAAAAAAATCCTAAAAAATGTGTAACTATCGATTCCATTAGAGAATTTAGAGAGTTAACAGAAATAAAAATAAAATCTAAATCCTCTGGTCTTTTTATGATTGGTGGCGGAGTTCCAAAAAACTTCGTACAAGACACAGTAGTTTGCGCTGAACTTTTAGGCAAAAATGTTGATATGCATAAATATGCTATACAAATTACTATAGCGGACGTCAGAGACGGTGCTTGTAGCAGTTCTACTCTCAAAGAAGCGAGTTCTTGGGGAAAAGTTGATATTTCAAAAGAACAAATGGTTTTTGCTGAAGCAACCAGCGTTCTGCCTCTTATAGCTAGTGATGCCTACCATCGAAATCATTGGAAGGAAAGACAGCGTAAAAGTTTTTCAAACATATTCGGTTAAAAATTGAAATATCTTTCAAATAAAAAGGGATTCCTTGGAATAGATAATAAAAGTAATGTTAAAGAAAAGGTCGTTGTAATACCCTTTGGCCTTGAAAAAACTGTAAGTTATGGTGGTGGAACTAATAAAGGCCCTAGAGAAATAATTAAAGCTTCACATCAGGTAGAGTTGTTTGATGAAGATTTAAACAAAGAACCCCATAAAAATATTGGGATAAAAACTCTGCAACCTTTTCCAATAAAAAAAAGTATCTTAGAGGCTCTTAAACAAATAGAAAATATTAACAAACATTTGTTAAAGAAAAAAAAATTTCCCCTAATTTTAGGAGGAGAACATTCTCTAACTCCAGGTGCAATTAGACCATTCGTGAAAAAATTTGGTAAAATATGTTTGTTACATTTCGATGCTCACGCAGATCTAAGAAATAGTTACAATGGAAATAAATTTTCACATGCATCTGCTATAAGGCGATGTCTAGATAATCCAAACGTAAGCGTAATATCATTCGGGATAAGAAATATTTCTTCAACTGAAATGCTTTTTTTAAACAAAAATAAAAAAAGAATAAGAATTTTTTGGGCTAAAGACAAATTAAAATGGAATTTAAATAAATTTAGAAAAATTATAAAAAATAAAAAAGTATACCTAACTTTTGATGTAGATGGTTTGGACTCTAGTATAATGCCAGCTACAGGGACACCTGAACCAGGAGGCTTGTTTTGGGATGAAACAATGAAAATTATAAAAATTGCAGCACAAATTTCTAATATTGTGGGAGCTGATGTAAATGAACTTTCGCCTATAAAAGGATTTGATTCTTATAATTTTTTAGTTGCAAAACTTGCATATAAAATAATTGCCTACTCTTTTGAATTCAAGAAAAAGTTAGATAGCTAGCAAATCTTTCGTTTGCCATTTAATAGTTACCATAGCGCCGTTTGTTTTAGGGCATTTATCAAATTGGACATTTGCTTTCATTCTTTCGAGCAATGTTTTACCTATGAAAGTTCCTAATCCTAACCCAGATTTAGAGCTAATAATTTTATTTTTTGAACGTATGTAAGGTTCACCTAACACATCTAAAATATCATCTGAAAATCCTGGTCCATCATCACAAACTTTTATTTCAGTAATTTTATCGTTACTTTCTAAAGTAATATCGACGGATGAATTGCTATACTTAACAGCATTGCCTATAAAATTTCTTAATCCGTAGGTTATTTCTAACGTTCTTTCAATTTGTGGGTTATGTTCATTTTTTTCCGCAAGTAAAAATAATTTTTTCTCAGAAATTTCAGTAAACGATCTTATAATTTCATCTAACAATTCTTCGATTTTTATATTTGATAAAAAATTATCCTCTTTAAGTTGATCTTTGGAAAGATCTTTTAAAATATCCGAACATCTTTTAGATTGTGATAAAAGTAAATCTACATCTTTTGAATATTTTGGATTACTACCAATTTCTTTTTCTAATTCTCTGGCTATAACGGTAATAGTTGATAAGGGCGTTCCTAAAGAATGAGCGGCTGCGGCTGCCTGTAAACCGATAGATTCTAATTCATGTTCCTTAGCTAAGATCAATTCTAGCCTATTTAAAGCTTCAGTTCGTTTTCTAGATTCAATTCCGAACCTAACTCCAAAATAAGTTAAAAAGATTAATCCTATTATGATAGCAATTGGAACAGCATATAAATAAATATCTGGTACATGAAAATGTAATTCACCAATATGAGGTAAAGGTAAATGATTAATTGTTAATACAATTAAAACTATTATTGTAACAATAGATAAATTTATAGTACTTCTTAAAGTTAAAAAAGTTGATGATACTATAGCTGGAACAATTAACAAAATTATAAAAGGATTTGTTACACCTCCTGTTAAATATAATAATACAGACAATTGGAGAAGATCGTAAAATAAAAAAAATGTTGAAGCAAAATTGTTTAATTGGTTTTTGCCAAACTTAAATTGCAAATAAAAATTAGTTAAAACACCAATAAAAATAATTATGGAACAATAAAAAAAAGGAAGTTCAAATTTGAGAACAAAATAAACAATACTTATTGTTATGTATTGTCCAATTATAGCTATCCATCTTAAAATGACTAAAGTTTTTTTGTCTAATTGGATATTATCCTTCGATGTAAAAAACTCCGAAAACTTCATTCGGAAATTATATATCTAAATTTGAAACTTCTAAAGCGCGATTAATTATAAAATCTTTTCTTGGGGCAACTTCATCACCCATAAGCACCTGGATTAAATCTTGATCTCTTTTTGATTTAGCTTTTGTCTTATTTGAATATCTTACTTGTAATAATGTACGTTGTTCAGGATTCAAAGTTGTCTTCCATAATTCCTCTGGATTCATCTCCCCTAAACCTTTAAACCTTTGAATACTAATTTTACTTTTTTCTTTTTCAATAAATTTGCTAAATTCCTTACTATTTTTTTTAATTGAACCTTTTGTTTTATCTGAAGATTTGATTAAAAAGTTTTCTAACTCCCTATCATCTTTTATATAATAGTTCTTTGATCCTTTGGTAATTTTATAAAGAGGAGGCTGAGCCAAATAGATATGATTTTTTTCTATAAGTTCATTAAAAGGATAATTATTAAACAAGGTTAGCAAGAGCGTTCTTATATGAGATCCATCAACATCAGCATCTGTCATAATAATAACTTTTTCATATCTTAGGTTTTCAATATCAAAATCCTTAGATCCTGTGCCCAGAGCATTAATTAAAGTAACTATTTCATTAGAGGACATCATTTTTGAAAAAGCTTTAGTCTGCAAATCTTGGCCATTGCCGTTTTTAGCTTTAGAACCATTAGTATCGATATAAGTATTTAGTATTTTACCTCTTAAGGGTAGAACCGCCTGAAACTCCCTATTTCTTCCTTGTTTTGCTGATCCTCCTGCTGAATCTCCTTCAACGATAAATAATTCAGTCCCTTCGGCTTTACCAATTTGACAATCCGCAAGTTTACCAGGTAAGCCTGATAATTCTAAAGATCCTTTTCTTCTAACACTTTCACGAGCTTTTCTGGCAACATCTCTTGCAATAGCAGCGTGAACTATTTTTAATAATACTACTTTTTTGATTCCAGGATTTTGATCAAACCAAGTTGACAATTTACCGTTTATTATAGATTCAACAATAAATCTTACCTCTGATGAAACAAGCTTATCCTTCGTTTGTGATGAAAATTTGGGATCAGGTATTTTTATTGACAAAACCCCCGTTAGACCTTCTCTAGTGTCATCACCCGTAAGTGTAATTTTATTCTTTTTTAAAAAATTGCCGTCTATAGCATACTTGTTAATTACTCTTGTAAGTGCGCTTCTAAAACCTAACAAGTGTGTTCCACCGTCTTCTTGATGGATATTATTTGTGTACGCAAACATGTCTTCAGAATATCCAGCATTCCACTTTAATGAACATTCCACTTCGACATTATCTTTTGAACCTGAAATATAAATCGGTTTTTTGAATAAACTAAGATCGTTCTTATTAACCAAAGTTGTTTTAGTTTTATCTAAAAACTCAACAAATTCTTGAATACCACCATCGTATTTGTTTTTATATTCCTTTTCTTTTTTTCCAGTCCTATCCACTAAAATAATACGTAAACCTTTATTTAAAAAAGCAAGTTCTCTCACTCTTTTTTGTAAGATTGATGAACTGAATTTAGTATCAGAAAATACTTTTCTTGACGGTAAGAAATTTATAAGAGTTCCTGTTTTATTTGTTTTTCCTTTAGCTTTTAAAGGAGATAAAGCTTTTCCATCTTTAAACTCAACAAAATATTCTTTTTTGTTTCTAAATATTTTTAAACTTAATTTTTCAGATAGAGCATTAACTACTGAAACACCAACACCATGAAGTCCACCGGAAACCTTGTATGAGTCGTGATCAAATTTGCCTCCAGCATGAAGTTGTGTCATGATCACCTCTGCTGCTGATTTTTTTTCCCCTTTATGTAAATCTATTGGAATTCCTCTTCCATCATCCTCAACGGAAACGGATTGGTCTGGATTGATTATAACTTTAATATTTTTACAATAGCCAGCTAAAGCCTCATCAATAGAATTATCAACCACCTCATAAACCATTTGATGAAGACCTGTTCCGTCATCAGTATCACCAATATACATTCCTGGTCTCTTTCGTACTGCCTCTAAACCTTTAAGCACTTTTATGGATTCAGCGCTATATTTTGAGTTATCTTGTTGATTTTTCTTGATCATAATAGTGAATTTTTTCTACTTATATTAACATTTTTTTTTAATTAATTAAATCTATAACAAATCTATTGCTTAAATTATCGTTGGTATTGAATGATTACTCATTGAAAAATATAAAAATAATCTATTATTGTCTTTAAACGAAATAAATCAAATTTTCATTGGCATAACTACATGAAAACTATTTTTATCTGAAAAATCTCTAATAAGTACTGGAGAGCCTGGATCTTTTAAATTAATAACTATCAATTCATTTTCAATGTGAGAAATTATATCCATAAGATATCTGCTATTAAAACTTATACTTAAATCGCTAGAATTAAATTTTGCATTAATATTTTCAACACCCTCCCCACTGTTAGGGTTGTTAACTGACAATTGTACAGAATCTTTCGATATAGACATTTTCAAACCTTCTTTATGGTCTGAAGAAACAGTAGTAACTCTCTCTATAGAATTCTTAAACTCGTTTAATTTTATTTTTAAAATCTTATCATTGTCTTTAGGTATAACTTTATTATAATCAGGAAATCTACCATCAATAACTTTAGAAGTTAATATACCTGTATCCATTTCAAATTTAATTTTTGATTTATTATTTGATATTTTTATAGGTTTGTTGCTTTTTTCTAATAAGGAAATTAATTGAAAGATAGTTTTTTTTGGTAAGATAATAGATTCAATATGAGTATTTGAATCAATTTCCAAACTACTAGAGGAAAGTCTGTGACTATCTGTTGATACGCCACATAGAAATGATTTATTTTCTAATTTTGTTTTATGTAGATAAATTCCGTTAAGGTAATGTCTAGTTTCATCATTGGAAATTGAAATTTTTGTCTTGTTTAAAAGTTTAAGTAGTTTTTGAGGAGAAACTTCAAATTTTTTTTCACCAACATCTTCCTCTGATAATGGAAAATTATCCGAAGACAAGCACAATAAATTAAATTTAGAATTTCCAGAGACCAACTTCAACCTATTACTATTTAGTAAAGTCAGTTCAACATTAGCACTGGGTTGCAATTTTCGCAATATATCATAAAGCACACTAGCAGAAGTTGTGGTTGAGCCTTCTTTTTTCACTTCTTTCGGTAACATTTCTTCAAAATAAATTATGTCTAGATCTGTTGCAGTAATTTTAATTTTTGAATCTTTTGCCTCTATCAAAATGTTTGATAGGATTGGCAATGTTGTTTTTTTTTCAATAATCCCATGCGCATGACCTAATGATTTTAGGAAGGTATCTCTATCAATTGTAAATTCCATTTTTAGCTGTTAAAGCAATTTTTTTTTTATTTCGATTACGCTTTGCCTAATCTCATTATCTTTTTTAATTAGCTCATCAATCTTTTTGACAGCATGAATTACGGTAGTATGATCTCGATTAGAAAATTTTCTACCAATATCTGGCAAAGAGTTTGTCGTATATTGTTTAGCTAGATACATGGCTATCTGTCTTGGTCTAGCAAGTGATCGTGGTCTCCTAGGTGATAACAAGTCGTGAATATTTAGATTAAAATGTGAAGCAACTAAATTTTGAATAAACTCAACGGTTACTACTTTAATATTGGAATTTACAAAGTCCTTCAAAATTCTTTTACATTCATAGACATTTGGAGATTTTGTGTTAATTTTACTAAAAGCCAAAACTCTATTTAGAGCTCCAATCATTTCCCTGATGTTGGATGTAATTTCAGATGCTAAAAATTCAAAAATTTCATCGCTTAAATTATAATTTTCTTTAAAATTTATTTTAATTTCCTCAAACTTGCTTTTTAATATTTTTATTCTTAAATTTAAGTCAGGTGGTTGAATATCAATTACCAAACCTCCCGACATACGAGATTTGATTCTTTCTTGTATTCTATCAAGATCTGAAGGAGGCCTATCCGACGATATAACAATTTGTGAACCTTTTTCAATTAAAGCATCAAAAGTGTGAAAAAATTCTTCTTGCATGGCTTCTTTTCCACTTGCAAACTGAATATCATCAATAATAAAAATATCAGCCTTCCTAAAAAAATCTTTAAATTTAACCATTTCATTATTTTTTATAGACTTAATAAAATGGTACATAAATCTTTCTGCTGAAACAAACATCACCTTTTTTGAATTTCCAACTTCTAATCCAACAGCATTCAATAGATGAGTTTTTCCCATTCCTACAGCGCTATAAATAAATAGCGGGTTATAGTGAGCAGACTGAATACATATTTTCCTAGCTGCGGTAAACGCTAGCTCATTGCTCTCACCTACCATAAAATTATCAAATCTATTACTCAAATTAAATCGATAATAGTTCAAAAAAGAATTTTCAATTGATGTTACTTGGCCTTTTTTTAAAAAAAGAGATTTATCAGATTTTTCTTGAGTTTCATCAATCAAAAATTCAATTCTCTGAATACTTTTTTTAAATGTTTTTATTATATCCAATATTTTATCTGCGTATCTAGAAACTATCCAATCTCTAACAAATCTAGTGGGGGCAGATAAAATAATATAATGATTAAATTCCTTTTTAAGATTTACATTTTTTATCCAACTTTCATAAATATCATTTCCAAAAGTTTTTTTTAATTTTTCAAGAACCTTGTTCCAATTAAGCTGATTCTCTTCTTTTACCAAAAGATCGTTTGAAGATTGATTTAATAATATTTCTGTCATAAATAATTTTTTTTAGAATTAGGAAGTTTTAATTTTTTTTTAATTACTTTGCAATATTTACAAGTTGTATTACAAAAATTATTTTTTATTAGGTTGTATATAAAAATTTTTAAAATTGTTTTTTGGTGTATGCAACTTTGAATATGATTTAACTAGATCTGGATTGTTTTTAAAAAATTATTTTTTATTTAGTTTCGTCAGAAACTTGCATCACAAATTTATCAACTCTTAATTGACTAATTCTTGTAAGTTATTTACAAAAAAGCTTTATTTTTTTTTTGAATTGTTGATTCTTTTAGTAACTCTAGAGATTTTTCTTGACGCAGTTTTTTTATTAATTACACCGGTTTTGGCTATTTTCATCAATTGTGAGTGGAATTTTGGAAGAAAACTTTTAGCTTTTTTGGCATTCCCTGCGGCAAGATAGGCAGCCATTTCTTTAATAGCAGATTTATATTTACCTTTTCTTATTCTATTTACTGAAGCTTGTAGTTGAGTCCTTTTTGTGCGCCTTATCGCAGATTTAGTAGTTGGCATGAAAGTGGTGAATGTATATCTTTTTCATTCATATGGGTCAATAACAATTAATTTTGACAAACGTTACAATAAAAAGAAGATCTATTGGATATTGATATTTTTTTTATTTTTCCTTTGCACGAAATACGAGAACAATTTTTATTTTCTTGTCCATATACATTAAAAAATTGCTGAAAATTGCCACTTTTACCGTATACATTTTTAAAATCTCTAATTGAAGAACCTCCTTGATTGATTGCAATTTTCAAAACTTTTCTAATATTATAAATTAAATTCTTAATACTTTTTCTTTCTAAATTACTACATTGTCTTAGTGGATGAATCTTCGATAAAAATAAAGCCTCATTTACATAAATATTACCAAGTCCACTTACAAAAGTTTGGTCCATTAATAAATTTTTAATATTTTTTTTCCTATTTTTAATAAACTTTTGAACATATTTTATACAAAATAAAACACTAAAGGGTTCAGGGCCAAGTTTTTTTAAATAGGTAATTTCTTTCAATTTGATATTTTCAAATAACTTAAAAAAACCAAATCTTCTTACATCGTTATAAATTAATTCTAAACCATTGTTTAAAATAAAGTGAATATGATTGTGTTTTGCTAATATATCTAAATCATAATAAAAGCTTGTTTTAAACATTTTTTTATCTTTACTTCTAATAATTAAAAACTTTCCACTCATACCCAAATGAGCCAAAAGTAATTTATTTTTAAAATGAAAAATTAAATACTTAGATCTTCTTGAAATTTTTAATATCTTTTCATTGATTAATTTTTTTGGTAACGCATCTGTTATTTTGTATCGCAAATTTTTATTATTAATTTTCACATTTACAATTTTTGCTCCATTTATCTTTTTAAATAAAGATCTTTTTACAATTTCTATTTCTGGGAGTTCTGGCATTTATATACTATATATATTGTGAAAAAACTTAACATATGATCTATTAAATTAAATGAAAACCTACCACAGAAACAATGAAAGAATTGTGACAAAAATCTTTCAAGATGTATTTGACAAATATGACCTGATGAATGATTTAATGTCTTTAGGTATTCATAGACTTTGGAAAAAAAACTTTATCCATTGGCTAAATCCACAAAAAAATACAACATTAATTGACGTGGGTTCTGGTACTGGAGATATAGCAAAATTATATTTAAATAAGATTAATTATAGAGGTTCAGTATGTTGTATAGACGAAAACAAGGGAATGCTTGATTTAAATAAAAAAAGATTTAAAAAAAATGCTAAGGTCAAATGGTTCTGCAATAGTGCGGAAAAACTGCCATTTAAAAATAATCATTTTGACTATTACACAATTAGTTTTGGTATTAGAAATGTCAGTAATATAAATAACGCACTTAAAGAGGCTTATCGCGTTCTTAAACCTGGTGGTAGATTTTTATGCTTAGAATTTTCAAAAGTAAAAAACGAAATTTTAAATAAATTGTATAAAACTTATTCAAAAGCAATACCTCAAATTGGTAAATTCATAATAGGCAACTCAGAACCATATGAGTATTTAATTAACAGTATTGAAAAATTTCATTCTCAGGAAGAATTTTTCAAACAAATAAAAAAACATAATTTTGTAAACGTATCCTATAGAAATTTAAGCGGTGGAATTGTAGCTATTCATTCAGCTTGGAAAGTATAAAAATGTTTAAAAAATTGTTTATGCTATTTAAAATTGGAAGGAAGTTGTCCACTTCCGGCGCAATTTCATCTATTTATGAAATATACGATCCTCCAATTACAATCAAAATACTTTTTTTCGTAATCGGCTTTAGCTTTAATGGCAAAAAAAATAATAACAATTTGTCCCCAGGAGTAAAATTATGTAATGCACTTCAAGGTATGGGGACTACCTTTATAAAATTGGGACAATTTTTAGCAACCAGACCAGATATAATTGGTGAAGATATTGCAAAAGAATTAGAAAAACTTCAAGACAAATTGCCTCCTTTCCAATTAAAAGAGGCAAAAAATATATTAAGAAAAGAACTTGGAAAAGAAAATTTCGATAAGATTATAAATTTTTCAGATTCAATAGCGGCTGCTTCTATTGCGCAAGTGCACTTTGCTACAATTAGCGATTTTGCCGAAAAAAAAGAAGTTGCAATTAAAATTTTACGACCAAATATAGAAAAAACATTTAACGAGGAATTGGATGCTTTAATGCTGTTAGCTTATATTATTCAAAATCTCATAAGAAAAACAAAGAGATTAAAGTTAATTGAAGTCATACAGCTGCTGCGTGAGATCACAAATATGGAAATGGATCTTAGATTTGAGGCAGCCGCTGCCAATGAACTTTATGAAAATACAACAAATGATGTTGGATTTAAGGTTCCTAAAATTTATTGGAATTACACAAGTAAAAGAGTTCTATGTTTAGACAAAATAAATGGAATTTCAATAAGAGAAATTGAAAATCTAAAATCATTAAATATTGATACAAAAAAACTAGCAAAAGATATCATTCAACATTTTTTAAGACATGCGGTCAGAGATGGTTTCTTTCATGCTGATATGCATCAAGGAAATTTATTTGTTAATAAGGATGGCAGTATTACGGCAGTTGATTTTGGAATAATGGGAAGATTAGATAAAAATAATAGAAAATATTTGGCTGAGATACTTTATGGTTTTATTAAACGAGATTACAAAAAAGTAGCTGAAGTACATTTTTTAGCAGGACTGGTTCCAAAAGAAGTTTCAAAAGATGAATTTGCACAAGCGCTACGTTCAATAGGGGAGCCAATTTTTGGACAATCTGTTAAAAATATATCTGGTGGTAAATTATTAAGTCAACTTTTCGAAATTACTGAAAAATTCAACATGCAAACCCAAATACAGTTATTACTTTTACAAAAAACTATGGTTGTTGTTGAAGGAGTTGCTAGAAAGCTTGATCCTGATACTAATATATGGGACGTATCAAAACCAATATTAGAAAACTGGTTAAAAGAAGTTAAAGACCCAATTAATAAAGCAAGTGAAGTTGTAAATAAGGCTTCTGAAGTACTTAGTAGGTTGCCAGATTTGCCTATTATTATGGACAAAGCAAATGATGTTATGACTCTAATATCAGAAGGTAAATTTAACCCCAACACATTAGCTTATAAAAGTTTAAGAGAAGAAGAATTAAAGTTAGAATTAATGCGTAACAAGATATTAGGAGGAGTTTTAGTACTTGTAATTTTTGTTCTCATAGTATTCAAATAACAAGGTTATGGATAAGTTGTTTAACAACAAAAAAATTATTTTAATTATTGGCGGTGGAATTGCTGCATACAAATCTCTTGATTTAATTCGTTTATTGAAAAAACAAGAGTGCGAAATCAAAGTTGTTCTTACAGAATCTGGGAAAAAATTTGTAACTCCTTTATCAATTGCATCATTATCTCAAAATAAAGTCTATCAAGATATTTTTGATAGTGAAAAAGAAGCCGAAATGGATCACATATTATTATCAAGGTGGTGTGATATAATCTTATTTGCTCCAATCACCGCAAACTCCATTGCAAAACTTGCTTCTGGAAGAGCGGACGACTTAGCATCAACTCTAATATTGGCATCAAACAAACAAATAATATTGGCTCCAGCAATGAATGTTAGAATGTGGCTTCACAAATCTACTCAAAATAATATCAATAAGTTACTAGATTTTGGATATTTGTCCGTAGGACCGTCAACTGGTGAAATGGCGTGTGGAGAATATGGTGAAGGAAAAATGTCAACACCAGAACAAATATATGAATTTATAAAAGATTATTTTTCTGATCGAAATATTGTAAAAAATAAAAATTTAAAGGCACTTGTCACTGCAGGACCAACAAAAGAATATCTAGATCCTGTTAGATTTATTACAAATAATTCAAGTGGTAAACAAGGATATGAAATTGCTAATTCATTGGCAAAATTTGGTATCGAAACGACACTGATATCTGGTCCATCTACATTAAAAAAACCTGTAAACGTAAATATTATAAAAGTGGAATCTGCCGACCAAATGTATATGGAAACAAAAAAAGCTTTACCTGTAGATATAGCCGTATGTACAGCTGCAGTAACTGACTTTAAGCCAACAAAGTATGAAACAAAAAAAATCAAAAAGAATACGCTAAATTTAAATTTTAAAAGAAATATAGATATCTTGGAATTTTTATCAAAAAATAATTCGCAAAGACCTAAATTAGTAATTGGTTTTGCAGCAGAAACAAACGATATCTTAAAGCTTGCTAAAGAGAAAAAAAATAAAAAATATTGCGACTGGATTATAGCAAACGATGTTTCAAACTCAGAAATTGGATTTAATTCTGAATACAACGCTGTATCAATAATCGATGATAACAAAGTTGAAAAAATTGAAAAAAATCTAAAATCTTATATAGCAAATAAAATAGCTAGAAAAATAATTAATAATTTTATCCAATAGTACACATGGTAAAAATATTAGTTAAGAAGTTTTATAAAAATATCAAACTTCCTGTCTATAAAACTCCTGGATCATCCGGAATGGATCTTGTGGCATACATTAAAAACAAAATAACTATTAATCCAAGTAAAACAGCAACAATTCCGACTGGTATTGCTGTAGCAATTCCAAAAAATTATGAAATACAAATAAGACCAAGATCCGGTCTCGCAGCAAAAAAAGGTATTTCTGTCTTAAATACGCCAGGCACTATTGATTCGGATTATAGAGGTGAAATAAAAATTATCTTAATAAATTTGAGTAAAAAATCATTTGTAGTAAAATCGGGTGACAGGATTGCTCAAATGATTTTATGCCCGATAGCAAAAGGCAAACTTAAAGAGGTTAAAAATCTCCCTAAGACAGCAAGAGGTAAAGAAGGTTTTGGCTCGACAGGGAAATAAAAGAATTTAATGAAATTTACTAAAAAACAAATAGAAAGATATTCAAGACAAATAATTTTAAAAAAAATTGGTGTAATTGGTCAAAAAAAGCTTTTAAAATCCAGTGTTTTAATCGTTGGAGCAGGAGGCTTGGGTTCACCCATTGCAATCTATTTGGCTGCATTAGGTATAGGTAAAATTGGAATTATTGATAAAGACAATATTGAAATATCTAATCTTAGTCGCCAAATTATTTTTTCAACGAATGACCTAAAAAAGAATAAAGCTTCTACAGCAATTGATAAACTAAGGAAAATTAACCCAGATATACAATTTAAATCTTTTAACAAAAAATTAACTAAAAAAAATATAAATCAAATTGCAAAAAATTTTGATTTAATAGTGGATGGAAGTGATAACTTTCGAACGCGCTTTTTAATTAATGACTACTGTTTACAAAGTAAAAAAATTCTAGTTTCTGGAGCGATAAGTAAATTTGATGGCCAGGTTTATACATTCAATTTCTCAAAAAAAAAATCTCCTTGTTTAAGATGCTTTATTCCTAGTGCACCAATTAACCTTGATATTGATAATTGTGAATACGAAGGCGTTTTAGGCACGCTAGGAGGTATTATAGGCACTATTCAAGCAAATGAAGTAATAAAGGAAATTCTTGGAATTGGAGATACTCTTTGTGGTTATGTATTAATTATAGATGGCTTAAAACTCACATTTAGAAAGGTAAAACTAAATAAGCGCTCTGATTGTTATTGCAATGAAAAGAAATAATAAAAATTGTTTAATTTTTTTATTTTTACTTTTTTTTATTTTATTTTTTCTTCCAAAATCTTTTGCAAATGAAAGTATAAATTTTTTATCTTTAAAAAAAAATGAAGTTAATTTGCGACAAGGTCCATCTTTTGAATATCCGATTAAATTAATTTATAATAAGAAGTATTTACCCGTAATAATTTTAGATAAATCAGGACCTTGGAGAAAAATTAAAGATTTTGAGAATAATACAGGCTGGGTACATGTGGTGTTACTTTCTAAAAAAAAAGCTGCAATAAATATAAAAAATAATTCTATACTTTTTAAAAAACCTACTATTTATTCAAAACCGATTGCAAAACTTGAAGCTGGAAGATTAGTTTTGATAAAAAAATGTAAGGAAAAATGGTGCAAAATTACTACTGGTAGCTTCAAAGGATGGCTTTTCGAAAGTTCTTTGTGGGGAAAAATTAAATAAAATTTTTACCTAAAGATTCTTTATTTTTTTTCTTTAATATCCCATCTAAATCTTTTCTTAATCTAGACACGTCAAATTTTATATTTTTTAAATTTTACTTTAGATCAAAACGGTCTAGATTCATTACTTTTGTCCACGCAGATATAAAATCAGCAAGAAACTTAGGTTTAGAATCTTCACAAGCATAAACTTCTACTATTGCTCTTAGCTGAGAATTTGATCCAAATATAAGATCAACGCGAGTACCAGTCCACTTAACTTTGTTTGTTTTACGATCTCGTCCCTCGAATAAATCTTCTTCTTTAGAAACTTCTTTCCACGTTGTGCTCA
>JYMV01034607.1_pt1 | contig 16044 bp, 10 predicted proteins | sample 338911 | NCBI WGS metagenome assembly JYMV01 (sample SAMN03354496, study PRJNA234377) | hydrothermal vent metagenome | biome: Deep sea; feature: Hydrothermal plumes at the Eastern Lau Spreading Center, Western Pacific Ocean; material: Seawater | place: Tonga | collected 2009 | depth 2000 m m
GGGTTCGGGCAGTAAATCACCAGCCAGTTGTTCGATGGTAAACTGGTCGAAAGGCATGTTCTGATTGAAGGCCTGAATCACCCAGTCGCGGTAGGGCCAGATTTCACGGTAGTTATCTACGTGCAATCCGTGTGTGTCGCCGTAACGTGCAACATCCAGCCAGAAACGCCCCATCTGTTCTCCGTATTGGAGCTTGGCCAGCAGGCGATCAATTAGTCTTTGATAGGCATCAGGGCTATGGTCTTCCAGGAATTGGTGAATTTCTGCCGGGGTAGGCGGCAGCCCAGTCAAATCGAAAGTCAGCCGACGGATCAGCGTCCGCTTATCCGCTTCGGAGGAAGCCGGGATGCCTTCAGCCTCCAGCCGCGACAGGATAAAACGGTCTATGCCGTTTCGCACCCAGGCCTGATTTTGGACAGTTGGTGGATCCATCCGTTTGGGAGGGGAAAAGGACCAGTGCTCCTGCCAGTCTGCGCCGGTTTCAATCCAACGCTTCAACAATTCAATCTGCTTGGGGTTCAATGAACGTTCTGAGTGTAAAGGAGGCATTCGGTCTTTGGGATCTTCAGCGGTGATCCGCTGATAAAGCGCACTGTCCAGAAGTTTACCGGGAACAACAGCAAAGTAACCACCTCGATCAGCAAAAGCACTCTCTTTGATATCCAGTCGCAGGTCAGCTTTGCGCTTCTTTTTGTCGGGACCGTGACAAGCGTAGCATTTGTCTGACAGAATCGGCCGGATATCATCATTGAAACTAACCCGATGAGTTTCACCGATGGCAAAATCGGTTTCGAATGATAGTCCTATAAACAGCACTAGGAAAATAATCAGCACAAACTGGGAGGTCTTTTTTGGTAAAAGGCAGATTATACTTTTGAATTTTTTAGCTTTCAACATATGGCTATACCTTAAGTTTTCCATTTTTTATCCGAAAGATCACCAATCTTGAACGGATCCGTCTTCTCGACGCAGATGAGGTGGTTCCCCTGGTGTGTGGGGATGTGCCAAAGCCGCCTCTTCATTTAGATCTATCCCTAGCCCCGGAGTATCTACTGAAAGAAGATACCCATCTTCCGTTTGCAGATTGTGTTGGATCACATCGTTCATCCAACCGGAGGAAGGTGCGTACTCCTGTACGGCGCAATTGGGAATCGACATATTGAGATGCAACATAGCCGCTGTGCTGACTGGGCTGGAAGTGTAATGGCAGGCGAGCTCTTGGTAATGGACTTCAGCCATTACTGCCAATTTCTTGCCTTCAGTGATGCCGCCAGTGTGGCAGATATCCACGCGCAGATAGTCAATAAGCTCCTGTTCGATCAGTTCGCGGTAGGCCCACTTGTGATGGAGTTGTTCACCTGTGCCAATTGGCACGGTAGTTTGTGCTCGCAACATAGCAAAGGACGCTGGATTCTCGGAACGGATCGGATCTTCAACAAAAAACGGCCGCAAGTTTTCAATACCTTTACAGAGTTCAACCGCACGGATTGGTGTCAAGCGGGTGTGAACTTCAAAGATGATTTCAACCTCGTCGCCAACGGCTTCACGCAGGGCAGTGAAATGTTCAATTCCGCGTAACACCGCCAACTTTGGGTTGAAACCATCAGTTAATGTGTTAATGGGCGAGATGCGTAGAACACGCCAACCGTCTTCCAGCAGTTTTTGTGCGTTTACGATGAGATCGGCTGATGTTTGGCCTCCAACGTGACGATAGACCAAAACCTTTTGGCGCGTCGCTCCACCCAATAGACGGTAAGTCGGTACACCCAAGCTTTTGCCAGCCAAATCCCAAAGTGCAATATCGATTCCTGCCAACGCGGATTGAAGGACAGGTCCACCACGCCAAAACGTACCACGAAAAACGTCTTGCCAGATATGTTCAATTCGGGTTGGATCCTGACCGATCAGCAGAGGTTTAATATGTCCTAAAGCTTCAACAACTGCCAGTGACCGTCCACTTAGTGAAGCTTCACCAACGCCGTATATTCCTTTGTCAGTTTCGATTTTGACGTAGATGAACTGATGAACCGGAAAAACTTTAATTTCTTTGATTTTCATAATCCCCCCTAAATCCTAGGCTGCCAACGGGGTATTAAACCCAGCATTTCAAATTGGAACATATAATAGTTTCTCACCAATTACCTATCAAATTTCTGATATGTCATTAGGCATATGTAACCTAATTCTGGGTTTCTTCATCTCACTACGTCAATTTCGACAGCCATTCCCTGCTTCAAATTGTTTGTTTTAGAAATCTGACCTTGATTTATGGCCAACTTCAACAAATCAGTATCATTATCGAAGCGTGCCAAGTAATCTCCAACAGGCACATCTCCATAATCTTTGACCATTTTGCACGTTAGGCTTTCTTGGCTTTCATCAAAACGTACACTCAATGAGTCGCCTAGTTTTAAGTGGGCTTTGGCTTGTTCCGAACTTTTTCTGTCTAGAACGGCATTTCCATATTCGTCTATGGACCCAATTTGTCCAACAATCTTAATTTTATATTTTGTTGTCTTTACAGCACAACCGCATAAAATTGAGATGGAAAGTGAAAAGATAATATATTTCAATATCGGTTTCATAACCTATTCCTTATATTATATTTGTTTACATCTTCGAGTTTTTCGTTGGTGCGGTTTTTTATGCGGTATTTTAGCCTATTGCGACAGATTGGGAACAGGCTCACCTATATATACATGTACGGGTACGGCGCGTATGCATAAATTACATATCCAAGTGGCTATCTGAAATCTGTCTGCCATGTTTTCAGTCTAACCTGCTTGATTCTACTTTAATGCTTTACCATCTTTAATTCCACAACCGGCAAACAGTGTTTCCTGCACATCCAAATCGTGAGACAGTGCATAGTCAGGTGCTTTTTTGCCGCCAATGCAGGCAACCAGTTCACGCAACAGGGTTGAAGAATTTTCCGAAGAAGGAATCTCTAGATCATGCCAACCAGCAGAATATCCCTCCGCTTCCAATTCCAAGCAAAGACTCAGATTGTTTGAACCGATTGGCGTATGTATGGCTGTTCCTTGCGTTCCGTAGACTTCGATCCGTCGTGTTTTTCCGCTTTCAATATGCATGGCAGCTGTATCGATAGTTCCCAAACCATTTTCGAACTCATGCACTACAACAGCATTATCTATATGCCGCTGATCACCATAATGCTTACCTAACATTGGATGTACATGCTTGGGTCTTCCCATCAAGATAACCATTAAATCCACCAGATGACCACCCATTTCGTAATAAACTGCTCCATGATAATATCCGATTTCCTCGCCTATTTGCTTATGCCAACCTTTTGGTTTGGGGATATGACCGCGGTAGTAAAAAATGTCGCCTAGCGTACCAGCTTTAACTAACCTGATCATTTCATGGATTGCTGGATTATAACGCCACATGTACGCCATTTGCAGACATAAGTCTTTTTCCAAGGAAAGGGCTTGCACCCGTTTTAGGTGGTCTAGGTCAACACCTGCTGGTTTCTCTAACAAAACGTGTTTCCCTGCCTTTAGGGCCTGCTCAGCGTAGTCGAGGTTTTCAAATATACGGCCTTCCACCACTACAGCATCGATATCGCTGTCCAACACAGCTTCAATTGAAGGGAAAACGTGAGCATCCCACTGTTCCCGTCTTTCGGCCACAACAACCGGATCGTTGTCATAAATCCCGACCAGTTCAAACTCACTGGGATTAGCAGTTGACTCACGCACATGCATACCTGTGTGACTATGCCAACAACCTAGAAAAGCAAATTTAAATGCCATAATTATCTCCTTCCTGATCTTATGTCATATATCGTAACACAAATTTGTTCTATAGTTTTCTCTAATTAAATTGTCTCAACCACAACTACAATTCGCCTTCTATGGTCAATGATTTGGAATTAAAAGAAACTTTTCCAGATTAATCTTGCTGAAAAAACTAAAATGGAACAAACGAGGATAACCCTAATGGTTTTGTCTCCCTTAGCCACTGCCCAGTGACTACCAATTGATACGCCTATTGAATTGCCTCCAGCCAACGCTAAGCCAAGCCCCCAATCGACATGCCCCTTCATGACGAAAATCGACAGGGCCATCAGAGTAGCAAAAAACACCACAAACATCTTAAGTGCGTTTGTTCTCACCAGACTAAACCCGTTCACAGTTGTTATTGTCACAATGATCATAAACCCTACACCTGCTTGAATAAAACCTATGTAAATGCCTAGAAAAAAGAAAATTAAAGCGGCAAGGGCTTTTCTAGATGAACTAAGATTTTCTTTAGAACTCTGCAACTTTTTGAACGGATTAAGAATGGTAATAGCTAAAACAACAATCATGATACCTACTAAGATACGATTGAAAATGATACTGCTTTTGTCTATCGTTCCGAGTTGAATAACCAATAGTGTTCCGATCATAACCCCGCACACAGCGGGAACAGAAATTAAAATACCGTATCTGAAATCGGAAATACCTTTCCTCCGAAAACTCGCAATGCCAAAAGCATTCTGAATGGCAAGTGCCACACGATTTGTTCCATTGGCAACTGTTGGACCGTCCAGACCAAGAAAGATAAGAACAGGAAGTGTTAACAGAGATCCTCCCGCAGCCATTGAGCTGATAAAACCAGAGCAAATTCCCGTTGTCACAAGGATAGCATGTTTAAATATGGATTGATTCAGGAGTTCCATAATACATTCCCGCAGAATTGCTTCAGCTTATTTGGAGCTTCCCTCGGTGGCTTTCAGGATTTCCTTTGCTTCCTCAATAATCCGTTTCTTGACCCAGGCTTCGGCCTGCTGACGCATTTGATGAAGCTGATGGTTGTGTGCATTTTTGGCATCCAGACCTGCTGCATCGAAAGGGGCTTCGGGCCAGTCCCAATCATCTGTTCGAAAAGAGGGAATAGGGATAATGCGCTCATGATGTTGGCTGTTGACTGCGTTGCCGATTGGGTTACGCGCCCAAGCGTAGCGAACAGCCTTCGGTTTAAGAACCATCGGACTCCAAATCTTCAGCTTTTGTTCGTCATTACGATCGCGACCGTGCTCGTCTTGACCAACAACAACAAATTCAGCCTTAGCTGGATAGAAATGCTGATCCTCACCAGCAATGGCAAAACCTTCAAAAGGCCGTCCGTCATGAACTCGAACCGCTCGATCGAAAATTAGTATTAAATGATTGCCTCTGTTCTCTAATTCCTTACAGATGCCAGGTTGCCAACCCAACTGGGTTTGGCCGTATTGGGTGTGCAAAGCCCAACGAGCTATTCGCTCTCCCAATTCGACCTTCTTATGTGGATGGTACCAAGGCACCTGTTGGTCGTAGGCTGAGGCGAAACCTACATTTTCTAGTTCCTGCCAAGCTTTGTACTGCCCTTCGCGAATAAAGGGGCCAGCGTCAATCATGCTAATCTCAAAATTTTGATATATTTGTGGGTTTCCACCAGCTGTGAGCGAGATAATTCCGAACGGCATAGCCTCATTTTGAAAGGCACGTCGCCAATCCTGGATCATGGCCTTAAAAACACGAGCGTATAGTTTGGGGCGAGCATCTCCGAGTGCGTTATTGTAGCCTTGATTGAAAATAGCTCCCCTCAGATTGAAGTCGGCATAAGGAACAATCATACCGTTGAAGGAAGCTCCGGGATTATTTCTGTCGCTTGCAGGGTCTTGGTCTGGCTCAGTCGGCTTTGGATTCGGCGATTTCCCCTCCTTTTTACGGCGTTCAGTATCTTTCTTCCAGTGATCGATGCGTTCCTGAAGGCTAGCTTCTGTGTCGTAGTCTTCAATCTGAGCATCCCATTCGGCAAGCAAGGGGTGGGCTCCGTCTACGGTTTTCAGCATGTCACGTGAAGTCCAAGCTTCCACTGTGGTTCCACCCCAGGCGGTATCGATCAAGCCAATGGGAATACCTGAAACAAGGTGGAGACGGCGACCGAAGATATAACCGATGGCCGAAAACCGATGAACGGTTTCTGGCGTGCAACAGAACCATCCTCCTTTCTGTTCGTATTGGCCTGTCCAGGAATTGTATTCGTTGATTCGTGCAAAGTTCGAGAGCGGTTGAGGAGAAGCCACCTGGGGAATGGTCATCAATCGAATATTTGGATGATTGGCCGAAGCAACCTCCATGTCACCATGGTAAACATTTTCGAGTTCGTCCTCCATATTGCTCTGTCCACCAAGTATCCAGACATCGCCAATAATCACGTCCTGATATTCGATAGTTTCTGAATTGGAAGTAACCGATAAGGTCGTACCTTCGGCGTTGGCAGGCAGTGCCTCGAGTTCGAGCGACCATGTGCCGTGTTGGTCGGCCTTGGTGATGCCATTCAATTCTGCTAAACGGACTTGAACGGTGGCTTCTGGCTCAGCCGATCCCCACATGCGAATTGGCTTATCTCGCTGAATAACCATGTGGTCACCAAAGATATGGGGAATTTGCAGTTTCTCGCACGTGTTCTGTGAAACAACAGAGAAGAACGGGAAAAGAAGAAGATAAAGAGAGTTTTCTAGCATAATTGTTCTTAGTTAGCGTTCATTAATAAAATTGATAATAATTAGCAAATGTATTTGCTAATTATTCATATAACTGGTGTACTTCTCGCCCTTACCTGATTTTACCTGCCACTTTTTCAAAAGCTTCTAGGTTTAGAATTCGTGTCTTGTTGAGTTCAAAGTGAGGATGAGAGAGGCCTCCCGAGTGTTAAGGAATGGCTAATGAAATTGGAGCCTAGGCCAGTTGAACACATTTTAGCTAGATTTAATTTTTCGTTCTGACAATGGAGTCCATCTTCGTCCACCACCGCTAACTTGAGCTCGGTCCCACCGTTGGCGCAAAGCCGCAAAATCAGCTGGGTCTGTTGTTTCTCGTTCTGGATGCTGTGTGTCCCGAATTACGAAATAGGCTTCACCCGGGTGGCAAGCCATTGTCACTGGATCTCGATCGGATGTGTAATCTTGAGGTATTTCGTCGATGTTGCTTGGCACTTCAAAATCTTGGTACCGTAAATCAATGCTCCAGCGAACAATATTAGTCGTATTCTCAAAGGAAGCATGTGGCGTCATGCTTGTCATCAGTAGTACAGAACCTGCCGACATCTCCACTGGAATTGCTCCAGTTGGCAAATCCTCTGGTGCAACTTCCAGAAAACCCGCATGTCCCCCTGTATAGTGCCGAATGATTCCCGACTGGTGTGACTTGGGGATTACCCACAAACATCCATTTTCTAAGGTTACATCCACTAAAGGAATCCAGCAAGTAATCATTACATAGTCATAACAATGCGACATCGAATAACCTGAGTCTTGGTGCCATGGAACTTCTCCTCCCAGATAGCCTGGGACTTTAGGTCGCACACGGTAAATCGAAGTAGCGACAATGTCAGGACCTATCAAATCTGCCACACAGTCGACAAGCGGTGGATGACGCAAGGCCTTTAACATGCCAGCACCGTGAAAACGGCCTGACCAAATCGACATTAACACCTGGTGTCCGGCATCTGGGTTGTGTCGATAGAGTCTGGCTAGGCGTGTTTTAAAGGAAGCTTCTGCGAAGTCTCGATCCAGTTGTTTCTCAGCGATCAGTTGATCACACTTATCTTGAACTGTTTCTGTTAATCCTTGACGAAGCGGCTGCAAATCGGTATTGGTATAAACGCCTTCCTTGACCAAATAGCCCTGCTTTTGAAACTGTTCTATTTCTGCTGAGGTTAAGCCCATTCTATGGTTCCTTTTCTCAATTGATCTTTACATTCATCGCACTCATCTTTTACAAGAAAATGCTATTCACTAGGCCCGCGTGCGGAAAAACATGCTAATCAAAATCAGGTCCCTTTAGATCAGGTGGCTGTACAATGCAAGTTATGTGCGGGGCCAGCGGTTTCGTGGCCATTCGGGGTACCTATCTGCGTGCTGCTTGACACGTGAGACTTCATCTGCCCACGTTTTTGGCTGTCCGGTGTCTCTGATGCCGGATTTGACAGGCTTCGTGCTATAAAACCGGGAACGTGCCAACGGCCTGTAGCGCCGCCGATTGCTTGATAGCGTAGATCCATGCTCCAACGAATGGCATCCGTCTGATTAACAAGCGAACCATGTGGCAACATGCTGCTGAATATCACCATGCTACCAGCTTGAGTTGGTAATGGCAGTCGTTCAGACTGCGTTATATCTTCCAACAAGAGATTTAGTCCACCCTCTCCCCAGACATGACGAAAAACACCTTCTTGGTGTCGACGCGGCGCAACCCACAAACATCCATTTCAACCGTAGTATCGACAGCGGTACCAGACAGGCGATAATCAAAGTTTCATCCCCATCTGGCAGATAGTATCCAGCATCCTGATGGGAACTGGTGTATCCACCAGTTAAACGAGGGTGGATATTGTATGACGGATGGCAAAGGATCTCGGTTCCTACCAAACATTCCACTCGATCTAAGATTTTAAGGTGCTTCATGAACTGGAACAATGCTTCCCCTTTATGGAACCTGCCGTTTGGGAACAGAGCAGAAATAGCTTCGGGAACTTCTGCTGCAATTTCTGCCAGACGGTGTTCAAAAGGTTGGTCTTGGTACAAATCACTGAGCCGGCCTGCCTGATACAGTTTCTGTGCCTGATGTTCTACCAGCATGCTGAACTCGTCTTTTATCGGATGCAAGTCTTCTGAGGTAAACAGATCTTCGATGATCACATATCCTTTTTGTTCTAAAGTTGTTATCTGTAAATCACTGAGCATTTAGATCAGGTCCCTATCCACTCTCACTGCGCTCAGCGCGAGCTGTCTGTTTTTGCCGTTCCCAATAGTTATCTATTGGAATATCTCTTGGTGTTGGCGGCATCCGAAACACAAGGGTGTATGCACGACGAGGCTGGTCGGTCACATTCGGTCCCGCATAGTGGAGTATGTAAGAGGCGTGAAGCGTGGCTCCGCCAGCTGGAACCGGACAGGCAACTGCTTGGTCTACCCAACACTCCGGTTCGTCCACTTCCAAACCATGAATGCGAGGGTCATGGTTAATGCTATGGTGTGGAAGGACATCTAGTTTGTGGCTGCCCGGGACAAACTGCAGACAACCGGAGTCGACAGTAGCATCGTCTAATGACAACCAAAAGTTGATGTTGCGAAAAAATTGCGTTGGATTGTGATAGGCTTGATCCTGATGCCAAGGTGTGCTGACGCCGATCTGAGACGGTTTATAAATCATATGCTCGCCAATCTGATCTTGGACATTGGGACCTAGTAGTTGATAAGCAATGGCTTTAGCGTTTGCTCGGTAGAGGGTATCTTTAAGTTCTGGAATGTATCGACTCGGACCTAGAATTTGAGGCAGTTTAGGTTGGTCTTCATCGTCTGTTCCTGCCAGATCGAACTGGTGACCTTGTTCCCAACCAACCCTTTTACTCAGCAGACTGTCATAAATGCGGCGGAGCCATTCTAATTCTTCTGGCGTTGTCATAGCTTCAAGGGTCAGATGTCCATTTTGTTCAAAGAAGTTAACTTGTTGTTGAGTAAGCTCATTTTCCATTCAATATCATCCTTTGTAGGATCTGCCGCAGCAATTTTAGTCACAATCCAATCAACTTTGTACGTGACTTCGTCTCATCTTTTTAAAACGGAATTACCAAATACACCAAGATCTTAAAAAACTGTGAATCAAATAGTACCCGTGTCACCTTAGTCCCGTTGATACTCGATTTCAGCGAATGAAGCAAACTACAATCAATATGCGATCCACCACATTCCTCATGCTATACCAAACTGATGGATTGGTCAAGCTGAAAGAGGAAACACGGACGATAATCCCAACTTTGGTCAGAGTCAGCGACCATCAGCCTACTGGCTTTCAATGCTAAGCAGAATAGACATTGTCTTGGCGCAATTAGAAGACAGTATCAGTGATCTACAGCAATTAAATTTAGTTTGTCAAGGGAGGAATTACACACCATGCATACTCAACTTTGTATTCTTGCTCAGTCAATTATAATCGACCAGAGCCCGAATGGGTTTTCCTAACTAGCACCTTTCTAGTTCAGTAATAAACAGGAGGCTCCAGCTTCACCAATCCTGCCCAAGAGCCATAGTTTTACTGTCGTTTATTTGTAAAGCAGTAGTAATATAATGTTCAGATTGTTTGTACAAAATTTTAACTTAAATACAGGAGAATGGTCATAGTAGATCTAAAAGCTGTTAGTATTTCGAGTCAGTTCGTCGGGTAAAGGTCGGGCTGTCAGGGTATACAGAAATTCGATTAAGTTCGATTTTTCTTCTTGGCTCAAATTCAGTGATTTGATAGTTCCTTCTTTTTTTATCCATGAAACCAGAGTATCATCTCGGTTATAAAAATAAATCACCTCTTCTAGAGTATTAAACCTTCCGCTATGTGAGTAAGACGCTGTTAAGGCGACATTCCTCAAGGCCGGGTTCTAAATTGACTAAGACGAAACTTAAATGGCATCAGAAATTTCGGCCGGTTGGCAGCTGTCTTATCACTGTAGATTCCATTGCTATTAAATGGATCCTGCAACAATTGTCCTATCACGAGAAATCGCCCCCAAGCATGGGTTCTCTTCTCTCCGGATATTGGGTGTTGGGGGGCTTGCATGAATTGAATTTAGCTCGATTTTCCATCGTTTGGGGATTATTGTCAGCAACCCCAGATATGAAAATCGTTGTCGTTGAAGTTCGGTCCTTCGTGACAAAAAGCACACACTTTATCGATAAAGATCTTTACACTTTTCTTAGCTTCTTGACTAATTGCATTTCGGCTTTACTTTCGCAAGTTCATCATCACCGTCAACACGACAATCGATCTTTTAGCCATAATATTGACCTTCCGCTGAAGGACCCTGCACCGCATCAAACCACTTGATATAGCCATCCTGATGCGATTATTGGGTCCCTCTTTTTGTACTATAGCGTTGGCCGCTCAGTGTTGGCAACCGCTTACCTTACGCCGAACTAGATACCGCGACAGATTTCCCAATTCGCTGCCCGAACATTTGCTAGAGGATTCACAGTCTTTGATGGAGTGGTGAGTGACGCGACAAGACAGATGCGCTTCACTCCTCCGAAGAAAGTTCTGCTATGGAAGGCTCCTAGAAGGTTAGGAAGAGATTAGGGTAGTTCTCGAGACCTTGCTCGACAATTGACATTACATCAACCGACCTAGGATCATCATGCCGCAAAACAATCAGATCAACCCAACTGATCAAGCTCGGATAAGGTGCTTGAACTGAGGCCACCGCGGACAAGGGCTTCCCAACTTCGAGCAGGTGATTCTTTAAGTATCGCCAAAAGATTCGCTTGCAGGTCGATGATAAGTGATGCCACCACCTCATCCTGCGACCGCAAGTTGGCAAGGCGGTTCAGCGCATCCATAGCGAACCCAACACAGATGACATTCTGGTCGTTTCGCATAACTTCTTTCAAGGTAAGTATAGTCGGCTCTAGCGCAGTACCCGTGATTGTGGCGCCATGCGAACAAAGGATGACGATGGACCAAAGCGCATTCTCCCGAACTGCTGAACGGACCGGCTTAAAACGCTCAAGAGCAAAGTCGACGCCGCCGCCCTCACACACATCGCACTCATCTGTAGGCCGTACAAACTTGATGCTCCGTTGTTGCTCTCGGTCCATAGCCAGCCGATTCTCCTCACGACCCAGACTCTGCACGAGCGCCTCAAGGCATGCGGGAATCAGTGATTGACCAACACCCATGGCTATTGCGCGGCGTCCCAAACAGCCTAGGGTTCCAGCCGCAACGGAACGGACATATACGGACGGGTCATCCTCTAGACATGTTACGACAGCCTTCAAAACCTCATCATTAAGAGGACTAACATCGCCCAGCCCATACACGCCCGCCTTCCGGACCCATTTGAGCGGTGCATTCGTTGCTTCAAGAAGGGTGCTTGTAGCGTCTGGTCCAACGGCAGTCAGGCCATACGTGGCAGCCCTCCGTACACTCTCTCGGTCATTGTACAAGGCTTGGCCAAGTAGCTTTACAGCCAGCGCTGTATTACCAATGGAGGCGAGTTTATATGCAGCGCCGATTCGTGCCGGCTCTGCTTCATCGTGCTTCAAGTGCAACTGCGTGGACAATCGTGCCGCCTCTTGCTCTCGTTCCTCAGCCGCTAAGGCTGCAACTTCCGGTCGTGGTGGAGGTGTCTGCCCCGTTAGCATCCAATGATAATGATGGCGCCAAATTACGGTAACGTCGTCGTTAGCTTCAGTCAGATCGATATTAGTCAGCGGATCCACTCCGAGCCTGTTCCAACGGACTTCGGCTGGCGAGCCGTTGTCGTTACTTAATAAAGTGGGATCGGTGGTGCGATACAACCAAAAACGCCACATGAAGCGCGGGTTATCTTCCCATGTGCGCCAATCGTCACGACGGTGATTGCCTCGATGGAACGTATTGTGAGAATAGAAAACAACACTGCCGGCCCGCAGCGGAGCGGCTTCAAACGACTGAACAAGAGGCCACTTTAAGTTAGTAATCGCCTCCCTCATCCGAACGTCATGTGCCGTGCGACGATGAACAATGTCGTCTTCATCGTATTTGGAGTCGGGGCCGCTGACAGGCTCACGTTCCATGCCGTTAAGCTGGTAGTTAAAATCGAGATGGTCCGCACCTGCAAAATTGTCATGATTTTCTTCGTGATTGAACGTCCAGTAGTGTGAATAAGGCACGGTCGCCGTTGGGCCCATGTCCTCACGAACCGCCTGCGGGTAGTACAGCATCTCGATTTGCACGGCCTGGTGGTGGCGCTGTTTTCTGCTGTTGTAAGGGCCGTTGTCGTCTTTATGCCAATGCTGATCTCTGGAGCCACTTGTGAAAGATGCATTGTGGGTGAAAGGAACGATGGCCCAGTTCTCACCGACAAGTTGGTTGCAAGCGGCGACAACTCCGGGTGCGTTGATCACGTTAAGCACGTCCGGAATAAGTGAAGGCGTAACTCGCTTCCGCTCGCTGATCGCCTGCTTTTCCTGCTCGTAGATTCGGTCGTGAACATCTATCGGAATGCCGAGACTTTCTGGAGCCAGTACAACGAGCCCCCTGCTGGCAAAATCCTGAGCCAACCGTTCTGGTGTGCTGTATGCCAGTATTGATGCGGGATTACTGTTGATTCTGAAGGTGCTCATAATCGATGATATATGTCCTTTGTTTCTTGTTTTAAACGGGAAACAGGTATACACTCCACCCGCAGTACGGGTGCAAACAAGCCCACCTATCTATCGACAGGATCAGCCAAATACTTTAGATAAATGTAAAAAGAATTGGATGATATAGTGCCTTAATGTCTCAAACTGTTCGGCTGGAGGTTCAATCTGAGCCTATGGCGTAGGTTAGAATCACTTCACTCACACTTGCCTGAGATCTAGTTCAAACCGGTATGGGTGAGATGTGTGGCTTTTTAGTTATTAGCTTCTAGCTGGAAGATATGTGTTGTGTTACGCTGTCTTGAAATCAGGTCTTATCCGCTTGAAACTTATCCGACGCGTATGTACCTCCGTGGAGATCTGCATCTTGCTGCCAACCCCATCAGTGGCGAGTGAAAGCAGGTTGTCACCAAACTCAACGAAGCCGCTGAACCCACCCGGTAGGTCGAGCAATACCAGACTATCGAAGTGCTTCTGCAATCTAATCGATATTTTGGTAGGATACCAACGGATGCCTCTCGATAGAGATCGACGGTTGATCTGCAAAGGCTGACGAGAGTAGCAGACAGAGCAAACTTATTTCTGTTTTAGATCTGCCCAAGTAACTGTTATCTTATCAGCAGAATCTACAGCCAACCACGTTCCGTCATGTAGGCTCTGGATCTCCTTTTTCGAGAGGGCGACTTCAAACATGACTACCTGATCTATGATCCCATCGAAACAGTCACCGCCAGGTGCATGGGCTCCAATCCGAGAAATATGAGAGTTGATCTTCTTGTTTTTCCAGGCATCACTCTCGAATTTTTGCTCCCCATTGACGTAGGTTCTGACCGTCTTGCCATCAAAGGTGATGGCTGTATGGTACCAACTTCCCTCTTTAGGAGTGAAAAACATTTTCCAGCCGGTGGCTCCACCTTCCTGAAAAGCAAGATAAAATCCGAGGCCATCTGGTTGATGAGTATTGCCTATCCCATATTCTAGTGTCCATGGTCCGCCACCACTGGAATGAATCCGAGGCACTCCACCATTGCCTTTTCCCATTTTCTTGAACCAACAGGCAAAGGTCAAAACAGGAGGGGTTTTAATGTCAGCTACTTCGACATAGGCTTTGGCACCATCAAATTGAAGTGCTTTACCAACTTTGCCTCCCACCCATTTCGGATTTCCAATCATCTTGCCCTGGAACTTGTTACCAGACGCATCAGCAGCTAGGGCTCCTTTTCCCTCATCAAACTGCCAAAAGCCAATTGGCTTTTGGTCGATCTGTGCGGTGGCAATCGTTACCGATAACCAACAGAACGCAATTGTTAGCATATATTTAGATCTCATCTTTCGTTCCTCTATCTTTGTCAATCTCAATCGAACAAGGGCTTGCTTTCTTGTCATAGCAGAGTTGATTTCTTGCACTGTCCAATATCCATTATGCATATAATGTCAGGCGGATTCAACTATATAAGTGCAACCTAAACAAGATACGGAATTTATCTAATGCTTAAGCAAGGATATCATTAAACGGAGATCGCCAATTAGGTCGGAGTTCATAAATCGACCATCAGTCGTGAAATAAGGGAAATCGGGTAGATGGTATGCGAGGTTATGCTGTTTTGGAATCTGTTCTTTTGTGCTTGAAACTTCTCCGACGCTTTGTATGTACCGCCTATGGCGCAGTTAGAGAACAGCCTAACGGCGTCCGATGGCAAACAAGGGAGCCAATCCCTCCACCGCTCTCGACATCTCATCTGGGGTGCTGGACACCACTTGTTATCCCTACCTATCGACAGGCAGCATCACTTCAGTGACCATTTCCCACCTTTATATTTGTCACAAACTTTGGCTATGGGATTGAAACCTTGTTTAGTTTTTATCTGTTATATATTAAGGAGGGGCTGGATACTAAAGACCGGACCCGCTAGGAAACATCAAAATATATGATAGTTTCAAATCTAGGATCCTCGATCTGAAACAGATTCTCTATATAACTGAATTATGTTATCTTGCTAGGTTTAAGATTGCGGTCCAGAACAGTAAAAATGAGTAAGCAACGGTATATTAAAGTCACTTTATGTACGACGATGTTTTAACAGACTGTTCTTCATTCTGGTTGAGGTAATTCTATGACATATAAGCCAAAACCCATTGATACGTCAGATGTCCAACTGCCTGAGGAATTAGAAAGTCTAACCGAACTTCTGTCTGAGAACACCCACGAGATATGGGCACAAGGGAGAATTAACGATGGTTGGACATATGGAGAAGTGCGCAATGACGAAAACCTGGAACACCCCTGCCTTGTTCCTTATGATCAACTTCCAGAGTCTGAAAAAGCATACGACCGCAACACTGCCATGGAAGCACTAAAGACGATACAACACCTAGGTTACCAGATAATCCCGCCAACAAGTGGTAGTGGTAGCGCTGATTATCAAGATGAGGCTAGGAAAATAATCCTACGAATGGAGGATAAAAGTCTTGACCTTCACGCCCTTCAGGAAATCTGGCAAACAAGGTCAAAAGATCTCTGGAGACAAGTACCCGACACCTACCGTGTTCTGGGGAAGCGTTTTTTGGGTATGGCTGAAAACCTACTGGCTTACGATGTACTTTCCGAAGGTTTGGAAACTTGGCCGCGCGACCTCCAGTTACAACAATTGCTTGGGCTAGGGCTTGCCCGCGGAGGATCGCCACTTAAGGCCAACCAGACAGCTCAAAACCTAATCAACGACGGCCATGATGATTCTGAAACTCTTTCACTCTTAGGCAGGACGCACAAGGACCTATGGCAAAAAGAGAGCAACGGGGAAGCCCAAGAAGAACAGCTTCGTTTGGCCTACGAAGCTTATGAAACCGCTTACAACAAAGCCGGAGATCCTTATCCC
>JYMV01046303.1_pt1 | contig 16041 bp, 8 predicted proteins | sample 338911 | NCBI WGS metagenome assembly JYMV01 (sample SAMN03354496, study PRJNA234377) | hydrothermal vent metagenome | biome: Deep sea; feature: Hydrothermal plumes at the Eastern Lau Spreading Center, Western Pacific Ocean; material: Seawater | place: Tonga | collected 2009 | depth 2000 m m
TGCGAATGAAAGAATACTGGTGGTCTTGTGAACTTCGCACAACAAAGAAATAATGTTCCTGAGGCGCGTCTACGATGGGGCTGAAAAGCATATATACGGTGTTGGATGTTTTTGATTTAGACCCACTAGACCTGTAAACATCCGCCTTGTCTAAATGCTTTTCATCACCCACTGAGATGGGTAAATATACAATGGAACTGGTATCACCATCTGGAGAAAATGCTGGCTGCCCTACTCTTGGTGAAACCACTGAAGCCTGCCAGTGAGTTCCGACATTTTTATAACGCACGTACTGTTGATGCAACTGCCCTTCAGATTCAATTTCTCGTATGTAATAAAAGGACTGCATGTCCGGAGTAAATACCCCATTGATTTCCCACATTTTTGTGGAAATGACGCCCGGTGCAAAAGGTTCGGGCATCAGACCAGGTGGCTTTTGTCCAAGATACGGACCTCGCAGCACAGTGTCACTGCTTTTTGCTGTCGCTGACAGAGTTAATAGCATACAAATGGCGCACACAATCGATGTTTTAAGACAGTTTTTCATTGTTATTCTCCCTGCTTAATTTGTTTTGCTAACCACTTCACCGCATCCAGCCCGGTTTGCGGAAAAGCCGATTGATGGTCGCCCGGAATGACTGCGTGTTTGATTGATAATAGCGATGCTGATTTGCCATTGATTGTCGAGAGAAAAGTGCGAACTTCTTCGCCCAGTTTTACTTCCTGCTCGCCATGAGAAATAAACACATTGGCCTGTAAAGATTTAACATCCGACATGGCCGATTGTTCGCCTTGCAATAAATCTACCGAAGGGCTACCCAGAATGTAGTGTTTAAAGGTGCCAGGCTGCTGCAACAAGATGTATGCGCCGAAACCGCCACCCAGAGAGTAGCCAAAATAGGCTCGATTTTCGGGTTGAGTGCGAAAATTCTCCTCGATGTAAGTGATAACCTTGTCGCGAATAAATGCCAGATGCTGTTCCGCCTGGCCAAACTTGATTTTAGGATGATTCGGGTTAAGCCTTTTCCAATAGGAATAATCGCTGAATCGACTGACATGCGCCCCGTATTGCTCCTTTAACTCCGGTGCGGCGTTCTTCTGCCAGGAAATTCCCACCAGGATGACATCCTCAAGAATATAATCGCTGGCGGCAGAAAGGATATCGATATGCCAGACAGCATCAGTAAAATAAATCACAGGATACGAAGTCTCATGGGATTCCTGATATTTATCAGGCAACTTGATATACAACTCGTACTCTCTTTCCTTTTGAATATCCTGGATGGGGATCACCTGAGTTCTGGGGATTGGGTATGACGGATATTCCCCAGCCAGCACATTTAGGGATAACAAGCTCAAAAATAGCGAAATTAATGTTAAACGGGACATAAGGTTTTGACCTGTAATGTGGATTTACAGTCAGACTAATGCAACCCGTTAACGATCACCTGAAAGACCGCTGACATTTTTCTGATTTTTTGCTGATAGTTAAGAAAGTGTTTGCGCTGTATAGAAACGAAAAAGGGCAGCCGGTTTAGGCTGCCCTTGTATTAGACTGCATTTGCGTAGCGCCTGCTTACAGTGTTAGCTGCAAACACAACGCACTAAATCAAACTTAGTTACCAGGCTTAATTACCACCAGGCGTGCACCATTGGCATCATAGTTTGTGCTCATGGCTACACGGGTACCATCCGGTGATAGTGCAGCACCAAAGAATTGTGCACTAACAGATGGATTGCTCAGCTCAATGATACCGTCGCCGAAAACACCTGTATCAGGCTGACCATCAATAGTTAATACATAAGCCGCCGGAACACCACCGAAGCGACCTACAACTACAGTACGTCCATCAGGTAATACTACCAGGTGACGACCTCTGTCTTCACTGGAGGGGAAGCCTTTGCCTTCACTCTGGAACACCGCCGCACCAGATACGCCATCACCAAAGGACATATCCTGGCTGGTAGAGACACCGGTAGACGTTCTGAAAGCCACCATATCCTGGGCAACGTAAGACTGGAAACCGAAAGAAGATTCGAAACCGGAACCTGTGGCACCGCCATAACCGGCCAGTACATAAGAATTTGTTGCTTCCTGGTGACCAATGGCATATGCCTCAGCAAAACCACCATCCACCTGGAATGGATTGAATACGGTCAAACCAGGCATAGCAGCTACCAGGTTTTCTTCATCGCTGTAACCCGCAAAAGTGTCATCCATTGAACCATCTTCATTTAAGCGAATTGTCATCACATGGTGACGAATGCCATCGCCCAGGTTGTTGTAACCAGCAGCGACAATCTTACCGTCAGCTTCGACGATACCGCGACGTTGGTTGTCACCACGTCCCAATCCACCCGCATCAAATGAGAATGCCATGCCGCCATTGAAGGTTGCATCAGTTTCGATGCCAGTGTCAGTAATCACAACACGAGTAATATAACGGTCAGTATCAGTGCGGGTACCATCATTAGCAGAACCATTACCGAATACCACCACACGATCAGTCGCTACACTGCGGTCAACTTGCAAGTCCCAAACGAAGTCTTGCACTGAGTCACCAGGGAAATCGGCATTATCTGCATCAGCATAGCCAAAGACGACTTCCGCTTTACCGTCTGCGTCGCCCCAACCTGTGGCCAATTCGCCTTCAGGTGTTACGCGGAAAAGAAAAATTGAACGTCCACCAGTGGCTTCTGCAGCGTTAACCGCGAATACCACATCACCACTTTGTAGTTCAGCAACACCAATAGATTGCTCGTCACTGCTACTGGTTTCAGCAGTAGCCTGAACTTCAACAAAACCATCACCACCGAAAGAAGTATCTGGCGTGCCGTCAGCAAATAAGCGACCAACTACTGCCATTCTTGAAGCATCATCAGTACCAACAAAACCTGATACATAGATCTTACCGGCATTTTCGCCTACGCGGGCATAAGTTAAGCCACGAAAATCATTGGCTTCTGCATAGACTCTATCCACAACGATTTGCAAAGATGCGCCATCAGCACCGTCTGTACCGTTTGTACCATCAGTTCCGTCTACACCCGGTGCACCTGCGGGTCCTGTTGCGCCATCAGCGCCGTCATCACCATCACAGCCAGCAAGGCCTAAAAATGCGACACTCAGCAATGCCAGCATAAACTTTTTGTTCTTCATGTGTGTTTCCTGATTAGTGTTTAAATCTTGTTCTTATACATGCGAGGGGCACTTGCAATTCTTATCATTACTTCAGAAAAATAACGGTAATAAGAACCCCCTAAAAAACGATAATCGGAAGTATTATCATTTAGAAAGGAGAAGTCAACCCATTCAATTCTGTCTGATTGCTTTTTGGCACACAGTAGATTCCACAGAAACCCAGTGATACTGAGGGAATCATTTGACAAAAAAGATAAAAATGAGAACAATCCGCATTTAAAAAATTTGCGTATCAATGTCGCATTTGAGGCAATTAGATGCGAGAATTTAAATGATAGCAGTTTGCAATACTGTTTTTATGTGCTGTTGGATAAAAAACACAGCGTGAATATGGAAAAAGATTAAATAATTTGGTGCAAAGAGCGGTCAATAGACTGTCAAAAAAGCTCGATAGCATCATTCAATGTCAGACGCACAACGCTTTTCGGAGCTTTAATATGAACTGTCTCAGTTTCTGAATCACTGGTTTGTCGTGATTACCTCCCATTTTGTTGATAGCGCAAATATCCCTGACAGGATCCAACTAATTCGTTGAGAATAAGGTTTGAACAAATGAAAACTAGTCTTAATTTCAATCGCTTACAGACTAAGCGAGTCAACTTAACTTTGGCTATTGCCAGTATTATGGCCATGCTGGTCACGCCGCAATTAACTTTGGCACAAACAGAAAATAGTCAGGCACAACTGGATTTTGATGGTGATGGCCGCGCTGACATCATCTTCAGAAGAGCCTCTTCTTATGAATTCATCATCAAACGCTCTTCGGATAGCGAAACCCAGCAAACCACTTTTGGCAAAAGTTTGGGTGATATGCCAGTTGTGGGTGATTTTGATGGTGACAATATCGCCGATATTGCGGTGCGCAGAGCATCTGGTCAAATCTGGTATATTCAAAACTCCAGCGGTACAGATCATATAAGTGGCAATAGTGATGGCATTACCCGCATGCGTTTTGGTTTGAGAACCGACGATATTCCGGTTCCCGCTGATTACGATGGCGATGGTATTACAGATTTGGCGGTTCGCCGCCCTTCAAACCAAACCTGGTACATTTTGAATTCATCCGGTGTCGATCCGTTGACTGGCTATAATGACGGTATCAGTCGTCAGCGCTTTGGTACACAGGAAGACGATATCCCGGTTCCCGCTGATTATGATGGTGATGGCAAGGCTGATCTGGCGGTAAGACGCCCCGGTACGCAATTCTGGTATATTATGAATTCATCCGGTGTCGACCCACTAACAGGCTATAGTGACGGGATCAGTCGTCAGCGCTTCGGCACCCAGCAAGCCGACATCCCGGTTCCGGCCGATTACGACGGCGACGGTAAAATCGACCTGGCGGTAAGACGTCCTGGCACCCAATTCTGGTACATTCTAAATTCTTCGGGTGTTGATCACATTACAGGTCACGCAGATGGCATTACTCGTCGTCAATTTGGTTTGCGTGAAACTGATATTCCCGTACCAGCAGACTACGACGGTGATGGAAAAACAGATTTAGCCGTGCGCCGCGCTGCCACCAGCCAATGGTTTGTGCTGAACAGCTCAGGTACAGATCCGCTAACCAACCACAGTGACGGTATTTCACGAGTTACCTTTGGTAACCTATCTTCTGATGTGCCACTTGCACAACCACTGTATAGCATCTGGCTGGACAGTGATATCGATGAAGACGGCCTAAGCAAACAGCAAGAAGATACGCTGGGAACAGATTTTACAACGGCCGATACTGATGGCGATGGCCTGAGCGATGGTGACGAAGTCAATGTTCACAATACTAATGCCACGCAAGCGGACTCCGACAACGATGGTTTGAATGATGGCGATGAGATAAATGTATATAACACAGACCCGGGCAATGCCGACAGTGACGGTGATGGCATCAACGACGGTGACGAAGTTACTGCGGGCACGGATCCTAACGAAGCAGCTGCACAGGAATTCACCGAAAGTGCCCTGATCGCATCAATTGTAGACAATATTTACGTACCCACATTCCAGTTATTCGCTGAGAAAGCCCTGGCTTTAGATACGTCTGTGGCTGCTTACTGTGCAGCCCTGCCGAGTGATGCCAACAACAACCGGGGAACGGCCCAGGACAACTGGAAAGCCGCTATGGATACCTGGCAGATGGCCGAGGTGATGCAAGTAGGTCCCCTGTTGGTCAATAACAATGAATTAAGAGACCAGGTTTATTCCTGGCCAAACAACCGCGCCTGCTTTGTGGACCAGGACGTAGTATTAGCTGAGCAATCAGGCTACGACATCACTGGCAGAAATGTTTCTCGCAAAGGTCTGGATGCACTGGAGTATTTGTTGTTCGATGAAGATCTGGATCACAAATGCACCACACCAGGTACTGAGCCTTCTGGTTGGAATGAACGCAGCGAAGCAGATCGTATCGCCGCACGCTGTAACTTCGCCAGCTTGGTCTCTTCTGATGTGCTTGCCACCGCAAACGACATAGTGACTCAGTGGACAAGTACCAATGGCTACGCCAGTGTCTTCAAAAATGCCGGAAACCCGGGCTCTGACTATGCAACCACCCTGGAAGCCATCAATGATATCTCTGACGGCTTGTTCTATTTCACCGGCCCGGTTAAAGATGGAAAAATTGCCGCTCCTGTGGGTATTAGGGTGAACAACTGCGGCCTGGTGCCCTGTGCACAGGATGCTGAATCTCCTTATGCTGACTACTCACTGGAAAACATCCTGAACAACATGCGGGCGTTGCGAACCTTATTAGCGGGTAGCACAGAGCAGGACGTCAGCTTTGTTGATTTTCTCAACGATGTTGGAGATAGCGATACCGCCAGCAACATTATCGTTCAGCTTGATGAAGCCATCACAATCGCCGAACAAATGACTGGCACATACAGCCAGGTACTGGAGCAAAATCCAGAGAGTGTTGAGCAACTTCACGAAGAAGTGAACGATGTGGACGACATTCTCAAGGGCGATTTTATTAACAGTCTTTCTCTGGAACTACCCAGCACGTCAGCTGGAGACAACGATTAAAATATGAAAAATATCAGGCTACTAACAGCATTATTTGGGGCAGCCTCAGGCTGCCTGTTGACTTCACCAGTTATCGCGGAAGATGATGCCGCCAATCAATCGATTGAGCGCATCAGTATCATCGGCAATCAACGCAGTATGGAGCTAACCGCGGGCTCTGTGGCCATGGTTAACGAACTGGAACTGGAACAATTTGAGTACGATGATATAGCCCGAATTCTGGCCACTATTCCGGGCGTCAATGTGCGTCTGGAAGACGGCTTTGGTTTGCGTCCAAACATTGGCTTTCGCGGTGTAACACCGGAACGCAGTAAAAAAATTAACATCATGGAAGACGGCTTACTTATCGGTCCAGCCCCATACTCGGCTCCTGCTGCCTACTTCTTTCCACTCACCAGCAAAATGGTGGGCGTTGAAGTCACCAAAGGTCCTGCTGCCATTAAATACGGTCCCAATACCGTAGCAGGTGCCCTTAACATGATAACCCGAAGCGTCCCCGAACTGGATGAAGGTCAGATTGATGTGGCCTTTGGCAGTGACGGCTATCAGAAGCTGCATGGCTATTATGGCAAAAATATCAGTGATCGTTTCGGCCTGCTGGTAGAAGGGGTAACATTGCGTTCCGACGGCTTTCAGGAGCTGGACAATGGCGGTGATGTTGGATTTGAAAAGAACGACTACAACCTGAAATTACGCTACGACCTGTCTTCAGGCTCGCTGTCTCAGGAATTGATTTTCAAAGCCAATTACGCCGATGAAGTGTCCAACTTTACCTATACAGGCCTGACAGACGAAGACTTCCGGGATAATCCCTACCAGCGTTATGCCGGTGGACAACTAGATAAAATGGATTGGGAACACAGCGCCTATACCTTGTCTCATTTTGTTGAAGGCAGTAACTGGAACCTGGCCACTCAGGCTTACCGCACCGACCTTGACCGGGCATGGAACAAGCTTAACGGTTTTGTCAGCTCTTTTAGTGAAACCTTACCCAGTCTGCTGGAAATCGATTCAAACCCAGACGAACCGCGTAATTTTGAGTTGTTAAGCGTATTGCGCGGCGATATTGACGGCACAGCCAGAGAACTTTTAGAGCTAGGCAATAATGACCGTTCCCTCTATTCTCAGGGTATTCAGGTAGACGGTGATTATCGCTTGCCGGTAGGTAAAACCGAACACCTAATCGAATTTGGGGTACGCTTCCACCAAGATGAAATTCAGCGCAATCATACTGCTGAAAACTATTTTATGCGCAGTGGTGCCCTGACACCCACTGGTGAAGGCTCAAAAGCCACCACCACCAACACCGAGCAGACTGACGCGGTCTCTGTCTATATTCAAGACAGCATCAGTTGGGGGAATTTTGTTTTCACCACGGGTGTGAGATACGAAAATATCGAAGGAGACTACCAAAATCGGGCACCCGGCAAAGAAGATGATGCCTTGCAAAAAAGCAATGATATCTTTCTGCCCAGATTCAGTATCCTGTATCAACTGACTGAGCAATCCGTACTCTTTACCGGGGTACACCGCGGATTTGTACCCACCAGCCCGGCGCAGGACGAATCCATTGAGTTTGAAAAAAGTGTCAACTATGAACTAGGTTATCGCTTCAGTGGAAAAGACAGCAACTTCGAGTCAGTGGCGTTTTTTAACGATTACTCTAACTTGATCGAGTCTTGTTCATTTTCTGCGGGCTGTGATACAGATCTCGCCTTTAGTGGTGGCAGTGTCGATGTTTACGGTATCGAAATGGCAGCAGGCACGGTATTTTCTGTCGGCTCGGGACTGGAGTTACCGGTGGATGTCATGTACACCTTTACCGACTCTGAGTTTAAGGAGAGCTTTTACTCGCCCTTTTCTCTGTGGAATTTTGTCGATGAAGGCAACCCACTGCCCTATCTTGCCAGACATCAGGCGACTTTAAGCGTCGGCCTGGAAGGCGAAAAGTGGAGCATAAAAGGCAATATAGTGTATACCGATGCCATGCCAGAAAGTGGCCAGGCAGCACTGACTGGTAGTTCAGATGACAATTCACTGGCAGGCAAACAGAGTGACAGCTTTACTATCATAGATATCGCTGCTTACTATCAGTTTTCTGCTGCAATCAGAGCTTATGTTAAGGTTGATAACTTGCTGGACGATGCCAGTATAGTAAGTCGTCGTCCTTACGGCGCCAGACCCAACAGACCGCAACAATTGCAGTTGGGGGTTAAATACAACTTTTAATAAGGTGTTATGCTAGAGCAGTTTAAATCCGAGATTGTTGAACTTTTTGCCTACCTGTTGGACCCCAACAAACGCTTGTTTTTGGGCTACATTGCAGGCGCGCTATTGTTCGCTTTGTGGGTTTATTATGCTCAGCAGCGCAAACTGAAAAACGACAAGGGCCTGTTGCACTATTTGCTCAATCCACGCATCTGGTGGCATAAGAGCGCCCGGTTAGACTATCAGCTGTTTATCATTAACCGTCTGGTTAGAGCATTCTTATGGGCACCGTTGATCTTAACTATGGTGCCCATCGCAATAGGATTGAGCGATGGGCTGGAATGGCTTTTTGGTCGGGAGCAAGTGTTCACCAATATAGAAAGCAGCGCCCTGGTCATCTTTGTGTTTACCCTGGTGTTGTTTCTGTTTGACGACTTCACCCGCTTTTTACTGCACTATCTGCTACACAAAATCCCCCTGCTCTGGGAGTTCCATAAAGTACATCACTCAGCACTGGTATTGACTCCCATGACAGTCTATCGCTCTCATCCGGTGGAGAGTTTTCTGTATGCCTGTCGAATGGGACTGGCGCAAGGCTGCGCAGTGGGAGTTTGCTATTTTCTGTTTGGTCCCACATTGTCCATGGCAGATATTCTGGGAGCCAATGTGTTTATTTTCGCTTTCAATGTGATGGGTTCTAATTTACGTCATTCCCATGTTAAATGGCGCTGGGGGGACGCCATTGAAAAGTGGTTTATTAGTCCGGTTCAACACCAGATTCACCACAGCCGCCAGGTGCAGTTTCACGACAAAAACTTCGGCACGGCACTGGCCATCTGGGATCGATTATTTGGCACATTCGTGCTGTCCGGAAAAACCCGTTTTTTGTTGTTCGGACTGGATAAAAAGGAGCCGTCTCACAAGTCAGTAGTGGATGCCTATATCAGACCTTTTATCGCCTGTAAAAACCGCTTACTGAGCCGAAAAAAAAGACTGCCGTTGTCCGCTAAAATCCGGGAATAATTGCCCCAATTAAGGTGAACAAAAGCAAGCAGCTAGTTTTTTGTCCCAACTTTTTCATCTGATAATTGCGCCAATGCCCTGGCAGCCTGTTCAAAATTCTCACGATTGCGTTCGGTTTTTAAAATCTGACTCAGTTTCTGGCTAACCAGTTGCTGATGCTTTTTCTGTTTTGACAGCGCTTCTATCGCGCGTTTACGGGTACCGTCCCGTTGGCTGTTTCGCGCTAGTTCAGACACCACCTGAAGATCCTTTTCATCCAGCTCAAACTGAGCAATCGCGCCCAGTACTTCCCCCTGTACAAAGCTATCTGTTTCCCGGTGCAGCATATAATTCAATGCCTGCTTAGCTTTTTCAGACCCTATCTGACCTAAGGCATAGGCTGCATTGGCCCTGACAGAGGCGGAATTATCTGCGATATGGTTAGTTACCGTATCCGTGACACTATCGTCATAAGTATTCCCTAGCGCTGCCAGATAAGAGGCTTTGTCCCGTTCGTTCTCAGCTAAGAGTAATTTGTCCATCATCTCCACAGTCAGAACCTGTGAAAACTCATTGCTTTCGCGGCGATTAAGCATCGCGCCAAATGCCATCAGCGACGCACTACGCATATCGGGCCTGTCCGGGAAGCTGTTTTCCTCAATGCTGTTTAGCAGGCTTTCTGTCAGCGCTTTAGTCAATGGCCGGGTTCCCTGGGTTAATGCCTGAATAGCACGGAACCGTGTCGCGTATTGCAACTCCTGTTCATTCATCAAGGCCACCAGCAACAGATTGCTGCCGGGACTGTCCATCAGACCAAGCGCGTGAAACAAGGTCATCTGTTGCACTTCACTCAAGGTATTTTCACGAAAAAATTGCTGTAAAACTGGCAATACAATTTCAAAATTTTTCAGCACACTGAGTAATTCATCAACGCTTATAACTTCAAAGTCAATTTCAGCTAATGTCGCCAGTAAGACTTCGCGCATTGCAGCGAGTTCCGCTTCTGTCAGATTAGCCGGTTGTTCGGTTTTTTCTGTCCAATGATGAATATCAGCCGACATTTGCCACAATACGGTATTGGCTAATTGAGGGTTAGTCTCGAAGTTAAAATACTGCTCGGTTTTCGCCGTGTATTCTCCGCTAAAAACGTCAATTTGCAGCTTTTCCTTTCCCTGGGTACGTTTTAGCCAACATGCTGATGGGTGAATTGTCTGTGTAGATTCCAGGATGTTTATCTTGTCTAACCTGGCTAACCGGTTGGGTTGCTTTTTGACAGGTTGTTCGTTGAGATAGCTGGCTTTTTGTTTTAACAGGGCATTGTCCTGTTTTTGATAACTCACTTCGTACAAACCGGAATTGTCGCGCTCCTTGTGTATCCAGGGGCCGGCAATGTCAGCGTGATTAAACTGTAGCGTATAGGCCAGGCCTTTGAGTTTCTTTTGTTGTTGCTCTGTTAAAGGCTCAAAAAATTTAAATGGTCCGAGTAATCCATCGTTTTGGCGATATACCGCGAATGGCCGCGCAAATACCGTATCTTCCAGCAGCATCCCGTCCGATTTTTCGACAACGTTGGTAAAATGTAGTCCCCACCAACGCCCCGTTTCATCCTGATTTAATGCTTTAATGGACAGATAACCGGAAAGATGATGGTGGTTATTAACGACTTGCCCCATGTTAATTTCAGCGTGCGTCCTGGTACTGAAAGAATAACTAGTTCGGCAGTCAGTGTTGGGTTCGGCCCCACCAAAACAGGCAGGTCCGAACCCCAACAGCCCCAGGATAATTAAGGTTCGGTTAACCATTACAGTGAGAAGGTGCCACTGTGATTCAGAATATCAAACTCTGTGGAATAAATTCCCGGCGTTTCGTATATCCATAAATATTTGGCCGTAAAGTCGATAAACCAGGGGGTAATTTTAGGCCAGGGGCCTTCGGCGTAAACACCAATTCGTCCACGTATCACGTCAATCTGATCGTGTAATTTAAAACCATAACCAATCTGCTCATCAGTCAGCATTTTGGAGATATCAGCATAGCCATCCAGCTTGAGGGTGTTCTCGATCGCTTTGAGATTCACTGCTACACCTGCATTAAACTTAGGCACTCCCAGACCACCCCGTGCGATTGCGCCAACATCTACTTTCGCCACATTGCTCTTAAACGACAGTCGTTGCTCGTTACTGTTGTTGCTGTATTTGATCTCAGTCAACTGAAAACCGAAGCTACCACTAATGCCGGCCGCCACAGTAATAGGAATAAACTTGATCCAAAAGTTAGCCTCTGCCAGCATTTGCTCTTTGGGAAACGTCAACGGAGGCAGGGAGATGCTGATTTCTTCTTTCTTCTCAAAATTTTCGTAAACCTTGTAACCCAAAACATCGACTCCAAGGTAAAACTCCGACTCCTTCCCGTTTTCCAGATAGCCAGTCAATTCCGCCCGGGCGCTAGTGATATCCACTTCATTTTCAAACATAGTAATGCTGACTTTGCCACTGGCCTCGATAGATGCAGATTTTTCTGGAAAATTACCTTTCACTCCACCACCAAAAGCAACACCTGCTTTAACTTTCTTGGGGTCACCATATCCGGCTCCAAAAGAACCTGTTAACGAAGGATATTGTTCCTGTTGGGCGCGGGCAGCGAACCTGTCACCAGTTTGTGCCTCCGGTGTAAATACAAAATAAGGGACGCTCAATAATTTGACGTTATTACTGAGATCTTCATCACTGTCCCCCGTGGGATCATTAATGGTGAGTCTCAGGGAGATCTGACTCAACTCAGTATCGTTGTTGGACTGTTCCAGCAAATACAATTCCGTTAGTGTGGCTAACTGCGGATCAGTGAAGGCTATCTGAAACGCAACGTGTTCGGTGGCTTCTTCTTCAGAAGACTCTTCAGGCAAACTTTCATCGATGCTGTCCTGAATGGATTCACCGTGCTCGTAATCCACTTCAAATAATAAAGGTGAATCACTGCCTAAGACAAACTGATCATTAGCATCGTCCCAGTGCAGAACTTCTTCGTAAACACCATTGATCATGACCTCAATGATTAGTTCTGCCTGATCGGCACTAAGATCGCTACCCATATATCTGGCATCTATATAACCGGACAGATCAATGCGATTTTCACCGGCCAAGTCATCATTTTCGACGTTATCCAGCACGACAACATCGGAGCTGATCGCGGCATTAACAATTTCAAAATTGTTGGCAGCATTGCTAATTGACACTACCTCGTAGGGGGCATCTGAACTTAACAGCGCGTCAAAATAAGCTTCCACTGAAGTGTTAAGCGTTTCGTCTCTTTGTGTTTCTAACTCCGAGGCATCCACTACGGTGTAGATACGATAATCCCCACCTTTTTGAACATTAGGCACAATAAAAGTTGCACTGGCAATGTTGCTGCCCACCTCAGGTGCTTCAAGCCAGGTCATACCCAAAAAGTGACTGTCATGGGTTCCATCATCCATGGGTGTCTCGCTCACCAGATGAAAACTCAGATCGATACCATTTTCAGCAATATCATCTTCATCCAGACTTCGCACTTCATAGACAAAATCCAATTGCAGGGTATCCAACTCCGCATACTGTACCAGTGAATTGGTATCAAGGTCGGTGATTACGACGTTTTCTTCAATAGTTGGTAATAAAATGGGTTCCGGCGTTTCTTGAACAACTTCAGGGGCAGGGTCATCGGAACCACCACATCCACTCAGGCAGACAAGCAATATACCGACAGGTAAAGTATTCGAAAAGTAATGATTAAGCGACATATCAGGTTAGCTCCAAAAAACACGCATGTTAAATGCAGGTAACCTGAGTATATCAACGCCTAATCGGGGTAAATTGTAGCTACGTACTTAATAATTGTCTCTCTGTCCTTTTTTACGCTGAAAGCGATTTCATCCAGTCGACGAAACGGGTATTTTCATCAGGCACTACAAAGTTCTGAGGCACATGAAAATCATTGGCAGACATTTTCACTTCCGTCGGCAAAAGACCAAAATGCTCTTTAAAGCTTCTGGAAAATAATTGATTACTGGAAAATCCAGATAAATAAGCAATTTCCTGAACCTGGGATTGAGGGCGACTTTTTAACAAATTAAATGCTAGTTTTAGACGCCGACATTTCACTAAATTCATAACCCCACCCCAGGATTCGCAGAGCCGATATAAATAAGTACGTGAAACCCCAACGGCAGCAGCAATAAAATCCGGTGAAAGTTGGCTATTGAGATGTTTATCTATCACTTTAATCACCTGAATTACCTTTGCAGAATCTGCGCCTCGGCGATGCATGTCATTCATGTGCTGATTGCACACCAGCAGTGACGCGATTAGCTCAATTGTCGGCTGCGTTACAACTTGCGCTTCTTCAGTAGACATTCCGGCAGCATTGCCAAACAGGGTTAGCATGTGGCTTTTTATGACTTCATTGACGACGCTACCGGATCTGAACACCCGATTGTGTAACTGCTCTGCATTGGGGATCAAGGCTTCAAGTTGAAACCGAGGAATAAACAGGTTCAGGTTTTCGAATTGATAACTGGCGTTGTGTCCGTCACTGGCAATTTGTGCTTTGTGAACCTGCAATAAATCCAGTACCTGAATATCCCCAGGGTGCACGTTCAAACAGCTATCATCGAGCAAAATTTGATTGGTACCACTAACGTACAATTGCACTAAAAAGTGATCCATGCCACTTTGCACTATCTCTTTGGTTCCTCGGCTAAAAGACTGTCTGAAAGAGTGGCAATTCGACATCATTAAGCCACCAATAAGATAGCTATCCACCCTGGTTTCACTGTCGAAATACTTCACTTCAGGAGGCAAATCTATTGAAAATAGGGCGGAAATAGTATCCTGCCAAAGTGGTATTTTATCCTGACTATCAACGCTGCTGGTCGAAAAAATGGTTTTTGGTATTGTTCTGCTCATAGTCAATTTCCCCGCCAGCTTAAACTAAAGAATAAGCTACTCATAATTCGCCTTCCCTGTAACCCCCTGAATATAAACATTGTGTTTATACATTCTCCACAATATATATAGAACACTATGACATTTTCGCTATTTAAAATTGCGATAGATGAACAAAAATAGCAATACGGGTATTGTAGCACCGACAATTATTATCAATAAAAAATTATCGATTCCGTGGAATTAATAACCCAGATATACAACAGATAAACCCGCTAATTACTTTCACAGATGACTAATTGTCTAACTGGTATGTAAGCGATACTCACCTTAGCCGTTACCAATATGATAAGGCTCAGTTCACGGGATTTTTTCAGCAGCAAGATTAATATATCCACTATCTATAACCTTAAATTCCACTATACTGCTGCTAAAACAGCAGCTCTAAAATTTGGTAATCATAGGTAAATGAGGGCCTTTTATTTATATCTGAAAGTAATGGCATCGCTGACTCCTTATATTAATTGACAGGCAGGCAAGTCTTTCAGCGGTTTTAGAAGCGTTTTTTATGCACTGAACCGGTAAACGTTAATCAATAAGGACCTTCAAATATGACAATGCCCGTTGACAGCAGGTGACTAGAAGAAAGAGTCAGCTGATAGTCACTTTATCTTTGCCGGTGTTTTTAGATTGGTATAGGGCAATATCGGCTTCCTTCATCTCTTTTTCAAAATCGATAGTTTTATGACTAGGACACACTTTAATACCGATACTGGCAGTAATGGCCAGTTTTTCCGTTTCGTTGATGACCACTTCTAAATTGCGAATGGCGGTAGTCAACCGGTCAGAAAAACCATAGAGTTCGTTGCTATCTGCAATGGTCAAAGCAAAAGCAAACTCCTCCCCGCCATAACGACAAAATGCATCATCAGCTCTAAATAAATGCAGCAGCATCTGTGCAAGTTCAGTGAGTACCTTATCGCCAATATCATGGCCATAGTTATCGTTAAGTTGCTTAAAATCGTCTATATCCAATATGCCAAAGGCCAGCGAGACTTGTCGTCGCTGACTGGACTTCACCAGACGATTGACATGATCAATAAAGTAACGGCGATTGGGTACGTTTGTTAAGGGATCATAAAAAGCCAACTTCTCTAATTTCGCTTTGGCCATTTGCAGCTCAAAAGTGCGTTTTTCTACCAGTGATTCCAGGTCCCGTTTAAGCACTTTCAGATCTTCATTGCGCTTCTCCAATTGCTCCAGATGGAATTTTTGTTTGGAGATATCCCGTTCAATAGCAGCAAAATGAGTTACTTCACCATATTTGTTTTTAAGCGGTATGATGTTCATTTCAATCCAGTAGGGCCGCCCCTCTGAATCGTAATTCAGCAGGGTTTCATATATTGGCTGATGTTCCTTCAAAGCCGCGTGAATTCGGGCTTTAGCCTCTGGGTCTGTTAAAGCACCCTGTAACAATCTGGGGGTTTCCCCGAGGATTTCTTCCTGGCTATAGCCGGTTAGCTTTTCAAAGGCCTTGTTGACGTAAACAATTTTCGGTCCGGTGGGATATTCAATATTTTCCGCTTCGGTGACAATTACCAAGTCCTGAGTATTTTCTACAATATCCTGAAACGAAAATAACTGCTTGGTATCGGAAATATCGTTAAAGGTTACCACGATAAAACTGTT
>JYMV01009169.1_pt1 | contig 16037 bp, 17 predicted proteins | sample 338911 | NCBI WGS metagenome assembly JYMV01 (sample SAMN03354496, study PRJNA234377) | hydrothermal vent metagenome | biome: Deep sea; feature: Hydrothermal plumes at the Eastern Lau Spreading Center, Western Pacific Ocean; material: Seawater | place: Tonga | collected 2009 | depth 2000 m m
AGCATTGGGACGTACACCTCGGTCACCAACTGAAAAAAATAGATGCCCTGCTCCATCAAATGCTATGCGGCTCCCGAAATGTCTTCCTGTGCTGCTTGCAGAACGAGTAACGAGTAGGTCCTCTAATGCTACAAGACGGTTGCCTTTTCTTCTGGCTCGTGCCAGTGCGGTAACTCCCTTGCCTTTCTGTTCTTTGCTGTAGGTAAAATAAATCCAGCCTCCCTGTTTAAAATCCGGAGGAACCGCAACATCCAACAAGCCTCCCTGTCCGGAATGCATTACTTTCGGTCCGCCGCTAATACGGATTATTTTTCCGCTTGCAGGAGCAAGAATTCCAATCTTCCCGTTACGTTCTGTAAATAAGATTTGATCCGGACTGATAAAGACCATGCCCCACGGAACTCCGAGCCCTTTTGCGATTGTCTTTATCTGGAATGTTACGCCACCTCTGCTTGTCTGCAAAATTGTTTCACCGGATGCCGTTTGAATCATCCAGAAGAATGCAAAAAACAGCCACAGAATCTTTTTCGCCAAACGAAGAAATTTGTTATTTTCCATATCAGGCGTACTTATGCAGGAGCTTTTCCGGCTATTTTTTTGGAATACGTCCCAGGAGGTAAAACTCATCATTTGCCCGCATGTTAGTTAAATCTGCCATTCGAAAGCTGAAATTGCACCCGTGTCCCAAATGTCATCATCAGAAAAACCGTGTTGACGCATTTCCTCAAAATCAGATTCGTCCAGATCACTTGACTCTATTGAAACTTTGACTGCAAAATCAAGCATTGCTTTTTGCCTTGGAGTGATGTCAGCCTTGCGGTAATTAGTTGCAATCTGGTCTGCTAGATGCGGGTTTTTCTCTCGAATTCTTAAAATTGCACCGTGTGCTACGACACAGTAAATACATTGATTGACACCAGAAGTTGCAACAACAATCATTTCGCGCTCGCCCTTCGTCAGTCCTCCCTCTTTTTCCATCAAGGCATCATGATATGCAAAAAAAGCTCTGAACTCATCCGGACGATGAGCAAGTACCAGAAAAACATTTGGAACAAATCCGGACTTTTCCTGTACTGCCAGGATCCTTTCCCGGATGTCTTCCGGCAATTCTTTAAGTTCGGGAACCGGGAAGCGGCTGATTGTTTTAGCTGACATTATGGTGCCTTTCTTTTTATAGTTTGTTGTTGATCGTTTTTTTTGGATTACATCAGAGATTTTAAATCGTTTCCTTAAAATTCTTCCTCGCATTTATCTGGTTGAAGTTATATATTATTGGTTCATCTTGTCAAGAAGTAAATTGATTTTCGATGCAGCCGGTGATTTCGTTTAACTGCATCCTGACCAAAATAATAAATGAACCTGATCGGAGACATCCAGGGGAATTACCGGACTCTGCTGGCACTGCTGAAGCAGATGCCGGACGATGATCCTGTTTCGGTGGGAGACATGATTGACCGCGGGCCGCGCTCCATGGAAGTGCTTGAGTTTTTCCGGAATCACGGGAAGGCGTTGCTGGGAAATCACGAGCATATGATGCTCGATTATTTCTGTGACAGCGGAAATTACATGCCTGGTCTCTGGCTGATGAACAGCGGAGATGCAACCCTGAATTCTTTGGGACTGGAGCGCTCGGGTTCCCTGCCTGAAATACTGCAGGATTTCCTCGAATCACTCCCCTTGTTGCTGATCCGAGACGGACTGCTTGTGACTCATGCACCTGTTCACAAACGCTGGAGCCTGGAGGATATTGCTTCTGAAGACCACCTTGAACTAAGTCCTCTTGAACAGAGTGTGATATGGAACAGGGAAGACCCTGTTCCCCGTGACGGATATTTCCAGGTATTCGGTCACAACGGCTACCGTTACGTCCGGGCTCATTTTTTCGATACAAGGTTCATGATCCGGCCTGAATCAGCACATGCGGTTTGCATAGACACTGTTCGGGGTCAGGTTTTGAGCGGACTGCATTGGCCCTCCCGCCGGATATTTGAACAGGAATATGTTGATTAAAGGCATGAAGAAAAACACTTTCAGCAAGAATTGAACAAGCAGGATGCAGACGAGTTATCCATTTTGGCAGAAAACCTGAAAGCATAGATGTATTAGATCCTGCAACAGGAAAAGTGATGTTAACCTTCATAAAAAATTTCAGGATGAAGAGATTATTTGTTTTCTCTGCATTTCTTTCAGTACTTGTTCTTCTCTCGAATTCCGTACAGGCAGTTGATTGGGTGTCCAAACGAACGCAGATGATCGACATGCACCTCACACCGCGGGGAATCTGGAACCCTGCCGTGCTCAAGGCGATGAAACAGGTGCCGCGCCACGAATTCGTACCGCAGCACATTCGCAAACTGGCTTATGCCGACCGTCCCCTGCCGATAGGCGAGGGACAAACCATCAGCCAGCCTTACGTGGTGGCCTGGATGTCTCAACTGCTGGAGCTCGAAAAAGGGAAATCGGAACGGGTTCGGGTTACCAGGCAGCAGTGCTGGCGGCCATGGGAGTGAAAACCTATTCCATGGAAATCATACCGAACCTTGCCCGTGAGGTCAAAATTCGGCTGAAAAAACTTGGTTACAAGGTGGAGGTGCGTCAAGGTGACGGTTATTACGGCTGGAATGAGCATGCACCCTTTGACAGAGTCATCATCACCGCGGCTGCCAATCATGTACCGCGTCCATTGCTCGACCAGCTAAAACCCGGCGGTAAGCTGATCCTGCCCCTCGGCAATGTGCGTTACTCTCAAAACATGACTCTGATAGAGAAAGACTCACAGGGCAAAATGCGTACTTCGCAGCACGGACAAGTCCGTTTTGTGCCGATGGTCGGAGCGGCACAGGAATAGCCGTTCCCTCCTTCACCCTCCCCGAATTTCCAGGGTCAACCACGCGGTTCCATAAGCCAACGCACCCAGCAGAAACAGAATTGACTGTCCGGCCAACTGTGCGATCCATACTGCGCCGGCCGCTCCCGCCACTGAAGCGCAGGCGTTGGCACACCAAGCCATGGCCACCCGGATTCTTCTTTCCTCAGTATGCTTTCCAAAGACCGCAAAATGCTTCAGTCCTGCCGGGAAAGGAATACCCATCAGCAGCCCGCTCGCACTAACCACCAACCAGGCCCACAGCAGCCGTATAATCCATTCTTCGCCGGACAATTCCCTGAGCAAGTCCGGGAGGTTTCGGAAGCAGAAGAACAAACCGAACAGCAGCAGCAAAAAATAAAATCGTATTCCGGTTCTCGAGAACCTACTGCTGAGGAAAGAACCGAGTCCTGAAGCCGTTAGCAGTCCACTGAGCACCAGGGCGAAGGAATATACCGGCTGTCCCAGAAACGGTGTAAGTTTTTCCAGCAATGCGATTTCCACCAGCATGAAGGCCAAACCGATACCGGCAAAATATAGTAAAACCGAAATGGTGTTTTCCATCCTGCGCAGGTGGGTCAGAATCGGAATGCCAATCAGCAGCAGCGCACTCAGGCTCACTGCGGCAAACAGCAGGGGAACAAGCAGGCCGGCTTCAACCAGACCTTCCCACTTGCCGCCGAGACTCTTTCGAATATCGGCCAGCCTGTTCCAGTCCAGGAAGAGTTCAAAATATGGCCGGTCATCGGTAACCGGTTGCAGGTCAAATGGGGTACTTGCATGAAAAGCCGGGGTATCAGCCAGCAGTTCCCGCACTCCTTGCGCGTAAACTGGTTCCTGCAGCTGGATTACACTATTCATTTCTGTTTCAGGCATGTCCGGATAATAAACTGGAGCGAACCCTCTGCTGAGGCAGAATTCCCGGAAACGACTGCTTTCTTTAGGTGTCCAGGCTTCCCGTGAAACCAGCACCATCAAGGTACTGAGTGTCCGGAACACTCCCAGCCTCTGGTCCGGTTTCCAACCCTGACGGCGCATTGCAGTGATAACGGTGGCCAGCAGCCGCATCTCACCGCGAGGAGGCGGAAGCAGAAAACGGTGCACAGCCAGCCAACCGCCGGGTGCCAGGCGGTTCAGCAGGGACTGCATACCTTCAAGGCTCATCAACTGATCGGTTTTTAATGGATCCATGCCTGTGCTGCCGACCGGGGCAGAGCTTTCGATTGCAACCAGAATCCTGTCAAAATTCTGCTCCGGCTTTTGACAGGGTTCCGGACAGTCTTCTGCCAGGAGAGCGCGTGCTTCAATGGCCCGAAATTCAATTTGCGGGAAACGGCTGTCTTCAGCCAGCCTTTCTGTCAGCAACGGGTAAGGCGTCTGAACCAGAACAGAAGAAGTACCTGCTTCAACTGCAGCCAATGCCTGCTGTCCCCCAAGTGTTTTCAGGATCAGCACATTTTCCGGAGGTGATTGTTTAAAATACAGTACCCACTCCGGAAGGTGACGCAGATAAGAACCAAGTGAATCAGGAACAAGGGGCGCAACACCGGTAAGACCGTCAGCGTCCAGCGTCAATCCAAGCTGATCCGGAAGCGATCCCCGAAATTCCAGACTCAAGCCGGGTGCAAAGCGGGCCAGCGGAGTTTCCAGCCAGTCAATCCGTACGGAAGCATCGCGCTGTGTTTCCAGCAGTTTGCTGCCGGGATAGCGTAAAGCATGGGGAAGATTCTTGTAGTCGCTGATTCTGAGTTCCAGTTTCCCCAGCCAAAATGAACCGCAGAACAGGGTCAGCAGAGTTGCCAAAGCGAGTATATTTTGTTTCTTTCCCGAAGCCAGGCAGAGGCTGCTGCATGCTGCCAGAAGCGCGGGTATACCTAGACCTTCAATTTCCGTCAACCACGGGGCCGTCAGGAAAAAACCCGCGCATCCGCATGCTGCGCCGATAAGATCGCTTGCGTAAAGAAAATGCGCGTGTTCGGTGTATGCTTCCAACAGCAGGTTCAGCGTCAGTCCCGCCAGAAAAAAAGGGAACGCCAGCAGCAGGAAAATCAGCAGCAGCCAGACTCCGTGCCGTGGATCCAGCGCCATCAGTGCCGGATCGAATGGCAGGTGACTGCTGAGCAGGAAAAGAGGGATCAGAAGCAGCGAAAAACAGAGGACAGGAAGGAGAGGCGGGATGCGACGGGAGCTGGACAAACGAAAAGCCCCGGCCGCACCGTAGCCCAGCAGAGCTCCGCTGATGATCAGGAATGCATAATGATTCCACAGTTCAATGGCCAGCAGACGCGAAAGACTGATTTCGTACATCAGAGCTGCCGATGAAACCAGAAACATGCCTGCTGGAATACGTACTCTCATCTTCTCTGACAAATGTAGATCTGAACATTTCTGAACCCTTCGCTCATCTCCGGGTTTCTCTTTGCGGCAGCAATTATGCGGGCATTGGAGTTTTCACCCCTAGCGGCTCAATCGATTTTCAAAACCTTTGCCCCCCTGATTCTCCTCGTCTTGAGTTCAACCAAAGCCTCGTTTGCATCTTCTAATGCGAATTCCTGAATTTCGGGTTTGATTCGCATTTCGGCCGCCAGTGCCAGAAACTCACTCACGTCTTTTCGACATATGTTGGCAACACTTTTGATTTCCTTTTCCAGCCATAAATGGACGGGATAGTCCAGGCCCAGAAGAGATTCCTTATCCGCCTCTTCTTTGCCAATCGCGTTGATGACCAGTCTCCCTCCTGGTTCAAGATTTTTCAAAGATTCAATTACAGATAACCATGCCGGTGTGGTGTCTATTATGCAGTCCAGTTTTTCCGGTGAGTCCTCTTCAATATCCCCTGACCAAACAGCGCCAAGTTTACCGGAAAACTCTCTCTCCTTCACACTTCTGGCAAAGACAAAAACTTTTGTATTCGGATACTGATGTTTCACCATCTTCAGAACCAGGTGACCGGAAGCCCCAAATCCGGTAAGACCCAGATTCTGTCCGTCCTTGAGACCGGACAATCTCAGGGATCTATAACCAATTGCACCGGCACACAGCAGGGGAGCTGCCTCAGAGTCGTTAAAAAAGTGGGGAATGTGATAGGCAAAGCCTTCTGCTACTTTCATATACTGGGCATATCCTCCATTTGCATCTCTACCGGCAGCTTTGAAATCCGGACATAGATTTTCATTGCCTGCCAGACAGAACTTGCATGTTCCACAGACAGAGAAAATCCAGGCGATACCGACACGATCTCCAATTCTGAAGGTGTTAGCTTCGCTTCCGGTTGCTTCGATCCGGCCAACCACTTGATGTCCCAGTACAATTGGCAAACGCGGCGGGTGTGTTCGCCCCTCAATCTCATCCAACTCGGTATGGCAAACCCCGCAGGCAGAAACCCTGATCAAAATCTCATTCGCTGATGGGATGGGATCTGGCAGTTCTGTCAGTTCCAACGGAGCCTGATTTTCTTCGAGTCCGCAGAGTTCATTCAAGACCATTGCTTTCATTTTTTTCCTGGCTGCGCAGAGCGGTCTGCATAGAAAGGTAACCGGTGAGGATGCCGTCCTCGTAGTTGAAAAGAGCGTCTGTGGATAGTTCCGGAAAATCCTGGGGGTTGCGGATGTCTTCCGGAGTTGCATCCGCTACAAGTTCGCGTGCAACTTTGAGAACTTTGGACCGCTGCTGATCAACCATTTCCTGAATCAGTTGTGCAATTGAGGATGTGTCACTCGGCATTTCTGCATTTCGAATTTTGTTAATTTTCCATCCCGTCTTTGGTCATAATCCGCAGTTTAGCACGCAACTTGAGTATTGTTTTTGAGCGGATTTGTGATACCCTGGACTCTATTACACCCAGAATTTCTCCTATTTCCTTCAAGTTCATTTCTTCTTCATAATACAGAGCCAGCACCATCTGTTCCCGTTCCTCCAGTTGACCAATTGCTTCAGCCAATTTGGTTTTCATCTGCTGCAATGACAGTATGGAAAAGGGATCTTTTTCTCCAGGTTTAGACAGGATTTCCAGTAAACTGACACTGTCTTCCTCATTGGAGTAACCTTTGAATTCTTCAATGGATATTAAAGGGGTGGGGCTGGCCTTGCGGATGAATTCGTAATATTCATCCATACTCATTTTCATCTGCCCTGCCATTTCCTGGTCACTGGGTTCACGGCCAAGTTCAAAAGACAGTTCCCTCCATGCAGAGCTGTGTTTATTGGTGTCGGCACGAACCGAACGCGGCACCCAGTCCATTTTACGCAGTTCATCAAGAATTGCCCCTTTGATGCGGAATTCAGCGTATGTTTTAAACTTAACATCTCTGGTGGGATCGAACTTATCCACTGCATCCAAGAGCCCAATCATACCAACTTGATACAGTTCTTCCTGGTCTACTCCTGGTGGAAAACGGGCGGCCATTCTAGTCACAACTCTTTTGACAAGCGGGGCATGTTTTATGAGTTGATCTTCCCTGCTCTGCTGAGTTTTTTCAGTATAGGGATTTTGCTTGGTGGGCATGATATTTACTCATTCCTCAGGTTCCGGAAATGTTCAGCAGTAAATCTACCATACGTTCCTTTGAGGCCACCTCAATATCTTCTGGAACTTTTTGTCCTACTGTCAAATAGGAGAGCGGTTTTTTGAAACGAATTGCATGGTTGAAGAGCGAACCGTAGGAAGCACTTTCATCAAGTTTTGTAAAAATAATGCTGTCAATTGGCATGCAGCCGAATTTCCTTGTTACTTCACTCATGTCACTGTCTTTGCTTGTTGCACTCAGAACCAGGGCATTATGTATCCGACCGCGTTCGTCAAATATTTCACGCATTTCATACAATTGCTTTTCGTTACGCTGAGAGCAGCCGTCAGTGTCAATAATGATTGAATCATAACTCTCATAGCTGTCAATAATGCGGTTCATTTCAGCTTTATATTTAACAACACTGAACGGTGCCTTGATTTTTTTAGCAAAAGAGCGAATTTGTTCAGCTGCAGAACTATGGTTTGTATCAACAGAAATCAAGGCAACTTTTCGTTTGTATTTCAGCATTTGTTCTGAGGCTATCTTTGCTAAAGTAGTTGTTTTACCAACTCCGGTCGGTCCAAGCAGCGCAACTATTTTTTGCGGTGATTTGAGGCCTTCCATACCTCTGGTAATTTTGATGATTTTCATCAGCATTCGGGCAATGAAAATTTTTACATATGCAAAATTTTCTATATCCTCTGTAGTCATGTTTAGCTGTGCTTCCATAACCAGGCGTCTCGAAAATCTTTCTTCCATGCCGCTGAATTTCATTTGCTGATAAAGCAGCAGCAGATTTTCAGGCAGATCCGGCTCTGTAATGCTGCCTGTATGGGTAGCCAAAATGTGCATCATGTGCCGCATTTCTCCAAGCTCGTGTTTTAATTCACCCATCAAATGCTTGTCTAAACCGTCAGACTGACTGCTCAAATCTCCTAAAGTAATCCTGATTCCCTGAAGTTCTTTTTGAATTGGGAGCATCATCTTCCGTGTTTCATCTCTAACTGAAAGCACAGATTTGTTACGTGGTGTAAGAAAAGTATCAGCCAAAACTGTTTCTGAAGTTTCAGAGCTGCCGCCGTATGTCTCAAGTGCCTTCGTGGCTGTTGTCCTTTTTCTTTTCACTGGCGGAGGCAGTAACTTCCAGCATAGTTTTTCCGAACAATCCAAAAGCACCCGTGTTCTCTTTAACTTGACGGGTTGAAACAATCATCGCGTCAGATCCCAGGTCCCTCTTGATGAATTTCAGAGCCTCTTTGATATTATTTACGCGGTAACGCTTCAGATTCATAAGATTGCCAGATTACAAATTTTGTTTTAAATTTAATTTTTTCATCCCTGAAGACCTGAAACTATGCTTAATTATTCTTGTTCTAACCACTCAACTCTACAACACCAAGAGCTTCTATACGTACATCCTGAGCCACCTCATTATGAGAGAGTACCACAAGATTAGGAATGAAACGTTCCACAAGTTTTTTAACATGAGGGCGTATCAGCGGTGAACAAAGCAGAAGAGGCTGATAATTGTTGATGGTAAATTGTTCTATCATCCCATCGATACCATTTATAATCGCCTGTGCCATGTTTGGATTCAAGCCAAGATATGCACCCTGTCCGGAATCCTGAATTGCAGTAGCAATTTGATTCTCTAAATCCTGGTTCATTGTAATCAAAGGCAGCAAACCGTCCGGAGTTTGATATTGTCTGGTAATCTGCCGCGAAAGACTTTGTCGGACATGTTCGGTCAGCAAATCAGGATCTTTAGTAATCAGAGAAACATCTGCAAGAGTCTCGAGCACAGTATGAAGGTCGCGGATAGAAACAAGTTCTTTGAGCAAATTCTGCAATACTTTCTGCACCACTCCCAATGATAGCAGTGATGGGATCAATTCTTCAACAACTTTTGGTTCAGATTCAGCATGAGAGTCAATTAATTTCTGAGTTTCCTGACGACCAATAAATTCAAAAGCATGATTCTTCAGGACTTCCGTCAAATGAGTTGCCAAAACAGTAGGCAGGTCAACAACTGTATAGCCGGCAAATTGGGCGCGCTCCTCATCTTCTTCTGCAATCCAGATTGCCGGTAATCCAAATGCCGGTTCCACTGTATCCACACCTGGAATCTCCTCATCTACATCTCCGGTTTTCATGGCAAGGTGATGTCCCATCATCAATTCATTGCGGGCAATCTCAATTCCTTTTATCGTAATTGAATATTCTCCGGGAGATAGTTCAAGATTGTCTTTGATGTGCAGCGGAGGAACGATGTAGCCGAAATCCAATGCTATTTGACGACGTATAGCCTTGATCCGTTTAAGCAGTTCACCATCCTGCTCTTCATCAACAAGCGGGATCATACCGTAACCCAGTTCCAGGCCAAGTATATCAATCGGTAGAAGTGATTCGATATCTTCCGGTTCTTCACTTATTTCTTTCTGGAGACGTGCTTGTTCTTCCTGATGCTCATCCTCTGCAATTTGCACATTTGAACGTTTACTTACTTGTGCCAGACTGAAAGTGAGAATCGCGAGCAGCATAAATGGAACTATAGGCAGACCCGGAATTAACGAAAAAGAGACCAACACCGCAGATACAACATAGAGCGCCTGAACATTACTGAAAATCTGTGTATGCAAATCCACAGATATTTTATTATCACCGGAAGCTTTAGTGACCGCAATACCGGCCGCAAGGGAAATAATCAGTGCAGGTATTTGTGAGACAAGTCCATCACCAATGGTTAAAGTTGCATAAGAATCAAATGCGTCTCCGACAGACATGTCGAACTGGGTGACTCCAACCAGCAGACCACCTAAAATATTTATTGAGGTTATTATCAGGCCCGCAATTGTGTCGCCGCGCACAAACTTGCTTGCACCGTCAAGGGCACCAAAATAATCTGACTCACGCTGGATGGTTGAACGGCGTTGACGGGCTTCGTCTTCATCGATCAAGCCTGCGTTTAAATCCGCATCAATCGCCATCTGCTTTCCAGGCATGGCATCCAAAGTAAAACGTGCGGCAACTTCCGCAATACGACCTGTACCTTTTGTGATAACAACAAAGTTAATGATAACCAGAATCAGGAAGATGATGATTCCGACAATTTGATTCCCGCCGACTACAAATTCGCCAAAAGAATTGATTATCGTTCCTGCAGCACCCGGTCCCTTATGTTAGCCTCGTAGAAGCTACATTGAGAGAAAGACGGAAAATAGTTGCAATTAGCAGTACTGAAGGGAAAGAGGAAAACTCAAGAGAGCTTTTGGTAAATAACGCTACAAAAAGAATGAGTACACCGACTGTGATGCTTAAAGCAAGGAGTAGATCCAGTATTACAAGTGGCAGAGGAACCACCATTATCAGAAGTATCGACATCACGCCTGCAGCGAGAACGACATCTGACTTACTGACTATATTATTTAGGGGAATGCTTGCTGCGGCCACCGGTCATCCATTACCAAGAAGGTCGTTAAAATTACTGCGTCTCAAAACTGAAACGCTCGGATGTGCCTGTTGCAAATACTGCTCCAAAAACAAATATTGAAAAATATTCTACTTAACCTGGGTGAATCAGTTTTGAGGGGAGCTGGACTGCTAAAACTTTATCTCTTCCGGAGGCGGTAAACGAAGGCCAGAATTTCTGCAATTGCTTTATAAAATCGTTCCGGGATATCATCGCCGATTTCTACATTTGCATATAAATCGCGGGCTAGTTCCGGTCGTTCAAGGATGGGAACATTATTTTCACGGGCAACTGTCCTCATTCGCAGGGCTAAATGGTCAGCCCCTTTTGCAATCACTTCTGGAGCTGTCATGACATCCCTGTCATAAAGGATGGCTACAGAAAAGTGGGTTGGATTGACGATCACCGCATCTGCTTTCGGAACTTCCTGCATCATTCTTGCGTTGGACATCTCGCGCTGAATCTGACGTATTCTTGCTTTAAGCTGCGGGTCTCCTTCTGTTTGTTTGGTTTCATCTTTGACTTCCTGTTTTGTCATCATCAATTGTTGCTCATGATGCCAGCGTTGGTAAAAATAATCAAAAATGGCAATTGCCACAAGCGCCAGAACTATCTTGCCTGCAACTTCTGCTACCACAGTAAAATTGTATTTGAGAATGGACTCTGGAGTTGAAACAGAAAGTCCATTTAATTCAGTGATTTTTTCAATGTAGGTTAAATATCCGACAAAACCTACTATGATCAGTTTTGCCATACTTTTGAGAAAATCTGCCAGTGACTGTGACGAAAAAAGTCGTTTGAGGCCAGTCAATGGGCTTATTTTGTTAAACTTGGGCGCAATTGCTTTGAAGGTAATCAGGACTCCGACCTGCAGAACGGAAGCAAATATTCCAACAAATATAATTACTGCTGCAAAAGGTGCAAATGCAGGAAGAATTATGGAAAGAATTTCTCCCGATAATGTAAAAATACTGTCGATTGATAATTCTTCACTTTGCGCCAGGTCCCGAAAAATTTGGGACATTAGTTGCCGCATGGCATCAAGAATTATGGGACTGGTGGCAACAAGGGTCAGCACGATTCCGGCAAGCAAAGCTGCAGAAGACAGTTCCTTGCTAAAGGCTACTTGTCCTTCTTCTCTCGATTCCCTGCGCTTTTTTTCCGTTGGAACTTCAGTTTTTTCCTGACCTTCTTGTTCTGCCATTTGTCTTCAAGAATCTGATGCTGTTAACTGTAATGTTTAATACAAAACGAATGTGCATTGGGTCGTTCTACCAGAAAAGCACTGTTGTAATTTCATTATATCCTAATCAACCACCCAGCAACTTGATGGCCTCAAAAAATTGTGTGTCAAGCTTCTCAAACATTTGATGTACTGCCTGTGCAAAAAAGGGCATTCCGAAAAACAGAAACAGAAAACCAAGCATTAATGTCAGGGGAAAACCGACTACAAATACTTGAATTTGCGGCACTGAACGTGCCAGAAGTCCAACAACGGCATTTGCGAGAAAAAGAGCCACAATCAGAGGTGCTCCGATCTGCAATCCGATAACAAAAACACTTGCAGAAAGTTCAATTAGATTTTCAACTAAAGGCCTGCTGATACTTGCACCTCCCGGAGGGAGAACCGAGTAGCTCCTGACCAAAGCTTGAAGAACAATCAGATGACCGTCCATTGCTAAAAATATTAGTGTAGCAGTTGTATTTTCAAATCTTCCAACTAGAGATATTTGCTCCTGTGACTGCGGGTCGAAGTACCCAGTCCCATTTGAAATCCAATGACTGTTCCTGCAAATTCGACTGCTCCAAACAAAAATCGGGCAATTATGCCCAGGACCAGACCAATCAACATTTCGCTGGCAATGAGCATAATGTAATGATCTGGACGATCCGGATAAACAGTGATCAGTGGAATAAAAGGATAGAGAATCAGTGCCAGCATGAGACTCAGAACCACCTTGATTTGGGGTGGAATATTTGAACTGCCAAAGACCGGTGCAGTAGAGATTATTCCACTGACTCGTACCAGTACCAGAATAAAAGCCAGTAGCTGACTGGCATCATAACTCAGCAGATTGGCCATAAAGTACAGGAATTAACAAGCCGCAAAACACGGCACTTGTTACATAGGATTATTATTAATAGACACATAAAAAACGGGATTCTGCATCCCTTTTTAAGGTGTTCAGGCAGGTTTTATTTGACAGTTTATTCGATAAACTCAGAGCACTGAGTGCATAGAGAAATCAATCATCAACTAATATTTGACTGGAGTAATCTGCACGGGAAAATGTATTCTGCGCAAGTCGGCTGCGTTCTTCATTTGACTGACAATTGATACACATTCTTGCCAGGGGAACAGCCAGCAGCCGTTTCTTGGAAATTGCCTCGCCGCATTCGTCGCAGTATCCGAAGTCATCTGATTCAATTCGTTTAAGGGCAATCTCAATTCCTGTAAGTCTTGCCTGTTCTCTATCCTGCAGTAACAGATCCAACTCCCGTTTCTGTTCTTCTACAGAAGAATCGATGGCGTCGCCAATATCCTTATTTATTTCGGTTTTATTTTCTGTTTTCTCCTGAATCCCGGAGAGTAGTGCCGCCTTCTCTTCCAATAACAGGCGCTTTATATCTTCCATGACAGCTTAATTATTTGTTAGTATTACATGTTGGGGTAAACACCATTATTATTACGTACAGTCAAATTTAAGCAAATTCTTTCTGCAAAATCAAATCCAATTAAAGNNATATTTTTTGTATGAACAAAACCAGACCATAATTAAACCTCCGGACAACTGTTCCTGCCGGCAATACACTGGTTCAAAAGGCTTCTTTTGCAAAAATTATTATAATTAAATGCGTGAGTAAAAAACCGGCTTTTGCATTGCACTTGCGCCAGAAAAAACAACTTGTCATAATAATGACTCACTGTGTTTGGAGAATTTTGTGAAAATGATGTTTAATTATTGTTTAAATTAAGTATTGTGTCCTCTTAATTATTCAACAGGATTTTGATAAAATGAAACAATTAGGATTAGGTATAGAATAGTGAGAAGACTTGCGGAAAATTGTAATATTTGCGGTAAAGTAATTTCACGTTTCCAGGCACATAAAATGATTTGCCAGCGCTGCAAAGAAGTTGTTTGCCGCCAATGCCTTGTGGATGTATCACATATAAAAACCAATTGGAATATTTGTCGAAAATGTGAAGGAGCTTATAACTGATGCAGCAGATAAATAATAAGTGCAGTAAATCAATTTTTATTTGTTGCCTTTACATGACTGGATTTCTGCTGACTGAAACTGCAATTTTCGGTCAGGAAAGCTACCTCAGTGAATTGCTGCCGGGTACCGAGTCTTCATTTAAGCACTTGAATTTGGAGAGTTCTAAAATAACAGGGAAGAGCCATTTCCGCTACGAGACATTGATAAAGGAAGGAACCCGGTTCGTTGTTGAAAAAAATGAAAACACAAAGACTGATGGCGAAGTTTTTACCCGAAAGACGCTCTGGTTTGATGCAGATTCCGGTATTCCAAAATGGTATGAGGAAGAGGATTTACGAAAGGAGTTCCGGATAACAAACAGCTATACCGGACAAATCATGCACACCAGACTAGTAGAAGACGGGCAGATTCTGGAGTTTAAAACAAACTTGAGCGCCGAAAATGCGGTTCCTTTTGAGGTCGTTATTTTTTTTCTGCGAAAATATTTAAAACAAATTCTGCAGACCAATAATTTTTCCTTCACCCTTTTTATCCCGCTGCTGGCCCTTGAGTTGGAAAAAAAAGGACTCCCACGTTCAATGAGCATGATCAGCATGTGGGCTGAACCACAGGAAAAAATCAGAATGGACACTCCGCTTGGAGTCATGAATGCACACACGATTCTGGTTTCACCGCAATCCGGATTGTTACGCGCTCTTCTGCCTCGGGAAAAAACTCATTTTGAATTTACCTTTGCAGCAGCCTCTCCCTACCATCTGCTGCAGTTCAAAGCAGGAAAAACCAGACACGTTCTGACCAGTCTCATTCTGCCAGAATAATCTTGAACAGAAAATCTCTGCGGTCCCGAAAATTGCAGAAATTCTGTCATCAATTTTTGGAGAGCAGGCTGGCGGTTAATCTGTATATTCTGCTTCAAGTGAACTTCCTGCGTCAATAAGGTGCTGCATTTTACGTCTCCAGACAATTCCCTCGCTGGCCCAGCGGATGACAACCCGGACAAATTCTCGACCAAAACCGAGCTTACGGCCAATGTGCAGAAGATAGTCGATTTCGTTTGCACCAAGGACATTGTCAACAGAAATAACTGAGGTCAGGTCGATGAATATTTTCACTTCCATTTCTCTCGTTGCACCGGGAAAACGGTCTAATTCCGGAAGCTTTTGGTCTTTCACGGCCCGCATCATGTTATTCACTTCTGTCTCAGAGGGTAAAAAAGCGAGTGCCCGTTCAAGGTATTCAAGCTCCTCTGGAGCAACTGAACCATCGGATGTTATTGCACCGCAGATCGCATAGGCAAGCCACTGCTTCTGGTCGTCTTCCAGCAGTTCCGGTTGTAAACCGGATGTTAATTGAAATTCCATTTTTTCCTTAGCTGACTTAAAATGAAGAGTAGAATTCTTTTCACTAACCTTATTAACTGAGTTTTCCGCAAAGCGCAAGAAAATGAGTTTAAAATTCCTGATTTTTTCTCATTGAAGAACAAGTTAATGTTAATTATTTTATTCTCAGACCATAATTAAATGCTGAAAACAGCATATCCCGTCCTGACAGAAACTGCTCTTTCATTGATGTTCTGAAAGATCTGGTTTAGAATGAATTCTAGTGCAAGGTGATATTCCTGTGCAAATTCCTGTTTTGAGATCAAATATAAAAATTATTATTTCCTCATGTTTCAATCTGTTTACACTGAGAACATTCTTATTTTCCTGCAAAAATAAGTATGAACCAAGTATCTGTTTACGTTCTTGACATCAGCGTGCTGCTTTGTACACCGGGAGCTCTTTTCGAGTTTCCGGATAAAGAGATTGTAATTCCAGTCACAATTCTTGAAGAACTGGATTCACTGAAGCTGGATTTGGGAGAAAAAGGGCGCTCTGCTCAAATTGTCAGTCAAATGTTAGATGAATGCCGGCAATATGGTAGTTTAGTAGAAGGTATTTCCCTGCCGAATGGAGGAAAATTACGAATTGAG
>JYMV01009302.1_pt1 | contig 16033 bp, 11 predicted proteins | sample 338911 | NCBI WGS metagenome assembly JYMV01 (sample SAMN03354496, study PRJNA234377) | hydrothermal vent metagenome | biome: Deep sea; feature: Hydrothermal plumes at the Eastern Lau Spreading Center, Western Pacific Ocean; material: Seawater | place: Tonga | collected 2009 | depth 2000 m m
AGCCTCAATAATATTGCGTTCCAGATAGACAAAAACCAGTGTCAGGCAGGAGAAAAAAATGATTCCCGGTGCCAGCCCATCCATGCCGTCTATCAGGTTGATGGCGTTAGTAATTCCGACGATCCATAATATTGTTAAAAGGATCGAGAAAGGACCCAGGTCAATCAGGTTGCCAATGCGGTCAATTTGAAAACCGGAAAAATAAAGAATGCAGGCAATGACGATTTGAACAAATAATTTTAATCTGGCAGGGCAGTGAGTGATGTCATCGTAGATGCCCAATAAAAACATCAGCCCCACCCCCAGGGTCAGTACAGTGAAAAGGTTGATGTTGCGCGCGTCCACCATGCCCAGAAATAAAAGTAGCCAGAGTGTTATCAGGAACGAGAGGATGACCGAAATCCCTCCAAAAGGGCTGACGCTTTTCCCTGCTGAAATGGGAAGGCGGTTCAATAAAAACGTGAGAAAGTTGAAACCCCTTATGGTTTTTATCAGGATGAGGGTGAGACCAAAAGACAAGGCCAGGGCCACAAAATACCCCACCAGATAAATCTCTCCTGAAATGGGAAACGTACTAAATTTCATTTAAATATATTGAAGGCAAGTTGGGATAAACATCTCAGGGATATAAAAATATTAACGATCATTCTTGCCACCGGATTTCCGCCATGATTTTTCCCATAATAATGGCTCATGCCAAGATGTCGCTTAATAATAATATCCGCCGGTACTTTGCTGTTGCTGGTGCTGATATGGTGCGTTATTTTTGCAAAAGGGAAATATATCACTTTGAATCCGTTTTGGTGGATGGCCCGGCATAGATCCACATCTTCATTGAACAAAAAATAATGTTCGTCAAAGCCTCCGGCTTTTTCAAATACAGTATGGGGAACCATGAGGCAACACCCTGATAGCCAGTCGACTTCCCGTATCTCCTCGTGACTGAAATCTTTCATCATGTACCGAACGGTATATGGGTTGTCCGGAAACCACCGCGAAAGAAGTGAATAGCGGTTGAAAAATCCCGTCATGAGAGTAGGGAAGTGTCTGCATGAATATTGCAGGCTCCCATCCGTATTCAATACCTTGGGTCCCAGGGCACCAATATCCGGATTGGATTTCAGGTGCTCTTGCATTTTCTCTATAGCCTGATCGGTTAAAATAGTGTCGGGGTTTAAAAAAAGAAGAATTTCACCCTGGGCAGATCGGACAGCCTGATTATTGGCCTTGGCAAAACCTGTGTTGGTAGAATTCTGAATATACCGAATTTGCGGGTAGGATTCTTTAATGTCTACCATACCCGGGTCATCTTGGCTGTTGTCCACAACGATTATTTCAAAGGAAATTTTTCGCAGTGTTTGGGTAACAGACTCCAGGCAATTTTTCAGGGGAGCACTGTTATAATAATTAACGATGATGCAGGAAAGATTCACGGTGTTTGTTGATTTTCATAGGGCAGGAGGATAAAGCTACTTAGCTTGAATTATTGCCCAATTTGGTTCGGATTTCAATACAGGATAAAACTCATCCCATATTGAGAAACCTTGAATGAGCGGGAAGTGACAGGGAAAGGCCATAGTGCTCAAGTCCTTTCACAAAATTGCCGATTGAGATATGATAGCAGGTGATAATCTGAGGCGGCTAGAGAGCCGCTATTAATAACCGGAGAGAGAATAATGGGTAAAAGGGTTTTGGTAACCGGCGGAGCCGGGTTCATAGGGTCGCATACGGTGGACCAGTTGATCCAGCGAGGGGATACCGTCCGGGTTTACGACAACCTCAACTCACAGGTGCATGGGGAAAATGCCGAAAGGCCCGAACACCTGCACCCGGAGGCGGAATTCATCAGGGGGGATGTTCGCAACCGGGACCATTTAAAAAAAGCCATCGAAGATGTGGAACTTGTCATTCACGATGCCGCGGAGGTTGGTGTCGGTCAGTCGATGTATTCCATCGATCAGTACATTTCCACAAATGTTCAGGGTACGGGAGTGTTATGGGACATTCTGGTAAACGAAAAACACAAGGTCGAAAAAGTCCTTGTTGCCAGTTCCATGAGCCTTTATGGAGAAGGTTACTACCGGTGCCCGGAACACGGGAAAATCTCACCCAAACCCAGGCCGGAAAGCCAGCTTATTGAAGGGCAATGGGAAATGCTGTGCCCTGAATGCGCTGTTCCTGTTGCTCCCGTCCCCACCGATGAGGACAAGGAACTGGATTGCACCTCCGTCTACGCGCAAAGCAAAAAAGACCAGGAAGTGTATTCGCTGATGATCGGAAAGGCCCACAAAATACCTACTGTGGCATGCCGTTTTTTCAATTGTTACGGTCCGCGTCAGTCGCTGAACAATCCTTATACCGGAGCCGCCGCAATTTTCTGCTCGGCGATCAAAAACGATTCCCCACCCCTGATCTATGAAGACGGCCACCAGCGCCGTGATTTTATCCATGTCAGGGATTTAGTACGCGGAAAACTTCTTTTGCTCGATCACCATGATGCGAATTATGGTATTTTCAATATTGGCACCGGAAAGCCTTCCTCGATTCTGGATTTGGCGGGTACCCTCATTGAACTCTACGGTAAAAAATTCAGTCCTGATGTGATTTATAAGTTTCGTAATGGTGACATTCGCGATTGTTATGCCGACATTTCAAAAATCAGGGCTTTGGGTTTTGAACCCGAATTGTCGCTGAAGCAGGGCCTCGAAGACCTGATCGCCTGGAGCGATACCCAGCAGGCGGTTTCCCGTGTCGAGGATGCGCATAAAAAACTGGTTGAGAAAGGCCTTGTGCTGGAGTCGCAACCGGTTACCAGTAAATAGCCTTCGTTTCTTTCTCACCTTCCACCCACTAGCCGTGGGGGCAATGAGCAAGAGCCCGTTAAGCCGAGAACAACATTTGCTAACTGTAAAAAGCCAAGGCCAGTTACCAGCGGAGGTTCTCCGCGGACTCTGAGAAACGGAAATGTGAAGCATGATCGAACGTGGTCAGGAATGCTCAATGACCCAACGTAACAACCTCATTCTGGGCGGGACTTTGTTTTTTGCCTTTCTCCTGCTCACACCTCTAGGAATTTTCAATAATTGGATTCCCCCAGATGTCCATAAAGGATATTACTCTGTCACCACCATTGATGCGGGCGATGACACCGGCTATTACGCCTTCCTGCGCTCACCATTTTTTGATGGGGATCTGGATTTTTTTAATGAGCTCCGTTATGCCCACTCCGAGAAACTCATGCCGACCGGCTATGTTTTCAATAACTGGCAAATGGGGCAGGCACTTTTATTCCTGCCGTTTTTTATCATCGGGCATTTGTTGGCACTGCTTTATCAGGGGTTGGGCTATCCCATTTCGGTAGACGGTTATTCAGCTCCTTATTACATTGCTACCGCTGTGGCTTCTGTCACTTTTTTGTTTGCTGGCCTGATTCTGGTTTTTAAAACCTTGCATTCTTTTATTGATAAGCGTTTTGCCATGCTGGTCACCCTTTCTATCTGGCTGGCCTCGCCGTTGATTTATTTTTCATTCATTCGCCAGCGCATGGCCCATACCAGCGAGTTTTTCCTGGCCGCCGTCCTGATATTTGCTTGGATCCATTTCCGCCCTCAAGCGAGGGAGGCAGATAGCAATGACTCGGTGGGCCGAGATACATCCTCGAGCGCAGAAAAAAGCCAGTCCTCAATGGTGGTTCGCTACGCCTTGTTAGGAGCCCTGCTCGGGTTCCTTTGTATGACGAGGGTGATCAATATCGCATTTCTTGCCCTGTTTGCCGTAGACCTGTTATGGAGTTTTCGAGCGGACTGGAAATCCAAACCGACAGAAACTGTTAAAAAATTGCTCGTGCTGGGCGGGGCCGGGTTAGGCGGATTTTTCCTGGTCCTGCTTCCGCAAATAGTTTGCTGGAACCAGTTAAACGGGGTGCCTTTTCCGCCACGGCATATGAAATTTGCCGGGGAGGGTTTATCCGGCATCTCTTTGTTTCCTCTGCTCGAAAATGCGTGGACCCTGTTTTTTTCCGCCAAATGGGGGCTGGTGTTTTCCATGCCTCTGGCCGTGATGGGGCTGGTTGGATTGTTTCTCAAAAATGAACGGCTGAAGGAAATTCGTCCGGGTCTGCTGGCCTACCTGGCAGGGATTTTTGCCATTGTGATTTTATACCCGGAAGATTCCGCTTCCTATGGGCACCGGCACCTGATCTCGGCACTGCCTGTTTTGGCGTTAGGCCTTGGCAATCTTATGTGGCGTATTGCCCAAATCCCGTCCAAAGGATGGATACGGGTTGCCATCGCTGGGTGCTTGTCAGCGGTGTTGGCGCAGTATTGTATGCTCATTCAATATAAAATTACCTTACCTTATAACCACCCGGAGTTTACGTTAAAAGCTTTGGGGTCATCTGCGGAACTGATATTCAACCGTCCCGACCTGTTACTGCGCTCGAGCAATTTTTTTAATATGCTTTCCCATCCGCAATCATGGGACTATCTTGATGGCCTGTTCCTTTTAGTGTTCCCGCTGTTCCAATTGGCGGCGCTGGCCAGTGTATTGGCCTTCCTGAAGTGGGTGGGGGGTGCTTCCCGGCTTCAAGTAATGGTTCGTGATCCAAAATTCATGCTGTTCAAGAGTGTGGTTATCAGTATTCTATTACTAGCCATCGTTGTGGTTTCCGCGCCTACGAAAACACTGTCCGAAATCAGTGCCCGGATAAAATATCAGGAAGCGGTTAAAAATGGCGAGACGCATTTAAGGAACGGAAAAATTGAGGAAGCCAAGGCCGATTACATCCAAGCCGCGGAAATGGCCCCTAAGGCCTGGAAACCTTATTTTATGATCGGCCAGACCTGGCAGGCCCAGGGTAGAATCGATGAAGCCAACCGTTATTTTCGCAAGGTTTTGCTTTATAATCCGGTCGACAGCCCAACCCTGACTTTATTGGGAAATAATTTAAAAAGGCTGGGCAAAACCAAGGACGCGGAAAAAATGTTGCGTTCTGCTATTCGTGCTTGGCCGTTGAACTTTCAGGCTTACGATTCTCTTGCCCAGGTTCAGGCGACCCAGGGCAAACGTGAGGAGGCGATACAACTGCTCAATTATGCGGTGCAAATAAATCCCAATTATGGGCCGGGTCATCTTAATCTGGCGATGACCTATCATTCCCTCAACCGGGAGCAAAAAAGCAGGTATCATTTTAATCGGGCTCTGGCGTTAGGGTTGACAGGGCCTGTGGTCGACCAGATTAAATCCATGCTCTTTAAAACGCCCAAATAACTATGATTGACGAGATTGATTATTTCCCCAGAAGAGACCAGCATAATAAAAAGAAAAAGGTGGACTCAGGCTGGGGAGACCTCAAAAAACAAAAATCGGAACAGGATGCCAAAGTCCGGGACGAAAAGCAGGAAAGCGGTAAAAAACCTCCTCCTAAGCAGAAAAAATCCCACTAGGCGTGGGGCCAGTTGGCAATGGCTTTTTACTGCGAGCAACGATGCTCTCGGCTCAAGGAGTTCTTGCCTCATTCTCTCCCACTGCTATAATACCCGCTGATCCGAATTAACTTTTCCACGACAGGAGCTGGGTGAAGATGGGTATTCCTTTTACATTTTATAAAAATACTTTGTTTATTTTTATCTTTAGCATTTTTTTGTTCCCGGTTGCGGGGTTCACGAGCGTGGTAGATGAAACGCTTGAGGGAGACGCAAAATTAGCCCAGGGAGAAATCCGGGAAGCTGAAAAGCATTACGCCATGGCTCTCAAAATGGACCCGGGAAACTGGCGGGTCATGCGTTCCCTGGCCGAAGTCAGGTTTAAGTTGAAAAAATACAAAGAAACCAAACAACTGGTGGACGGTATTTTGGCCATGGAAGTGATCAAGCGGAATACGGTCATGGTTACAGTAGAGGGGGACCCCGAACCGTTCGAGGCGGAAATTGTTGATGAAAGAGTCGTCACCCCTGACAGCGGTAGAAACAATATGAGAAATTATATGGATGGGGAAACCAAAAAACCCATACCGCATTATCGCCTGTTCAACATGAAGACAGGCAAAATGCTCCTCATCCCGCACAAGGATGCCAAAGTTAAGTACAAGGGGGTTCCTACCAGAATCTATGCCTATGTGCAGGATCTGCACGCCAAAGTTGAAAATCAATTAATCAGCATGGCCGGAACCAAAGGTAAAGGGGGTTGTTTCAAAATGGGTAGCGAAAATGGTGCTCAATCCGAAAGACCAGTGCATGAAGTCTGTTTAAAACCATTTAAAATGGATAAGTACGAAGTGAGCCAAAGTGCTTTTCAGGCGGCGATGGGGCATAATCCTTCGCGGTTTAAAGGTGCGGACCGACCTGCTGAAATGGTCACCTGGCACGAAGCAGACGAATATTGCAAAAAATCCGATAAACGTCTGCCAACAGAAGCAGAATGGGAATATGCTGCCCGCGGTGGAACCGATACGGAATATTACTGGGGCAACGAATTCGATGCCTCTCAATCCAATTTCTGTGATAGCAAATGTGGCTTGAACATCAGAGTCGCAAGCTTATCCGATGGGTTTCCCAACACATCTCCGGTAGGTTCGTTCCCGGCTAATCCATTTGGACTTCATGATATGGTCGGTAATGTCAACGAATGGGTGTCTGACTGGTTCGAGGAAAGGGCTTATGTGAACAGCCTGAAAGACAATCCTCAAGGGCCCGTACGTACTAACCCTTCCGGTCGGCGTGGAGGGGGAGCTAAAAAAATATTTAGAGGCGGAGCATGGCGAACAGATATGAACAGTCAGCGGTCTGCCTCGCGAAAAGGACTTGAAACGGATTATCGTCTGGACGGCACCGGCTTCCGCTGCGCTCTCTAGCCGGGCAACGCCCGGTGGCAACTAGGCAAAAGCTCATCAAGCCGAGCTAACCTAATTGTTCGCAGAGAAAGTAATTGCTAGTTGAGTCCAGCGAGTTATGTTCGTTCATTAGCTTTCATGCCCCGAATGGGGTATCACGCTGGCGGCTAGCGGAGTTCAGATTTCAGGATTTTGCCGGTCGCGGTTTTTGGCAGGGATTCCATAAACTGAAACATGTCGGGAGTCATGAAGGCGGATAATTTTTCCCGGCAAAAATCCTTGAGTTCCCGCTCGCTTGCATCGGCACCTTGCCGCAAAACAACGCAGACTTTCACTTTTTCTCCTATCCGTTCATCGGGAATGCCCACCGCCGCCACTTCGGCAATTGCGGGATGGCTCATCAAGGCGTTTTCAATTGCCAGCGGAGATACGTTTTCCCCGGCACGGATGATGAGGTCTTTCTTCCTGCCAGCGGAAATAAACAGTCGGCCTTTTTCATCCAAATGGCCCAGGTCACCGGTTCTCAGCCAGCCCTCCGAGTCAATGGTTTCTTTGGTTTCACCAGGCTTATTCCAGTAACCTTTCATCACCGTTATGCCACGCACTCGAATTTCTCCTACTTCTCCCTGCTTGAGGGGTTTTCCGGAATCGTCAACAATTTCCAATTCGACATTTGGCAGGACGGGGCCGACGGAGCCAGGCACACTGCCATCTTTCATCGTATTCACAGCAATCACTGGTGAAGTTTCGGTCAGGCCATAACCTTCGATGACGGTGACCCCCAATTCTTCTTCAACTTTTTTCAACAGGGCTTCGGGCAGAGATGCGCCGCCAGAAATACAATAGCGCAGGGAAGAAACGTCATATCCGCCGCGGGCATAAAGCTCCACCAAAAACGAATAAATGGTCGGCACCAATGGCAGGATTGTGGCCTTATGCTGGGTAATGGAGGCCAATATGGTTTTGGGCTGAAACTGTTTGAGTAAAATGAGGGTGGCCCCTGAGCGCAATAGTACCAAGGCAATGATGTTGCCATACGAATGAAACAGGGGGAGGGCAAGGATCACTTTATCTTCAGGGGTAAAATGAAGATGTTGCAAAAACCCACTGCCGTTGGTATCAAATTGGCTTTCATCAAGCATGACACCTTTGGGTCTGGCAGTGGTCCCGGAAGTATAGAGAATTACATCGGGAATGTTCTCCCCTCTTTCATGTCGCTCCAGCGGATCACCGGTGCTCTTAGCCATAAACTCGTCCCAGCGCTGGGTTCCTTCGCCCACTTGATCCGGATTAGCCGGGCCAATAAGAATTTTGTTGGGAAATAACTTGAAAAAGGGAGTGGTCTCAGGCTTGACAAAAACAGAGTCGACCACCAGGGTATCGATTCCCGCATCCTGGGCGATGTAGGCCAGGTCTTCAGGCTTTAGCAAGAAGTTGAAAGGGATAACGGGAACGCCTTTGAGCAAGGCGGCGAAAAAAGCAATGAGGTATTCCTTCTGGTTCAGGCACAGCAGGCCAATTTTGCTTCGGCTGTTGAGTTTGAGCTTGGACAATGCGCTGGCGAAACGTTCGATAGAAGAAACAAGCTCTTTATAAGTCAGGCAGGACTCGCCATCGATTATCGCAGGATGAGACGGGTTCTCTTTTGCGTGTGCTTGCAAATACTGAAAAAAGGCCATTTCCAAAATTCCTTATTCGAGGAGAAAACTTGCAGACCATTATACCCTTTTGAGGCATGAAGAATATAAGGCAGGAAAAGCAAATCCCCCCAACCCCCTTCGTGGAAGGGGGAGTTTAAAAGCAACCCCCTAGCGCCCCTTGTTACCCCTGCGGGGCATGAAGGCTAATGAAGAATATAACGCAGGGGGAATTGGGCAAAACCTTGTTGAGCCGATAAAATTCTTTGTTCGCTCAAAAAAGCTATTGCTCACTGCTCGTGGCGGCTCGCCACCGGACGAAGAAGCCGTTAGGTAGGCTGAGTCCAGACGACAAATCGGGGATGAACATTTCTCCGGTTTCGAAAGTGCCTGTCTTATGTGAGGGGAGATAGGTTCGCATCATATTTTCGAGGGTCAGGGCGGAAAAACCAGGCGAATGTGTGGTGAAAAGCAAAAATGCCGGTGAATCACTGAGGATGTTTTGGCAGGCTTCCATAAACTCTGACAGTTTGTTTTCGATTTTCCAGACCTCTCCGTTAGGACCTCTGCCAAAAGAGGGTGGGTCCATGATGATGGCGTCATATTTTTTTCCGCGCCTATGCTCTCTTTGCATATATTTCATGGCGTCGTCGACAATCCAGCGTACTGGTTTATCACCCAGCCCGGAAAGTTCCAGATTGTTCTTGGCCCAGGTGACCGAGGCCTTGGAGGCGTCAATATGGGTGACATGGGCACCGGCTGAGGCCGCCGCCAGGGTGCTCGCACCGGTATAGCCAAAAACATTAAGTACTTGTATTTTTGTGCCGTTAAGCTGTTTAAGCTGATCCATGATCCACAGCCAATTCAGGGCTTGTTCGGGAAAAATCCCGATATGGCCGAATCCGGTAGGTTGAATTTTGAAGACAAGGTGGCGGAACTGAATTTTCCATCCATCCTTAGGGAGTTGGGTGGAAAACTTCCATTCTCCGCCTGTTTCTTTGCCTTTGAAATATTTGTATTCTCCTTCCGCTTTTTTCCATTCGTCAGGGGAAAGAGACTTGGGCCAGATAGCCTGAGGCGCAGGGCGGATGAAACGGTGTGGACCAAATTGTTCCAGCTTTTGAAATGCTCCGGTATCCAGCAACTTGTAGTCGAACTGGTCGAGCGGGTAGTTTTCAGATGGTGAATGGCCCATGAATGTATTTGAAAACCCTTGATGACTTCTATAGGATAATTATTTCAAAGCCTTACTATAAAAGAATGCCCTGTTTGGAGGGGGATTATATCAGAGTTTCGTTTCACAGATTAAATCATCCTGTTGTCCTATTTTTCCTTTTGATTTTTCTGCTGGCCTCCTGTTCTTCCCCCGAAGATAATATCCAGCCGGTAAAAAAGAAAGAGTTTGCGCTCCCGGTGCAAGTGGGAAAAATTGTTACCATAGATGTGGCGGACGAAGTGCGCACGGTAGGAAATATCCAGGCCGAGAAGAGGGTGGTGATCAATTCCGAAGTCCAGGGAAAAATTACTCGAATCGCGGTTGAAGAGGGGATGAAGGTGAAAGCCGGGGATTTGTTGGCACAGATCGACCCGAGGGAATTTGAACTGATTCACGAAAGATTGCGTGCCGATCTTTCATCCGTTCAAAAGGAATATCAGAAAGCCCAGGGAGGATTGCGCCAGGAAGATAAGCAGCGGCTGGAAGCCAGAATGAAAGCCAATGAAAGCGCCTTGAATCTGGCAAGTATTGAATTGAATCGTACTCAAAACCTGGTGACGGAAAAGGTCTTGTCGCAGTCGGCGCTCGACTCTGCCAAAGATAAGGTCCGCCAGGCCGATGAATTTTTGAAGGCCAGCAAGGCGGAACTGGCCGCCGGGATGAAAGCACGTAGTGAAGATATTGAAAAACTTGAGTCCGATATGCAGGCGATCCGAAAACGGGTCGCAGTGGCGGCACTGAATCTTTCAAAGGTAAATATCAAAGCTCCTTTCGATGGGGTTATCATCGCCAAGGAAATTGAGCAAGGTGCTTTTGCCGAGGCGGGAACCCCTATCGTGAGAATGATTGGTTCCTCCCGTTTGAAAGCGGTTCTGGAAATGCCGCAGAGCTACAGGAATAAATTAAAAAAACTCAAGGAGGCACGGTTTCTGGCGCGAGAACTGGGTTTGAAGTTTGAGCAGAATAGAAACCTCCAGCGGCTCATCCGGGTCATTCCCGATGCGAACATTTTCTCCGGCAATATCCAGGTGCAAATCGATTTGCCCGATGCCAATTCTTCCCTGTTCCCCGGGCTGACGCTGGAAAGCACGCTGAATTTTGGTGTGCGCAAAAATGTGTTACATGTCCCGGCCGTATCCCTGGTCATTTCCGAGCAGGGGACCGTTGTTTATGTCGTTAAAGATGGCAAGGCTCATAAAGTTCCGGTCAGGGCTTTTAAGGAGCGGAATGATTTTGTCGAGATCGAAGATTTCACCCACCAGTTAAAGCCGGAAACGGATCTCATCCTGCGGGGCTCCGGTGCGGTATTTCCGGGTGTGAAAGTGTTTATTACGAACCTGGAACCGGAACCGAAAACTCCGTTCAGCTCTGCATCGAAAGACAGTAAGACCTCTAAAGTCCCTGCAAAAACTTCGGGGACCTGATGAAACTTATCGACCAGGCTATCCGTAATTATCACACCGTTACGGTAATCATCGTTATGGCCCTGGTGGTGGGTGTCTTATGTTTCCAATCCCTTCCCAGGCAGTTGGCTCCTACCATCGATAAGCCTCAAATTGAAGTCAAAACTGAGTATAGGGGGCTTTCCCCTGATGAGGTGGAGCGTAATATCACGCGTCGTTTGGAAGACCAGCTTGAATCGGTGGAAGGTATGAAAAAAATGACTTCCACCAGCCAGCATGGATTGAGCACCATCAACCTGGAGTTTGAATGGGGGATCGATAAAAACCTGGCGGTGCTTGATGTCAACAACAAGCTTCAGCAGGTTAAAGACCTGCCTGTCAATGCAGACAAACCGACCCTGAGATCCATTTCGAGCGACAACTCCAGTCCTATAATGTGGATCGTGTTCGACAAGCCCAATAAAAAGATGCCCAGCCTCGATCAGAACTATATGTACAAGATCGGTGAGGATATCATTGTTCCTTCCCTCAGGCGTGTAAAGGGCATTGCCGATGTCTGGCATTTTGGTGGTGAAGAGAGAGAAATGCGGGTTGAGTTTGATCCCTACAGTATGGCCCGTTTGCATGTGACCTACAAGGAAGTGATAGACCAGCTATCAGAGGAAAACCAGAATACCCGTGCCGGATTTCACGATGAAGACAACCGTTCCTATACCGTCCGCGCCTTGGGAGAGTTTCTCAATCCGCAAGATATTCTCGATACGGTTATCAAGCGGGACGGTGAAAAAACTATCAAAGTGAGAGACTTTGCCACGGTGGTGGATGGCTATAAACGGACATCTTCCCTGGTCCGCATCAGTGGCGACTTGTCCAATGCTTTCGGAGTGATTCGCAAGGCCGGGGCCAATGTGGTGGAAGCCTGCAACCTGACTGCCAAAAGAGTAGAGGAACTTAACCAGGAATTGTTGAACCGGGGAATCCCGATCAATTTGAAAATCGTTTACCAGGAGGTGGACTATATTGACGAGGCCATGCGGCTGGTGAAATCGAACCTGGCTTTTGGAGCTGTTCTGGCAGTGGCGGTCCTACTGCTATTTTTGGGGTCTGCGCGGTCGTTGTTGATTGTGGCGATCAGTATTCCTGTGAGCCTGGTTTCCGTGTTCATCGTTCTTAAAATTTTTGGACGAAGCATAAATATCATTTCCCTTGCAGGCATGGCTTTTGCTGTTGGTATGGTGGTTGATAACTCGATTGTGGTGCTGGAAAATATTTATCGTCACCTTACAATGAGGAAAGGTGTTTTTAAGGCCGCTTACGATGGAGCTTCGGAGGTATGGGGGGCGGTGCTTGCCTCAACGCTGACGACCCTGGCCGTTTTTGTTCCCATCGTGTTTATTCAGGAAGAGGCGGGGCAGATGTTCCGCGATATCGCTATCACCATCAGTGCCAGCATTGCCTTGTCTTTGTTAGTGTCCATCACTGTTATTCCGACTTTAACTACGTTGTTGATCCGTCTTAAGCCGGGAGAAGAATACCAGTCGGGATTTTTTCACCGCACTTTGTTCAAGCCAATCGTTCTGTTGGGCAAGAAGATGAGTGATGCCTATTCCGGACTCATGGAATGGATACTGCACAATTCTCCCGTCAGTATTTTTTTCAGGGTACTTGTTATCGCCGGTGTAGGCTGGATGTTGTGGTATAGCGGCAAGACCCTGCCGGAAAAGGATTATCTTCCTTATGGAAACGTGAACATGGTGTTCATGCTCATCGAACCGGTGGCGGGAACGCCTGTGGAAACAAATATGCGTTACATGGCCGAATACGAAAAAAAGATTGTGGCAATGAAAGATGTCAACCGCAACTTCCTGGTTTTTTCGTCGCGCTTCAATGGCGGTGGTGCCATCATCGAAAAAGAACTGGCGGCAGGCCAGCGGGGCGAAGTGAAGATGGCGGTCAAATCCGGGGAAATGGGCCGAGAGATTTTTGAAATTCCCGGATACCGTTTTGCCTTTGCCATGCAGAGACCCATTTTTCGGTCAGCCAATAAAACCTTTGAAGTCGAAATTACCGGGCCGGATATGTTGAAACTGAAAAGCAATGCTCTGGATTTGATCGGAAAAATTTCTGCGATAAAGGGGGTGCACTCGGTCCGGCCAGAATTTAAATTCGGTAACCCGGAGCTCAGGTTCATTCCCCGGCGTGAAGATGCGGCCCGGCTGGATATGGGTATGAATGAGATCGGAGATATTATTGAGTCTCTCAATGCCGGTAAATATTTGGGTGAGTTCAACGATCAGGGCGAACCCATCGACTTTATCCTGGTACAGAAAAAAGACGCCAATAAACTGGGACTGGAAGACTACCGTTCTTTGCCGGTATGGACTGATGAAGGCATGATGACCCACCTCGGGCATCTGGTCGATATAAAAATCGATGCGGGCCCTGCACGCATTGACCATATTGGAACGGAACGGGCGATCAAGCTACGAGTGCAGGTGAAAAAAGATATTGCCATGCAGTTGGTCATCGACCGGGTTGACGAGGAAGCATTGGTTGACGCAAGAAAAAATCTTGGTGAAGAATACGGACTGCGTATCGGCGGTTCCGCCGATGAACTGGCCTCTACCGAAAAATCATTGATGAATAGTTTTGCCTATGCGTTAGGTTTCATCTATCTGCTGCTTGTGGCCTTGTTTTCCTCATTTCTCAGGCCATTCATTGTTATGCTGACGGTGGCGTTGGCGGTTTCCGGTTCGTTTCTGGGAATCACCTGGAACAACTGGTTCCAACGCGGGAATATTCTTGAAATCCTCCAGGAATGGAAAGTGCCGAATGCCCAGGCCATGGCCGCTGACTGGAACTGGATCACTTTTGATATTCTTACCCAGTTGGGGATCGTCATCCTCGCTGGCATTGTTGTTAATAATGCCATCCTCATCGTGCATCAAATGCTCAACAATATTAAAGCGGGTATGGGGGAGCGTGAGGCCCTTTTGCTGTCATGCCAGACACGGTTGCGGCCCATCATGATGACCGTCATCTCCAGCGTATTTGGGATGATTCCTCTGGCTTTCGGTGAGGGGGCAGGCACTGAATTGTACCGGGGTATGGGCACCGCCTTGATCGGCGGACTGAGTATCTCCACCGTGTTCACTCTGTTCCTGGTCCCCGTGCTGATATCCCTGCTGAACGATATGGGATTCCACACCAAAAAAGAAGACCTCGTTAAAGAATCGCTCCACTAGGCGTGGCCAGCGTCACGCTGGACCCAGTGAAGCATAGCTCTACTTGGCGAGTAAGAAGTATTGGCTGCCCAAAGAGCCCTTGTTAGTTGCCCCCGCAGTTAGCGGTGGGCCAGTTCTTGGGTGGGGGGCAGTCGATAATGATTTCTTCTTTGCTGGTGGGGTGGTTAAAAACCAGCCGATGCGCATAAAGGGCGATCTGGCCTTCCGCCAACGCTGAATGGGCACCATACTTTTTATCTCCAACGATGGGGTGCCCGATGAAGGCGAGTTGAGCGCGGATCTGGTGGAACCTTCCGGTATGCAGGTGAATGTCAAGTAGGCTGGTGTTTTGTAAAGTTTCGATGACCTCATAATCCAACTGAGCTTCTTTGGCGTTGGGAGTTGCGCGGGGGAACACGGTTGCCTTGAGGGATTTTTCTTTTCTCAGGTAGTGCGTCAGGCAGGCCTGCTGAGGTTGTGGAGTCCCCTCGACCAGGGCCCTATAAATTTTCTTTGTGGTTTTTTTGCGAAACTGTTCAGAGAGCCGCGAAGCCCCCTTGGAAGTGCGTGCGAACACGACAACCCCTGACACCGGACGGTCGAGTCGGTGCACCAACCCCAAAAACACTTTGCCCGGTTTTTTATATTCCGTTTTGATCCAGTCTTTCACCTGATCCATCAGGGAAATTTCTCCGGACTTGTCAGGCTGGATGAGCACTCCCGCAGGTTTGCGCACCGCTATCAAATGGTTGTCGAGATACAGGATGTCGAGAGAAGGATGCTCAGGAGGGTTGCTCAATCTTCAGTCCTTTAGCTTCGATGATTTTGAGCACCGGCGGGGTGACGAGGCCTCCGGAGACCACATATTTGATGCCCTCCTCAATAGTCATAGAAACTTCAGTGAGTTCTTCAAGTGGGGAGAAGATCAGAAATCCGGATGTGGGATTAGGCATGGTTGGCACGAACACGTTGAGCATGTTTTCCCGGGTGAGCTCCTGAACCTCTCCGCGGGACTCGCCGGTCACAAACCCGATTGCCAAGAGGCCCCGGCGCGGGAACTCGATCAGGACGACTTTGCGAAAGGCTGACGTATCTGCTTCGGCAATGGATGAAACCACCTGTTTGGAGCCTTTATAAATCCGGCGTACGAACGGAATTTTTTCAATCAGGAGTTCGCCGATTTGGAACACCTTTTTCCCAAAAAAGTTGGTGGTCAACCAGCCCACTATGAGCACGATAAGCAGGGTCACCACCAGTCCGAGAAAAGGGATGCGGTAACCTTCGGGAATGGGCGCGCCAAGCTGAATCAGTATATTGGTGAACACCGGCGACAGGGCATCGAAGTTGTTGAGCAGAAACTGCAAAATGAACCACGTCAATGCGATCGGCAGGGTGATCAACAACCCGGTGATGAAAACATTTCGAATTCGGCGTTGGAAATTTTTAAACACGGTTTCCTGTCTGGAAATTGAAAAAGCTCATTATATTATATAAGGAAAGTGGTGGAAGGCAATAGAGGTTCAAAGGGGCCAGTTTTGCACTTGACAGGGGCGGGATAACCGTTAATATCAAACGGTTAGTTTTTCAGGTTGGGCAAAAAAATAAATGGGGCTGTGGCGCAGCTGGGAGCGCACTTGAATGGCATTCAAGGGGTCAGGGGTTCGATCCCCCTCAGCTCCACTGATAATAAAGGGGTTACGGGTTTTCCCGCAACCCCTTTTTAT
>JYMV01031551.1_pt1 | contig 16032 bp, 12 predicted proteins | sample 338911 | NCBI WGS metagenome assembly JYMV01 (sample SAMN03354496, study PRJNA234377) | hydrothermal vent metagenome | biome: Deep sea; feature: Hydrothermal plumes at the Eastern Lau Spreading Center, Western Pacific Ocean; material: Seawater | place: Tonga | collected 2009 | depth 2000 m m
GCCGTTTCGCTCAAGCGATGACCGTCATCGTGATGTCTGGCTTCGATCTCGGCTGCCGTTTTCTCGAGCTTTGCAATCCCTACCTCCAGCCGGTCGAATGGGATGGCTCCGTCGGTTGGAGAGTATACGAAGAGGAAAGAAGGAAGTTCACCGCTGGTGATCTCCTCGACGAGAAATTCGTGCTTGAGCCTGGCGGAGGCGATGATGACACCTGCGAGCAGTTCAGGGTGTCGCGAACCGAGGAACCCGGCGAGGTATCCGCCCTGGCTGAACCCGAGGACCGCTGAGCGGCTCCAGTCGACGGGGTGTTGCCTGTCGACAGCCGCGAGGATTTCCAGGAGGCCTGCCTCGCTTCTCTCCAGTTCCTCTCGAAACAGCTCCTGATCACCGTTGTAGATGTACCAGGAGTGCCCCGTCTTGATCTGATCCTGGCGGCGGATCTCGTGACGATGGGGACCGTCAGGGAGAACCAGGCGCATCCGGGTGACGTCGAGGAGCTGGAGCCTTCTCAGGAGCGAGGAGGCGGACATGCCCATTCCGTGGAGAGCGAGGAGAACCGGGGCATGCCCATCTCCTGGATCATCGGGTGTGACGACGAGGTACTTCTGTCGCCCCCTGGTGACGATGGCGTGTTCGCTGACTCCACTGGTCAATGTCGAAATCCTCCCCGATCCACTGCCCCCACGAAGATCGGGAGAGTGTATCGCCAATGGGGGTGGCTGGGGAGAGATCGGTCAGGGGGAACTGCTGACGATGGTAAAGAGGGCAGACCCGTCGGGACTGCCCTCTAGATGACTTCAGATGGTATCGAAGAATCAGCAGCCGTTGAAGAACGCGCACCCCAGTTCCGTCTGGCCGTTCGATGACAGACCACAGCTCGGGAAGGGCGGTGGAGGGGGAGTTCCATTGAGGAACTGATAGTTGATCACGGTGATGACGTCGCCGAGATCGAGGGAGGCATCTCCGTTGGAGTTTGCGGCGTCGTTGCAGCTGGGACTGGGCCCCGCCAGGAAGAAGTGCTGAATCAGGAATATGGCATCGGCGATGTTCAGGACTGAATCGGCATTGGCATCGCCTCTACGGAAGGCTGGAATAGAGACAAAGCAGACATCTCCGGAGGTGAGATCCGGGATGATGCTGCTGCCACCACTGGTCACGATGTTGGTGATGGGAGGTTGCCCCAGTCCGTTCACCAGATCGATGGTAGTGCAACTGTTGATGAGGGAGGGGTCATCGGCGGAATTGAACCTGACCCAGAGCGCCGACTGTCCGATTCCGGCAGGGAGCATCTGGCCTTCGAAGGGCGGACTGAAGTCGAAAATCGCCGCGCAGGCGAGCCAGCCGATTCCAGGAGAAAGTTCGGAGCTGCCAGTCGAGGTGAAGAACTCGATCGTCGCCGGTGCAAGAAGGAGTTCGATTTCGAGGCCGGTGGTCCCGAGCTCATCGAAGGTGAGGAGACCGGAGTCCCATGTCATCGCGATCTGATAGCCTTGAATGTCTGAATCGTGGCTGATCTCGATGACTGCGGTCGCACTCGATCCGGGGTTGGTGTTGGTGTTCAAAACCTTGAAGGTCACCTGGCCATCCACCGGGGAGCAGAAAAAACTTGCGAGCATGATGAACAGGGACACGTACAGAGAGATGATTTTCATCGTACATCTCCTCAATTCCAGATTAGGAGCTCTTTCGACGACCAGGTGGCCGTAACGGTGAGCAGGGGATTCAAGTCCAGAGAGCTGGTTCAGCAGCCCGCGGAGAAAGTGCAGTCGAGGCTGTCGTCAGTCGGATCCAGACCGCAGTCGGGAAAAGGCGGTGGCAGGGCTGGCCCGCTGGCGAACAGGTAGTTGATCATGTAAATCGCATCGGAGATGTCTGTGCCGCTGTCATCGTTTGCGTCGCCGGCATCGAGGCATTGCGGTGCCGGGCCAGAGGCGAAGAGCCAGTTGATGACGAAAACGGCGTCGGCGAGGTTCAGAACCAGATCTCCGTTGACGTTGCCTCGCTTGAAACTCGGTAAGTCGAGGAACTGGATCTCGCAATCTTCCCTGATGGGGAAGATGCCGAGCCCTGGAGGGACGACCACCAGGTTTGCTGTTGGCGGCGATCCGGGAGGACCGTAGTCGTTGCTGAGTTCGACGATGGTTGTGGTACCCAGGAGTGTCGGGTCGTTCACGACGCTGAAAGGGAACCTCAACAGGGACTGCCCGTTTCCTGCACCGAGGGTCTGGCCGTTGAAAGGCGGCAGGAAGTCGAATTGGGCGGCGAAGGATGCCCATCCGATCCCCGGGGCAACCACCGGGTTGAGGTTGACGAGGAAGAACTCGATGGTGTCAGGGGAGAGGCCGAAGTCGGTGTTCAAGCCCGAATACCAGCCGAAAGTCTCGCTCGGGGGATTCAGGGTCAGGATCGCGTTGTCGTAGATGACGGAGGCAACGAATCCGTCGATCTCATCGACGTGATCGTAGCGGAGCAGAGGAGTCACAGCTCCACCAGGGGAGGCGTAGTAGGTGCCGAAGTAGAAACGGTGCAGGTTGTTCACCGTCATTGTCCCATCCTGGAGTTCTGGATGAACGGTTGCCCCTGCAAAGGAGTAGGCGTTGATGACTGGAGGATTTCCCAGCCCATCGACCAGGTTTACTTCGTAGTCGCCAGGAGTGACAGAGTCTCCGATGGTGAAGAGAAGCCTGAGCAGGTCATCTGCATCAATCGAAGAGACTGCGATCTGGGGGATCGAACCTCCGGGTGAGGTGGGATTGAAGCCGATCACGACTCCGAGGACGAGGGTTCCCGCAGCAGAATCTAAGATCGACCCGACATAGTCGGGGACTCCCCCAGGAGCGACTGTTTCAGTTGCTGTACCGAGGAAATCGAAGCCATCCAGAGTCAAAGCGGACTCATCATAGTCGATGGAAATCGAGAATCCCTGAATCGGTTGGTCGTGAGTGGCACTGACGATCAGCGGAACGGAATTCGAGCCCGCATTGCCGTTTGTCGACCCGACGATGAGGGTATCGGCTGCCGAGGCAAAATTGGTGACGAGGGCGAGGATTATCAGCAGGAAGTTGATCTTGAGACTCATCGAGCCATTTCTCCTCTGGATCTGAATCGGTTCCTGTGGACAGCCCGGTTCCGGGGGCGGAATGCCCGGTGCTCTTGATCACCGTCGGCGGGGACCAACGGATTCCGAGGCACAGTACCGATGGTATCACTGTCCATGCTGCGCGCTAGCCCGGCAAGGCCCTCGTCGAGGCCTCAGTTGGGGTTGATGGTGACTGTGTAATCCCTTCAGTGCCAGCCAGTTGTGGAACTGTCGGAATCGATTTCCGGGGGCCAGACAAAGATTGTCGCAGGGGAAATGGGGAAAAAAATGGCCGCCGTCCAGCTTTTGGCTGGACGGCGGCCCGCAATTGCAGGAGAGGGGGTTTCTAGAGCTCGTCGGCGTCACCGTTGCAGCCGATGCCGTCACCGGTGGTCGGGTCGAAGCCGGCGTCCGGGAATGGAGCCATCGGCGGCGCACCTGCGACGAACTGGTAACTGAAGGTGTAGATTGCGTCGCTGGTGTCGATAGACCCATCGTCGTTGAGGTCGCAAGCATCCCTGCAGGTCGGTGTCGCACTCCCCTGGAAGAGATAGGAGAGGATGGAGATGCCATCAGCGATATCGACCAGGGTGTCGGTATTGCAGTCGCCGCGCAGGAACGGATTGAAGTTGACGATGTTCATGGTTCCATCGACCAGGTTCGGTTGCTCCTGGTACTGTCCGAAGACCACCGAATTCCCGACAGGAGGGGATCCAGCAGAGGGGACAAAGACGATCTGAGTCACCGACGGTGCAACTGCAGCTGCATCGATGTCGAACTGAAGATCGAGGATGTGCAACTTGGTGCCAACAGGGATGGAAACCAGCTGCTGGAAGCTCATGACCAGCCCGGCGACGATTTCGCCGGCAGCAGCAGTTTGCTGGATGCTGACGAACTCGGCCCCGAGAGATGCACTTCCGGCAGTCGCGCCGGTGAGTGTCAGGATTGTGGGGTCGTAATTTCCTGCGATCTGGAAGCCGTCCATCGCCTGGGTTGTGGTGGCGAGTAGGGGGAAGTCGACGGGGTGACCGACGATTCCTGTGGCCTCACCGAAGATCAGCCAGTTGGGGCTGACGATGGAGATCTGTCCCGGAGTGGTCTCCGGTGGGACGCTCTGTCCATCGACGACGACAACAGTGGTGACCGGGGGGGATCCCAGGGTGCAGAAGGTCACCTGAGGAGTATCCCCGACCGCGCCGGTGGCCTCGTACTCGACATCGAGAACGATGAATCCGGTGACGAGTCCAAGGGTCTGATTCCCGAAGAGATCGACCACCACACCCATGGTGAGGCCATCCAACTCCTGATTGATGGTCAGGAAACCCGGCTCGGCCCCGCCATTGACTGTGGCGGTGTCGGTGCCGATGGTTCCCCAACTGAAGAGCTGGAGACCGGAGGCATCGTGGCAGAGACTGAGGGACCAACCCTGAATTTCAGGACCTTGGTTGTCGAGAAGCACGGACAGCTGGGTAGTGCCGCCCGGAGAACTAGACCCACTGCTGAGAGAGAGTTGATGCTGAGCCTGTACGCTACTTGGAAAAACCGAGAGCAGCAGTAGCAATGCCGCGAGTTTGAACAGATTATTCATGCCTATCTTCCTTTCGCATGCAATCCCGAGTTCCGCACGATTTCGAATGCCATTTTCGCCTCCCTCGCAGAGAGGTGTTCTTTCGCTTTTAGCCACACTGAGTGTCAGGGCTGTCGCAGACGGGAAGCATGTCTTCCGTCGGGTCTGGACCGTTGTCGAAGGGACCCGGGTCGAGAGGCTCGGGTCCGAATTTGAAAAGCCAGTTGAGGAGGAAAACGGAGTCGGCCAGGTTGATCGTTCCGTCGTCGTTGGCGTCACACGCATCGTGGCACAAAGACCCCAGACCGAAGAACTGGACGCCGAGCACCGACGCTGCGTCGGCGAGGTCCACCTTGTCATCGCTGTTGCAGTCGCCGCGTTGGAAAATCTCCTGCGGGACGACGTAGATCGAGGTGTCGATCCGTTCGTAGTCCTGGATCGATTGGTAGTCGATAACCAGGTTGTTGTAGAGGGCGACGACGCCGTTGCCGTCGATGCCATCGCAGAAGTAGATTTCCTGCAACGTTTCGCACTCGGCGCTCATGTCGACGTTGATATCGATACACCCCACGAGCAGGGGCTCGTTGGTCGGCGGCAGGCTCTGGTTGTCGAAGGGAGGCAGCGCGTCGAGCAGGATCGCGATGATCAGTTCTCCAGTCTCCCCGTCGCTGCAGTCGTCATCTACCTGATGATTGACGAATTCCGCACCGACTTCCTCGACGATCGAGCCGTTGAGATCAAAAGTGGATTCCTTGACGGTGAGATCGCAGTCGTAGCAGGCGGTGATCGTGAAACCCTGAATCTCGTCGTCTGGTTCGATGTAGTAGAAGCAGAGTTTTCCTGTCTGCCCGTGGTATGCGTAGTTGCCACTGTCCTCGTCGAAGGACGTGTCCATGATCATCACGGAGTTCTGCACCGGCGGCGCGGTGACCGGCAGGCAGGTGAAGGTGCCGTCGAAGAGTTCGGGGGACAGAGACATGCCGCCGACCACGATCACGTTGTCGAGGGCAGGGGCTCCGAGAGTCCCGTTGACCAGGTCGAGAGTGCTCGTCTGAGACTCATCGGGAAGGTAGATCGTCTCGACGCAGAGGTACTCGAAATTGACGATGTGGTTGTTATTCCCGGGAGGAATTGTCTGGCCGTCGAAGGGGGCGCTGAAATCGAGCACAACGCCGATCGTCCCGCCCTCCGCCAGCACCATTGGAACCACGAACTCTGCTCCCATCGATTGGGTCACCGTCCCGGTGAGAGTGATTGCAGTCAACTCCAGAGCCGCCGGATCGTGAGCGAGAGCGACAACGAACCCCTGGACTGCCCCGGAGTTGTTGGTCAGGAGAACCCTCGCAGGGCTAGTGCTGTAGCCGTCGGCTGGACCCGATGAATCCTCCACCCGCAACTGGTCGGGGGGCGGAAGCTCCATGGTGACGGTGCCGTTGTTGAGCCCCAGTCCCTGGCTGGCTCCGACGGAGAGCCCACCCTGAACGAAAACGTTGCTCAGAGGCGGGTCATTCAGTTCTCCATCGATGAACATGACGGCGGTGTCGGTGGAAATGGACACCAGAAACACGGGTTCCAGTGTCAGGTGGACAGCCACCTGGTCTGTTCCGATTGGGATCGTCTGGCCGTCGAAAGGGCTCGCTGCATCGATGACCACTCCAGCAGTCACTCCTTCTGTGAGGAATTCGATGACCACCAATTCCGCGTTCGCCGCTTCAGTGACGGTCCCGTCGGTGGTGACCGCGGTTGCTGCGAGCAGGGTTGAGTCGAAGGTGATGGCCAGCACGTAACCCTCCACAGGTGCGTCATTTGTCATCAAAACATCGATGGTCGTTGGCGACAGACCTGAGGTAGACCCGTCGGTGATCGAGAGAGACTGCTGGCCGGGAAGAAGTCCCGTCATCAGCAAGAAAATCATCAGAAACTGGGCAGCCGGTCGCCCGGCGGCCTGGCAGGTAGCCTTAACCATTTCTCCTCCATTTGTTCCCGGACGGGAACTTCCCCCAGTTAACTCTTCCCGCAAGCTTGGCCAGAAGCGGTCGCTGAACCCTTCCGTCCAAATTCTCCCCAGTTGGCCCCGGGATGGCGGGGGCCGTAGGACTCGCGGAGGTGCGGGGCTCCGCGTGCCAGGACCCATTGTATTAACAAAGGTCGATTATGTCAATACCGGGAGATGTATTAACAGCCGATCCCATCGAGGAAAGTCGGGTCGGGCCCAGAGGTTGGGAATGGCGCAGGAGGGGCAGAAGCGCCGGTGAAGAGATAGAGAATCAGGTATAGGGGATCGGAGATGTCGAGGGAGCCATCATCATTTATATCGACGCTGTCGAGGCAACTAGGTTCGCTGCCACCGGCGTAGAGGTAGTCGAGAGCCGAGATGGCGTCGGCGAGATTGAGTGCGCCGTTGCTGTCGACGTCTCCGCGGATGAATTCTCCCCCACCAGGGGAGACCAGGATCCGGAAGAGGCTCCCGGTGGCATGCCCTGCGACGTAGAGGACGTTGCCGGAATTCTCGATTCCGATGGCAGCGCTCGGATCGATGGTGATCGACAGGCCCACCTGGTCGAGGGTGAAGCCGAAATTCGTCGGGAAGCCGACGCCGTTCAGCTCGTAGACGCCGTTGACCAGGTTGTTGGTGGTATCGGTGATGATGGTGGTCAGCAAGTTGCCATCGTCGAGAACGCAGGCCCCACGTCCGAGAATCAACCCGGAAGTCGCAGGGGGTTGCAACGAACCGACGAAGTTGCCCTGGGAATTGGGGTTCGCATCGAGGCGCACGATTCGAGTGGGGTTCACTGCCTCGTCGATGACGAGGTAGTGGTCATTGACGTGATCGTAAGTGAGTGAAGCGACCTCGTTACTGCCGGCAGGAATTGAACTGAGGACTTCTCCGGTGATGGGGTCGATGAGGCTCAGCAGGGAGCTGCTGGCTCGACTCACCAGCAGGACGGAGAGATTCGGGTTGAAGGCGACGCCACGAAGGTTCGCCAGCCCGGTATCGAGGCTCCTCAGCAGCTCCAGGGAAGTGTTGTAGACGTAGATGATGCCACTGAAACTGTCGGTGACGTAGAGCTCGAGAGTTGTCGGATCGAGGGCCAGGTCGAAGGGGCTGTTGCCATCGAAGAAGGTGTAACCGACAAGGCCTCCGGCACCGGTCACAGCGGTGCAAGTGCTTCCCGAAATGGTGCTCGAGACGATGCCCTGGACCTCGTAGGTCAACTCACTGGAGGCCGGTGGACTGTTGTCGTTGTAACTGCTGGCGCTTCCGCTCAGGGTCACGATTACCGCGTTGTTGCGCAGGATCCTGATCGAGGAGTAGATACCGCCGGCTCCCGGGCCGCAGTTCAGCCAGTTGAGGGTGATATTGCCGTTCACCCCCGTCAGGCAGGTGAAATTCGTCGGTGGGGGGATGACAGGGTTGGTGGAGTCGATCTTGTAGACGTCTTCCTTCGTTGTCGCGTAGATCACCGATCCCGTGGGCGGACGGACGATGCCGAGCACCGGATCGGGCACCTGGGTGAGGTCGACCTCGACACAGGCGATACTGCCATCGAGTGCACTGATGCGGATGGTACGAGCCGGATAGAAATCGAGGACGTTCCCGTAGGTGAACTCGAGGAAACGCTGCCCTGCGAACTGGACGAAGGAGAGACCTCCTCCGAGCATCACCTCGTCTCCCGGAAGGTCGATGGTGCTGATGGTGCTCCCGGTCACCGGATCGAACTCGATCGCGACTCGATTCACCTTGTCACGGGTCCAGAGTGTGCCTGCGATGTTGTCGTAGGCGAGCCCGGAGAGAGAGGTTTCGGGAAATGGCGGCAGAATCTGTACGAAGGGACCAAGGGCGTTGCCGAGTTTGTCCATCTCGACAATCTGCTGATTGGTGGCGTCGAGGATGAAGAGACTCCCGGTGTTCGCTCGGTAGGTGATTCCAGACGACAGAGGGGTGAAGAAGGGCGGAATCGCGCCTCCGAAGGGATGGGGGATCTCCTCGATCAGGGAGATCTCCGGAGCGAATGCCGACAGACTATAATGGCAGCACTGTCCATTGCCCTGATCAACCACCCAGAGGGTGTCATCGCTGGAGTCGTATGCGAGGTCTGCCCCGGCACTCTGGGGTGAGGTGCCGCAGAGCGGCGCACTGTAATCGATGTCCCCATTTTCGGCCCTGAGGCCAAAGACGAGAAAGACCGAAGCGCAGAGGGTGAGAATCAAGGAGGCGCTGGAAGGATAACGCATGAACGTTCCTCCTGGGGTCGGGTCTGGCGTGAGCCAGTCCGTCCCGGTTCGAAGGGTCAGGGCATTTCACCCTGGACCGAGAATGGACTCGGACCGAGTCCCCCGCGCCCCGGGGGGACCGATCCCGCTCAATCATCGACAGTTCCGACGGGCCGGGCGGCGGTTGCCAGTGACCCCCAGCAGGGGACCGCAGGAGGCAATCTGGCGAATGTCAATGATTAACAAGAGTCTTTATTGTAGCAATGGACTCTCCGGGATCAAGGGTAGATCCGGTAAAGCATCCGTGGAAAGGGAATGCACTCCCTGACGTGCTCAATTCCGGCGATCCAGCACACCGTGCGCTCGATTCCGAGGCCAAAACCGCCGTGGGGGACCGAGCCGTAGCGCCTCAGGTCCAGATACCAGGCAAAGGCCTCTTCTGACAGCCCGTGGGCGCGAAGGCGGCCCTGGAGGAGGTCCAGGTCGTCCTCCCGCTGGCCGCCGCCGATCACCTCTCCGTAGCCTTCCGGAGCCAGGACATCGACCCCCAGCGCCAGGCGGTCATCCTGGGGGTCGCGCTTCATGTAGAACGCCTTCACCTCCTGGGGATAGCGGTGAATCAGCACCGGTTGCGGGTAGAGGCTCGAGATCAGGGCTTCGTCGCGAGCTCCGAAATCGCCGCCCCACTCGAATTCGTGCCCCTTCTCGTGCATCTTCTCGACCGCCTCGGTGTAACTGATCCGTGGGAAGGGCTCGCGGACCCTCTCCAGAGCCTCGATGTCCCTCTTGAGAACCTCGAGATCCTCGCCCCGGTTGGTCAGAACAGCCTCCACGATCGTTCGCAGCGCGTCCTCGGCGAGGTCCATCACATCGTCGAGATCAGAGTGGGCCATCTCCGGCTCCCACATCCAGAACTCGGTGAGGTGTCGGCGGGTCTTCGATTTCTCTGCCCGGAACGTTGGGCCGAGGCAGTAAGCCTTGCCGTACGCCATCGCCGCCGCTTCCATGTAAAGCTGGCCGCTCTGGGTCAGGAAGGCGGTCTCATCATCGAAGTAGTTGACCTCGAAGAGGGTCGAGGTGCCCTCGCAGGCATTGGGAGTGAAGATCGGCGCGTCGATGCAAAGAAATTCCCGGTCGTGCATGAACCCACGGATCGCTCGCAGGACCTCGTCACGAATGCGCATCAGGGCGACCTGCTTGCGCGAACGAAGCCAGAGGTGGCGGTGGGAGAGGAGAAAATCGGGACCGTGGTCCTTGTTGCTGATCGGGTACTCCTGGGCCTCGCTAATAACCCGGACATCGGTCGCTTCCAGCTCGTATCCCCCCTGGGCTCGTGCGTCGGCCTTGACCACTCCTTCGATGGTCAGACTCGACTCGTAGGGGATATGACCGAGAGGCTCGAACGCTTCATCGCCGAACTTCTCACGGGACACGACGCACTGGACGGTGCCGCTCCCATCGCGCAGCAGGAGGAAGTGCAGTTTCTTGCTTGAACGACGGTTGGAGAGCCAGCCTTCGAGGTTGACAGTCTCGCCGACATGGTCTCCCAGGTGGTTCACCGTTGTCCGGGTCATTCTCGCCTCCTGATCGGTGCGCGCTTTTCATTCCTTGTCGCCCCGGATCTTGCCTCAGGCGCCTGCCTTTTCAAGGGGCCTTTCGATTCACCAGGGAGAAAGTTCAGACCTCTCGGGTGAGGTAAAGGGATCTCTCTTCGATGTGGCGAACGACTTCCGGCGGAACCAGTCCGGCGATCGATTCCCCCTCTGCACAGCGGCGGCGAATCTCGCTGGAGGAGACGTCGAGGTCGAGTTCGGGCAGTTGCCAGCGGGCAATCTCCTTCAGCCGGTCGGCGTCGACGGATGGCAGATGATGGGGCTCGAAACGGCGGCAGTTGCCGCGGCGGGTGGCGACGACGGGGATGCAGAGGGACAGGAGTTCCTCAGCCCGATGCCAGGAGTTGAGGGTTTCGATGTTGTCGGCGCCGATCAGCAGCAGGAGCTGCTGTCGGGGGAACTCCCGCGACAGTTCCCGGAAGGTGTCGATCGACCAGGAAGGGCCCGAACGGTGCAGTTCCCTCTCGTCGATCGACATCCCGGGCCGGTCTGTTAGGGCGATCTCGAGGAGTGCCAGGCGATCGGCGGCAGGAGTGACCCTGTCCCCTTCCTTGTGAGGTGGGACACCAACCGGGACAAATCGGACCTCTTCGACGGGAAGGTGCTCCAGGACCGCTTCTGCCATCGCCAGATGCCCCCGGTGGACGGGGTCGAAGACCCCACCGAGGATCGCCAGGGCTGGTGAGCTCAACGGGGGCTCCTTACCTTGCATCGATTCATCGTCGGAACTAGACTTCCCGCTTACAGTTGAACTCCTGGCCAGTTCACGGCCGGGGCCACCTGACGGCCGGGCCTTTGCTGGCCGAAGGAGGCCCTCTGTGAGCCCGCGAACGCGACCATCGCGTCAACTTCGACACTTCCGTCGGACTGGCTGTGGCCCGTGAAGAAGATCGGACGGCTGTCATGCCCAAGAGCATCGTCGGCGTGCCTCGTGAGATCAAGGAACAGGAACAGAGAGTCTCTCTAGTGCCCTCCGGTGCCTATCTGCTCGTCCAGGAAGGACACCGGGTGCTGGTCGAGACTGGAGCTGGAATGGGCAGCGGGATCTCCGATGAGGAGTACATCGAGGCGGGGGCGGAGATCGCCGAGAATTCCGCCGAGGTCTTCGAGCAGGCCCAGATCGTCGCCAAGGTGAAGGAGCCCCTGCCGCCGGAGTATCCTCTGATCCGCCCGGGCCAGACGATCTTCACCTACTTCCACTTCGCTGCAAGTCGCTCACTGACCGAGGCGATGCTCGACAGCGGAGCGGCTTGCGTCGCATACGAGACGATCGAGAACGGGGTTGGCCAACTTCCCCTGCTCACGCCGATGAGCGAGGTTGCAGGCCGGATGTCGGTCCTCGTTGGAAGCCAGTACCTCGGATGTCAGAACGGGGGTCGCGGGATCCTCGTCTCGGGGGTTCCCGGCGTTGAACCGGGCAAGGTGGTTGTCCTCGGGGGAGGGGTCGTCGGGACCAATGCCGCCAGGATCGCTGCCGGACTCGGTGCCCAGGTGCGGATCTTCGACATCGATCTCGACCGCCTCCGCTATCTCGACGAAGTGATGCCAGCGAATGTCACCACCCTCTTTTCCAACCCCTTCTCCATCCGCAAGGCGATCAGACGGGCCGATCTGGTGATCGGGGCAGTGCTGGTCGCTGGCGATCGTGCCCCGGTTCTGGTCCCTCGCTCCTATCTCGCCGAGATGGCTCCAGGATCGGTGATCGTCGACGTTGCGGTCGACCAGGGGGGATGCGTGGAATCGAGTCGCCCGACGACCCACGACGAGCCGACTTACACCGTCGACGGGATCGTCCACTACTGCGTGGCGAACATGCCCGGCGCGGTCTCCAGGACCTCGACCTTCGCCCTGACCAACGCCACCCAGCCCTATCTCCTCGAACTCGCCCAGAACGGCCTACACGGCTTCGTCAGGCGCAGCCTCGGTCACCAGCAGGGGCTCAACCTCTGCGGCGGCAAGGTCTTTCACCGTGGGGTCAGCAAGGCGTTCAGCCTCCCCCTGTCACCGATCGACGATCTGACGGAGGTCGGGAGGAAAGTGCGTTGACCCTCGATTCCGAACCGATCGCCGTCGACCCGGCGAAGATGGCCCCGAAACTCGGGAAGATCTACGAGTGCGCATCCGTGGAGATGGCGAGCCTCAACAGTTACCTCGCAGATGAGTTCTCTTCCAGCGAGACCTTTGTCCACGAGCTCCTGACCCACATCGCACGCTTTCGTGGCAAACAGGTGCGCCCCCTCTGTCTCTTCCTGGCAGCAAGGTGTTTCGGGCCGGTCAACAAGGATCACATCCGGTGTGCAGCGGTCACCGAACTGATCCACACCGCGACCCTGGTGCACGATGATCTCCTCGACGACTCGCGCATGCGCCGCAGGGTGGAGACGGTGAACGAGCGCTATGGAGAACGTGCATCGATTCTCCTCGGCGACTTCATCTACTCTCGCGGCTTCAGCATCTCGACGGAAGTCGAAGGGGTTTCGAAGCTTCTCGCCGATACCACTCACAACATCTGCGAGGGGGAACTGATCCAGGTGGGGAGTGCCGGTGACATCGATCTCACCCAGGAGACGTACTACCGGATCATCTACTGCAAGACGGCGATCCTCTACGGGCTCGCCTGTCGTCTCGGTGCCCAGCTCAGCGGAGCTTCCGCCGAGGAGGCCGAGACCCTCGAGATCTTCGGCGACCAGCTGGGTCTGGCATTCCAGATCGCCGACGATGTTCTCGACCTGGTCGGTGATGAGGACCGGGTCGGCAAGTCTCTCGGTACCGATCTGGAGAAGGGCAAGATGACCCTTCCCCTGATCCTTCTGCGCGATCGGCTGGAGGGTCCCCGCGCCGCCGAGTTGCGTGCTCTACTCGAGGATGGGAGAAGTGTGGGAGTTCACGGCCGGGTGGTCGAGATGCTCGAGGAGGAGCGGATCCTCGACGAGGTTCGCATCATCTCCGGCGACCACATCGATCGAGCTCTGGCAGCCCTGGCGGGGTTACCCGGGAGTTCATCACGAAATGCACTCGAGGACCTGGCGCGCTTCGTCGTCGACCGGGACATCTAGGTCTGGAGCGGATGATGAACGAACAGATCGAGCCGACCTTCAGCCACCTCGATGACCAGGGAAAGGCCCGAATGGTGGATGTCGGGGGCAAGGATGTCAGCGCCCGTCGCGCCGTCGCCAGCGGAGTGATCAGGATGGGAGCAGGCACCCTCGAAAAGATCCGAGCGGGAGGGTTCGAGAAGGGGGACGTCCTGGCCGTTGCCCGCATCGCGGGAATCCAGGGTGCCAAGGAGACCCCACGGCTGGTCCCTCTTTGTCATCCCCTGCCCGTCGACCAGATCGAAGTTGATTTCGAGGAGATTGAAGACTCCGGGGTGTGCGGAATCGGTGTCAAGGCAACGGTGAGCACCCATGCGCGCACCGGCGTCGAGATGGAAGCACTCACCGCGGTGACCGTCACCCTTCTGACGATCTACGACATGTGCAAGTCGGTCGACAGGGAAATGGAGATTGGTTCCGTTCGTCTGGAAGAAAAGACCGGAGGCGCCAGTGGCCGGTGGAGTCGCGGAGATTCCTCCAGTACGAGTTGAAGTGGGGCAGGCCCCCGAGGGGATGGATGAGTTGGCAGAGGTCATCGATGGCAAGCAGATCGCCAAGGAGTGTCGACGGGCACTGAAGAGTCGAGTCAGCGAGTTCACCGAACAGGTGGGAAATCCCCCGGGGTTGGGAGTGATCCTCGTCGGCGAGGACCCCGCTTCTGCGGTCTACGTTCGCAACAAGGAACGGGCGTGTGAGCGCGCCGGAATGGCCTCCTTTCACCACACACTCCCAGCTGACTCGTCGCAGCAGGTTGTCGAGAAGTTGATCGACCGTCTGAACGAGGATCCGCTGGTTCACGGGATTCTCCTGCAGTTGCCGCTGCCCGGACATCTCGATTCCAAAGCGATGCTCGCGCGAATCCGTCCCGACAAGGATGCCGACGGCTTTCATCCGGTGAGTGCCGGCATGCTGGCGGTTGGACAGCCGAGCTTTGTCCCCTGCACTCCCCGCGGTTGCATGCGGCTGATAGAGAGCACCGGCAGGGACATCTCCGGTGCCGATGCTGTCGTCGTCGGTCGCTCGAACATCGTCGGCAAACCGATGGCACAGCTGCTCCTCTCGCAGAATGCGACGGTGACGATCTGCCACTCGCGCACTCGTGATCTCGATGCCCATGTCGGCCGTGCGGATATCCTGGTTGCTGCGGTGGGCAGGCCCGAGTTCGTCCGGGGAGACTGGATTCGTGACGGTTCGGTGGTGATCGATGTCGGTATAAACCGCCGCCATGACGGTTCTCTCTGTGGTGACGTCGAGTACGAGAAGGCCTTCGAGCGCGCCGGGTTCATCACGCCGGTGCCAGGTGGGGTCGGACCGATGACTGTTGCGATGCTTCTCGAGAACACCGTCGAGGGAGCATTCCGGTCCATCAGCAAGTAGATCGAGAACAAGGGAAGACAATGGTACATTCGATCGGCGGACGTATTCGCAAGCTCCCCCCCTTGCTGGTCAGCCAGATTGCCGCTGGCGAGGTGATCGAGCGCCCTGCTTCGGTGGTCAAGGAACTGGTGGAGAACTCCATCGATGCCGGGGCAACTCGAATCGAGATCGTTCTGGAGTCCGGCGGCAAGCAGCGAATCCAGGTCACCGATGATGGGCTGGGGATCGCCGAAGAGGATCTCGAACTCGCTCTGGCGAGCCATGCCACATCGAAATTGACGGAAGATGATGGTCTTCAGAGGGTCGTCTCCCTCGGCTTCCGCGGCGAAGCCCTCGCCAGCATCGCCAGCGTTGCCGAGGTCGAACTCTGCTCACGCCCCCCCCTCCAGGATGTCGCCAGCAGGGTGATCGCCTCTGAGGGGCGTGTCGAAGCGGCGGCGCCGCTTCCTCTCCCTCATGGCACCCGGGTGATCGTCAGGGACCTCTTCTTCACCGTCCCTGCCCGCCGACGCTTCCTCAAGTCCGATTCTGCCGAGGTTGCCCGGACCAGTTCCGCCATCAAGTCGATCGCGATGGCGCTCCCCACCGTCGGTTTCAGGCTCCTTCACGACGACCGGGTGGTCCTCGATTATCCCGCCGACCAGCGCCATAGGGACCGTATCGCAGAGATCCTCGGATCCGATCTGGGCGCCGATCTCATCGAACTGCCGAGTACCGACGGGGTGTGGGGGTGGCTCGGTCGGCCCGAAGAGCACCGTCGCAATAACGATGGCATCTGGAGCTTTCTCAACGGCCGACCGATCCGTGATCGCCAGGTCCAGCACGCGGTCCGCGAGGGGTATCGTGGTTTCCAGATCCCGGGCCACTACCCGGTGGCGCTCATCTTCCTCGACATCGATCCCTCCGAGGTCGACGTCAACGTCCATCCGACGAAGCACGAGGTTCGCTTTCGTGACAGCCAGGGAATCCACCGCCGGATCCGCAGGGCGATCCGCGAAGCGTTGACGGCGGAGGGATCGGTGCCGCAACTCCCCGTCGGTACAGTCGCTGAGCCGGCGGCGGGGCTCTCACCTCGACCGGTCAGGG
>JYMV01012018.1_pt1 | contig 16025 bp, 12 predicted proteins | sample 338911 | NCBI WGS metagenome assembly JYMV01 (sample SAMN03354496, study PRJNA234377) | hydrothermal vent metagenome | biome: Deep sea; feature: Hydrothermal plumes at the Eastern Lau Spreading Center, Western Pacific Ocean; material: Seawater | place: Tonga | collected 2009 | depth 2000 m m
ATATTCACAAAACCTATACAGCTGTCAAATACAACATGTATCTAAAAAAAGGGTGGCAAAATGTAGCTAAACACCCAGACAAATCTGTTGAATATTTTCTTAAAGCTTCAAAAATAAAAAATAGTTCAGATATTGCAGAAGGACTTGCATATGCATACGGGAATAATAAAGAGTATAAAAAGGCAATTCCATATGCTCGAAAGGTGTATAAGAATAAGAAAGATTTCAAAAGCGCAAAATTGCTATTGCAAACATATCTAAATGCGAAGGAGGAGAAAAAAGCAAGAGAATTTTTTGAGACCCTTGACCCAGTATTTCAATCTAGTCTAGATTACAACCCTAAACGAGATGAGATGTTGGCAAAAGTTGAAAAACTCATAAATGAACAGGAATATCACAAAGCTAAAAACCTTCTAAAAGAGCTATACCTAATGTATCCAACCAATATGAAGGTAATGCTATATTTTGCAAAGGTCTATCAAGCTACTAAGAAATATAAAAAAGCTCTTGAATATTACAAGATTGTTTTAGAAAAAGATAAGACCAATACAGAGGCACTTTTGGGAGTTGCAAAAATATATATAGCTTTGAAAAAATATCAAGATGCATTGGATACTCTGAGTATCTTAAAAGATAATAGTAGTCTAAATTTGGATAAGTTGATAAATGAAACAAAACTAAAATTGCTTCTCGAAAATAAAAAGAAAAAAGAGGCAATAGAGTTAGCTAAGGAGATGATCAAAGACGACCCTACAAATGTTGAACTCTATGTAATATTGGGTGATTTGAATGTTGAATTGAAAAGACCAAGAGATGCCTATTTCTACTACGGACGAGCATTCCAATTGAAACCCGATGACTTTGATATTCGTATGAAGTTGTTAAGGTTACTTTTAGAACAAGATTTCTTTGACCAGATTCAAAATATATTAGAAAAGTTTCGCGGTTTCCAAATGACCGAAAAACAGAAAAAAGAACTAAAAAAGTTCTATCTAGACTTTTATCGTAAATATACAGCTACTTCATTGGAAGAAAAAGATTACAAATATGCTTTAAAGGCAGCAAAAGCTGGATTACAGATAAAACCGGGAGATGGATTTTTTACCGAAAGTGCAGCTTGGGCAGCTTTGAATGCTAAAAAATATAATGAGGCTATTTACTATTTCAGTCAAATATTGGCTAAGAATCCTAAAAACTATACTATTATGTATGGAATGGGATTGGCTTATGTCAATTTGAAAAGAATGGATAAAGCTAAGGAGTATTTTAAAGCCGCTGAAAGTACCAATGATATAGACCTCTTATACAAAATTGCAGGTATATATAAAGATATTGGAATGAAAAAGGATTCCTATCGAGTAATAAAATTGATTGAGGAATTGGGTAAAAGGTCTATCGGCAACAATGCTCCAACACAAGCAGAACCTCAGCCAGAACCAGAACCAGCTCCACCACCTCAACCACAATCTAAACCTGGTTCAGATACAGATAGTATGAATATTTATAATCCTTTTATAGTCTCATCTTCTGCCCCTCCTCCAAAACCTGCTCCTCCTCCAAAACCGAAACCGGCACCTAAACCAGAATCAAAAAAAAAAGTTTCTGGTTCTGATTTAGGAAATAGTGATATGCTGAAAGAGACAAGCCAACCCCTCTCCCAACTTGATGGACAAAAGATAGACCCAAAAGATGACCCTTTTGGGTTTCTTGAACCATCAGCAGATGAACTCGATACATTTTCAGAAGCAAGAATATTACCTCTCAAACAGAAGAGATTGCCCTCTCTGTCAAAAAAAAAAGAACCTCCTAAGAAAGAGAGTGAATATTTTCAAGATGATGAAAGTATAGAAGGGGCTAAGAGTGACCAGATAACCGATGAGGTGGCTAATTCATTTTTAGCTAAACAACTCGCGGAATTGGAAAACGATGTTTTAAGTGATACGAGAAATTCAGTCGGTCTAGGTGTTTTATATAAAACCCGAGTTGGGAGTGCTGGACTAGATGCCTTAGATAATTTTGTTTTGCCCTCTTTCGATTTCCACTACTACTACAATATATCCCACCACTTCTACGGTAGTGTCAATTTTATGGACTTTACTAATGGAAAAGTTACAGGAGATGCAATTCCCAGATATGGTGATATGAAATCTGGGGGAAATATAGAAAATGTTAGCTCTCTTATGGAGTTGATGGCTGGATATGAATATACAGGGGATAACTCAGTTTTTACTGCTGAAATTGGACAAGTCCCATCTCCTGCTGTTGTTCCAAAAACTCCAATAGTGTGGCTTGTAAAGTTTGGTCAGAAATTGGGAAAGTTTGCCTACGATATAGCTTATGTTAAAAGAAGTGTAAAAGATAGCCTTTTATCTCGGATAGGGGACAAATACAATATAGCAGTAGTTAAAGGGGAAGATGACCCGGAAACTGATGTAAATGAGAGCTATATTGAGTATGAAACAGGAGTTAGAGGAGGGGTAACCAAAGAGGGATTGGAGTTGGGGGCTAAATTATCGGTTGGAGACGAGGTATTTGCCGGTAATGTAAATTACTACAATATTACAGGTTACAATATTTTAACCAATAAAGAACTAGCCCTAACCCTCCTCTATTTGAGACTATTGGATATTCCTAAATTTGAATCCTTCATGGTTGGACCAATCTTTTTATATGATAACTTTACTTACAATAGTGGCTATTTTACTGTTGGTCCTGATGGGATTGGTAATGGAGGCTATTTCAGTCCAAGAAATTTTGTTTTACTAGGAATATATTTCGATTTTGCACAGGTGATAGCCCCTCAATTATTCTGGAAAGTGAAAGGAAATATGGGAATGGTGAAGTTTGTAAGCGGTCGGGATGTATACAATGATACATCTAGCGAAATGGAAATATCAGGGTTTGGATATGAGGTGAAAGGGTTTGGAGGGTATAAATTGGATAACAACTTTGAACTATTAGCAGGTATGGGCTACCAAAAGTCTGGACCTTACCAAAGTCTATTTTTTGGTTTGAGTGCGATATACTATTTTGGAGAAAAGAAAGGTATCAAGGTTTCAGATTTGGCAAATTCGAATACACTTGGAGAGATGGCAAGATAATGGGACAAGCAATTACTATATACTCATCTAAGGGAGGAGTTGGAAAAACTACCCTTGCAAGTAACATGGGGGCAAGTTTAGCTAAGCAGGGATTTAAAACTCTTATCATCGACACCGACCCCCAAAACTCTATTGCTGGGGTCTTGGGGCTTGAACTTTCGAACGGACTAAGTGAGCTACTAAATTATAGTGCTAAGTTTGAAGATGTGGTAATTAAGACTCGCGACGGTTTCGATTTTATACCAGCAGGAGTTGAGGCAAATAGAGATACTTTGGAATATACCCAACTTCTCCAAGATGAACCCTATTTTGTTAAAGAGAGTGTAATAGAGGAGTTTGGCCATCTCTACGACTTCATAATATTTGACACTCCACCGGGTTTTAATCCTATGGCTAATAGTGCAATGTTAGCAAGTAATATCATATTGGGACTTTTGGAAGCCGACCCAACCTCTTATGCCACTCTCGACCTAATGGAATCTATCCTCTCCAAAATTAGAGATGCAAATGAGAAAGAGATTCTATTTGTTATTAATCTTGTAGATATAGATGATGTTAGTGTAGATTTTGAGAAGCTCCTAAAATTTGTTTTCGAGGATAGATACCTCTTCTCGCTCCCTTACGATTCCAATGTGAAAAAGGCGATAGCAAATTGTGAGAGTATCTATACCAACTATCCAGAAAGTCCCTATGCTGTGATGTTAGATGAGATGATAGATATTTTTCTAAAAAAGATAGGAGATATGTAGTTGCAAGTTATCGATATTTTCAAAGATATTCTATCTATGGAATCTATCACCCCCAAAGATGGTGGAGTTTTGGGATATATCCAAAATTACCTTTCAGATTTTCAGAGTGAATATTTTCGAAAAAATGGAGTTAGTAATCTATTTTTAAAAAAGAGATTTGGAGAAGGTATCCATCTCTGTTTAGCTGGTCATGTTGATGTGGTTCCACCGGGAGAGGGTTGGAAATATCCACCATTTGAAGCGGTGGAGGAAAATGGGTATATATACGGCAGAGGTTCGCAAGATATGAAAAGCGGAGTAGCCTCCATCGTTCAAGCCTTAAAAGAGATAGACCATTTCCCAGGAACTCTTTCACTTTTGCTAACAAGCGACGAAGAGGGAGAGGCAAGATATGGAACTCTTATGGTTCTTGAAGAGTTAGCAAAACGGGGAGAGCTACCAGACTATGCATTAGTTACTGAACCGACATCAGAAGAGGTTATGGGTGATGTTGTGAAAGTTGGTCGGCGGGGTTCTATCAACGGCACGATTACCATTCAGGGAAAACAGGGACATGTCGCCTATCCTCAAAAGTCAATCAATCCTATCCACCTCATCGCTAATAGACTTTCTAAGATTGCTGGATACCAATTTGATAGTGGAGATGACTTTTTTGCTCCAAGTCAATTAGTAATCACAGATATTAGAGGGGGATTGGAGGTAACTAATGTAACTCCTGACAATGTGAAAATTATGTTCAATGTTAGAAATTCAACTAAAACAACTATTGAAGATGTTGAAGAGCATATTAGAAGAGTTTTCGATGGACTAGATTACACCCTCTCTATATCCCAAAGCTCTAAACCATTCTTAACAGATAGCAATAGTCTTATTGTCGAGATAGTTCGCGAAAGTGTTGAAAAGATATGTAACACCACCCCCCAACTCACAACAGGAGGAGGGACATCAGATGCAAGATTTTTCGCTCAATATGGAACAAAGGTGGTTGAGTTTGGAGTTAAGAACGATAGAATCCACTCAATCGATGAGCGGACATCTATCGATGAGGTTGAAAAGCTATATAGAACTATAAAAACTATTTTGAAGTCTGAAAAGTGGATTAGTGGATAGGGATAATTCTACTTTTGGATTTCTCTTTGCTTCGAGCAACTCTAATTTTGAGAATTCCATTCTCATATTTCACATCGATTTTTGAACTATCTATATCAGATGGCAGAGTGATAGATTTTTGGAACTTACCTACAAAACTCTCATATCTTAAAGTATCTTCCTTCTCATATCTGCTATTTCTCTTTTTCTCTCCTCGAATGGTTAGGATATTGTCGTTTGAGATTGAGACCTCTATATCATCTTTATCCATTCCTGCCATCTCAACCTCTATTAGGTAGCTCTTATCATCTTCATAGATATTCATCGGTGGATAGTTTGTAAAACCGAAAGATGGAAAAATATCGCTATTCATAAACATGTCAAAATATCTATCCAAATCACTATGGTAGAAGGCTGAAAGTTGGCTTGAAAGCAGTAGAGGAACCATCAATCTTTTCATTTCACCTCCTATATGTAAATATTTGAAACAGCTTGGAGAAATTACAGCGATATTATACAAAATATAAGGAATTATATGATTGGTGAAAAGATAGTTCTTTTTGGAGATACCTCATTAGGTGATAGTATAGAACTACATTTGGAATTCAATGAAGCTAACTATATCAGGATTACTGATATATCCAACTACGAAGAGGAGGAGGCTCTCTCAAATTTGGGATTTGGAAAGGGCGAAATAGGTATTGTATTCGTCCTAATGGAGTCTCTTGAAAAAAATATTTTTCTAATCCTCTCTATTAGAGCTATTGATGGAGATGTAAAAATTTTGACTAAGGCAGATAATGAAGGGGATATTCAAAAGTTGAAATTGGCAGGTGCTGATGAGGTTTTAAGTTATAACCAACTCACCTCATATAGAATTTTCAACCTCATCGCACAACCCAATAGCACTCTGGTATTGGACAATACAATTTTTACAGATGAAGGGGTTCAGATGTTTGAGTCTCTGATAGATGGAGATTCCAAATATCTTGGAAAAGATATATCAAAAATAGAGATGGAGAACTCTCTCCTAATTGGAGCAATAAATACCAAAGGAGATTTCATATTTAGCAAGGATAACTACATTCTCCAAGTTGGAGATATTCTAATTATTGCCTACGAATAGGAGAAGAGATGGAAATTGAGATAGCCTCCCCCACCCTTAGAGATATTCCCGAAATGGTATCCCTATTGGAGTTGGAAATAGCATCGGGTAATATTCTATACCGTTCTAACGATGAGATAGCTACTAATATCCGTTCCTATCTAATAGCAAAGAGTAGAGATAAAATAGTTGGTTTGGTAGCCCTCCATATCTATTCTGTTGAACTTGGAGAGTTTCGCAGTCTTGTAGTGATGCAAAAGTATAGAAATCGTGGAGTTGGTAGATTTCTGATTCAGAAAGGTATTGAGGAGGGAAGGAGGTTAGGACTTTCTAAAATATTGGTTCTCACATATCGAAAAGAGTTTTTTCAAAAGTTGGGATTTTCTGAAATCGAAAAACTGGATATACCAAATAGTAAGATTTGGGCAGATTGTATAAAGTGTTCCCATTTTCCTATATGTGATGAGGTGGCTCTAATTCTAAATTTGGAGAAGGTAGATACATGAAAATATTACTACTCATTCCACTACTATTCTTGGGTTGTGTAGATAGTGGAGAGGAGGAGAGAGAGCCTCTAACAATCTTTGAAGTATCTGAGAAAAATAGTTCTTCCACCGAGTCGGTAGAACCTGTTACAAAAGTTGAGGAAAAGAAAACGGCAGAAGATGCAACGGAGAAAAAGAAAACTCCAAAACTAATCCTAAATTCAAGTCCGTTGGTAAAATTGAAAGTGGGAGAGAGTAAAAAAATATCTTTCCTATTACAGAATTACGATGAAAAAACAGAGTTAGAGAGTGAAGCACCAGAAAATATATTACTATCTCCTATCTCTTGCTCCACCTCTTTGATAGTTCCAAATACCAAAATCTGCTCTACCTCTATATCAGCCGAAAGTGGAGGAGATGGAGATGTTTCTATCTATATCAAAGGGAAACCCAATATCTCTATCTCTATCGCTGTTGCTATCGAAATTGGAGAGGTGGAAACCCCAGAAAAAGAGGAGAAGCCAAAAATAGAGGTAGTAGAAAAGCCGAAAGAGGAGAAGCTAATCCTAAATTCAAGTCCGTTGGTAAAATTGAAAACAGGAGAGAGTAAAAAAATATCTTTCATTTTGCAGAATTACAATGAAAAAACAGAGTTGGAGAGTGAAGCACCAGAAAATATATCACTATCTCCTATCTCCTGCTCCGTCTCCTCGATAGTTCCAAATACCAAAATCTGCTCTACCTCTATATCAGCCGAAAGTGGAGGAGATGGAGATGTTTCTATCTATGTAAAAGGGAAACCCAATATCTCTATCTCTATTGCTGTTGCTGTCGAAATTGGAGAGATGAATACCTCAGAAAAAGAGGAGCAACCAAAGAAAAAGGGTGAATTTAGCTTCTCTTTTGCAGAGGGACAACAAGATACTATTACTATCAATAGCGGAGAGACTTTCCTAATTACCACAGTAGTAACTGCTCCAAGAGGAGAGGAGAAAATCATTACCTCCACCCAAGGAGATGGAGTAAGCCATATTGTAAAAACATATAAAGATGAGAAATTGAGTAGTGAAGATAGGTATATATTTAGAACAGAGGTAAAGACCTACAATTTTGGAGAAGATAGGATAACTCTAAAATTGGCTGATAGCAATCTCTCTCTGGTGCTTACTCTGAAAGTAATATCTTACAAGTGTAAATATGACGAAGATGAGTATTTGACTATTACAAGCGGAGAGGTGAGAGATGAGATTATGGTAGGAGCAAAATTGGGATTCAATAGTGTAAAACTGATATATCCAAAATTGAGAAGCTATTCCAAAATAGAGAACCAAAATTTCACCTATATACTTGATACAGGAACAGGACGGACTGCCCATAGCCATTCAGCTAATGGAGCATTCGCCTTTATGAAATTCTCTCTCGATTTGGTAGGAGAGGAATACAAAATCCACTATAAGAGAGATGGTAGCCCGATACTCCACTGCTTAGATGGGGTATTTCCAGAACCTGACCTAATTACCAATGAAGTAGAACCAGAGGAGAATATCACGGAGGAGGCACCCCCTCCATCTCCACAAAATAATTAGGAGGTTGTATGAATATTCTTTATTTCCCTAAACTTGAATCTACCCAACTCTATCTATCCGGTTTGGTTCGAGATGGAAAATTGAAAGGAGAAATGACGGTATGGACGGAGAACCAAACTGGCGGGATAGGTAGTCGTGGAAATAGTTGGATAGGAGAGCGGGGCAATCTCTTTTTTTCCACTGCTATTAGAAAATCTTCTCTTCCTTCGGATATACCGCCCCAATCCTACTCTATCTATTTCTCTATGTTGATGAGGGATATTCTGGTTCGTGAAGTTTCCGATATATTTTTGAAGTGGCCAAATGATTTCTATCTCAATTCTCAAAAAGTTGGAGGAACTATTACCAACCTCATCGGCGACTATGTAATAGTAGGAATAGGATTGAACACTAGATATAGTAGCAAGTTTGGTAGTTTGGAACTCTCCAAATCCAACAGCGACATTATGCATCAGTTTGTGAAATACCTAAGAAATCCACCATCTTGGAATGAGACATTTTCAAAATACCAAGTAGAGTTTGAAAAAAGTAGAGATTTTGCGGTGAAGACTTCACAAGGAGAGAAGCCCCTAAGATATAGCAAACTTCTAAAAGATGGTTCAATAGAAATAGACGGAGAAGTTCTATTTAGTAATAGATAAGATAAATAGAACTTCTATATTATAATTTCCAACTCTATCCACAATGTCAGAAAAATAGGGGTAAAGGATATATATGAAGAGATATGGATTTTACTTTTTATGCCTCTGTTCTGCACTCTATGGGAGTTTAACACTTGACCAAGCTGTTGATATAGTGAAAAAGTCCAATTTAGAAATAGAGGTAGCTAAGCAGAAGATATTATCAGCTTCTCAAAAGGTGAAGGAGGTTTCAGGGAAAAATTTTGGTAGTCTCGAACTTACCCAAACCGTCATGAGAAGCGATGATGCGGGGAATGCTTTCGGTTTCAAACTCGCTAGGAGAGAAGCCAGTTTTGCCGATTTCGGTTTTGATGAGTTTCTCGCCCAGATGCCAAATCTGATGAGCGGTCAAGACCCAGATGCAGGAGCTAAAACTCTCGCTATCGAACCGGATAAGTTGAACTATCCAGATGCTGAAAACTATTTTCAGACCAAACTAACTTACAAAATTCCACTATATACAGGGGGGCAACTTTCCAGTTATGAAAAACTTCTAAAAAAGATGGAAGAGTTTGCTCAACTTGATGTAAAAAGTGTAATTAGAGAGAAAGTATTTGAAGTTAAAAAGAGCTTCTACAATATGGCTCTTTTGGAAGCTACTATATCTCACCTCAACACCATATTAGAGAATCTCCAAACTTTGGAAAATACCGTTAGAAGTATGATGAAAGAGGGATATGCAAAAGAGATAGACCTCTTAGAAGTTCAAGCTAAAAAAAGTGGTGTCGAGAGAATGATAAATCAGATGAAGGCTCGTAAAGAACTTCTATATCACTATCTCTCATTCCTACTCAACCAAGAGGTTACAGATATTGAAATAGTCTCAGAAGATGCAGAGATGCCTAATGTTAGTGTCGATGAGGTTGTCAGTGGTAATTTAGATATTCAAAAAGCCTATTTAGGTAGAGATATGAGTAGGGACATGGTTGATGTAGAGAAATCCAAATATTTTCCAATGGTTGGAGCATTCGCAGAAATTCAGACGACTGATGATACCTTCTTAGGAGATGCTGATGACCATAAATCTTGGACTATTGGGGCTAGGCTTACATGGAATATCTTCAATGGACTTACCGATAAGGCATCAGTGGAACGGGCAAAGGTTGAGGCTCTCCAAAGAGCTACCCAAACAGAGTTAGCTAAGAAGGGGATAATTCTGAAATATAAGAAGATAACCACAGAGATTGCAAATTACAACGACGAAATAGCAAGACTTGAAAAGGAGTTCCAACTGGCAGATAGGATATACCAAAACTATCGAGAATATTACAGAGAGAATTTGAAATCTATGAATGATGTCATTATCAAACAGTCTCAACAGATTGAGAAAAAATTACAGCTTCTACAACTCAAAAATAAGAGAAATGAAGCTATTTTAGAACTTGAAAAACTTTATAAAGGAGAGTAAATGAAAAAGTTTTTTGCTATCTGGTTCCTAGCTTTTAGTTGGCTTTCAGCCGGTCTAACTATTTCTGGAACGGTCATATCTGACAATGAGAAGGTAATTACAAGTAGATACATGGGATTTGTTACAGAGGTGAATGCTTTCGAGGGGGACTATGTCAAAAAGGGACAGCTCCTCTACTCCATAGACTCCAAAGAGATAGATTCAGCAATGCAAAGAGTGCAATTGGGAATCTCACAAGCTCAGCTATCTTTACAGATGAACCAGAATCAATTGAACAACCTTAGACTAAATCTAGCTCGACATAAAAGGCTATTTAAGAAAAATATGGTTTCAAAGTATGAGGTTGAGATGTTGGAACTAGCTACTAAGAACATGCAGGATATGGTAGAGATTAGTAAAAAGCAGGTTGAACAGGCTAACCAACAGTTAGAGGAATTGAAAAACCAATACAAATATCTACATGTAAAAGCTCCTAATGATGGGGTAGTAATTAGAAAAAGTATCAATGCTGGTGAATTGGCTCTTCCGGGAATGCCTGCATTCGTAATTTCTGATTTGAATCATTTGAGGGTTATTGCTGAAATAAATGAAAACGATTTAAAAATGGTGAAAATTGGAAAAGAGGTAATAGTAGAAGTTCCATCAATGGAATTTATTGGAAAAGGTAAAGTTATCTCCATAGTTCCAAACTCCAATCCTATGACCCACACTTTTAAAATAAAAGTGAAGTGCGACAAGATGACAGCAGATTCTGGAATATTCCCGGGTATGTATGCCACTATCACAATCGAATAGGATAGAAGATGGTTAGCTATCAACCAAAAGATTATGCGGGGAAACTTGCTAAATATTTTCTCCATAGCCCTATTACGATGGTTCTACTAATGTTCCTATTGGGATTGGGGTATATATCGCTTATGGTTATGCCTCGTGAAGAGAATCCCCAAATGGTAGTAAGTGGTTCAACTATCATTATCGCCCTACCGGGTGCCACTGCAAGAGAGGTAGAGAATGTAATTATCAAACCTCTTGAAAGAAAACTCAAAGAGATAAAAGGAGTTGAACATATCTACGGAATGGCGATGGATAGTGTAGCTGTTATCACAGCTGCCTTCTATATTGGAGAGAAAAAGGAGGATTCGAACCTCAAAATCTACGATAAGATAATGCAGAATATGGATATGTTTCCAAAAGGGATACAGCAACCGATAATAAAACCTCTCGATATAGATGTAGATATTCCTATTGTCTCGGTGGCTTTCTACTCCAAAGATGGCTCTTTATCAGAAACTGAACTATATGATAAGGTTCGAAAAATTCAACACCATATCAACGGCTTACCAAATGTAGCAGTTACAGATATTAAAGGAGGAGCTCACCACCAATTTAATGTATTGGTCGATTTGAATAAGTTGGCGGGATACAATCTCTCAATGGGGCAGATAATGAAAGCTGTCCAAGCTATCGCCTATAATGTTCCAGACTTCAAAACTCGAACTAAAAATAATGAAATTGTAATGACAGGGGTGAAGTTCGCTATTGAAGATGCCGACGACATTGGAAATATTATCGTTGCTCAATATATGGGTTCTCCTATCTATTTGAGAAATATAGCTAAGGTGGAAAAAGGGAAAGATATTCAGAACTTCAAATCAGCATTAGTTACATACAAAGATGAGAATGGAAAATTTACCCCTCTCCAAAATCAGGTAACCCTAACAATCTCGAAACTTCAAGGGGCAAATGCAGTTGTTATTGCCGATGCGGTAAAAGAGGAGTTGGAAAAATATAAAGATGAGTTTGCAAAAGATGGAATAGGGTATATCATTACCCGAAACGATGGAGAGAGAGCAAACGAGGCAGTAAATGAGTTGGTATTCCACCTCATCATCTCGATAGTAATTATTGCAATTCTATTGATATTTATCTTAGGTTGGCGAGAAAGTATGATAGTTACTATTACAGTTCCAGCAATCTTAGCAATTACCCTATTTGTGGCATACATTACAGGGCAGACTATCAATAGGATTACACTATTTGCCTTCTTGCTAAGTTTGGGGCTTTTGGTAGATGCAGCAATTATTGTTATTGAAAATATCCATAGACACCTCCATTCAGATGATGTAGCTCACAATAGTATAGATGATTTGATGGTGGAGGCTACCGATGAGATAGGACCTCCAACCAATATCGCTACCTTAGCAATTATTCTCACAATGGTTCCAATGGCATTCGTTGGTCAGATGATGGGGCAGTTTATGAGACCTATTCCGGCTAATGTTCCTGTATCACTAATAGCCTCTCTATTTGTAGCATATATATTTACCCCATATTTGGCTTTAAGATGGTTGAAACATAAGGAGCAACACCATGTTTAAATTGATGGAGGAGATGATATATAGGGGACTTCATAGCCCCCTCCAAAAGTGGATAATTCTTGGTGGAACTGTTCTCGCCTTTATCGGTTCTATAATGATGATACCAACCGAGCTTGTATTGGCAAAGATGCTACCGGGGAAAAACAACAATACTTTTACAATATATATAGACATGGCAGCCGGTAGCTCTATCTACCAGACTCGGGAAGTGGCTGAATGTGTAGTAGATGGGTTGAGAGATGAGAAAGAGATAACAGATATGGAGGTGTTCCTAGGAATGGGTTCTCCTCTCGACTTTGCAGGACTTATAAAGGGTTCTAATTTCAAAAATGGTGAGAATGTGGCTGAAATAGTTGTAAATCTTATAAACAAACACCACCGAGAAGAGCCTTCCTATTTGATGGTTCAAAGACTCCGCCCAGAAATCCAAAAGAAGTGTGAGCCTCTATATCCAAATACATCTATAAAATTTGTTGAACCACCAGCAGGACCTCCAACCTTAGCTGCGGTAGTTGCAGAAATATATGGACCAACAGCCGAAGGAATTCGCAAACTTGCTGAAAGAGTAAAAGAGGTATTTACCCATACAGATGGACTTGTAGATATAGATATTATGCAAGATGAGATATACGACAAAATAGAGGTAGAGGTAGATACTGTAAAGATAGCCCGTTCTGGTCTAACTGTGAAACAGGTGAATGATATTCTATATCTCGCCTTTGAAGGTATGTCGATAGCAGTAAAAAATTCGGAACTGTATGACCACCAGATACCTATTTTTCTAACTCTACAACCGAGAGATAAGCTATTTAGAAGTAAAGATATTTGGGATATTAAGATGAGGTTGTCAGCAGTTAGACTTATGAACCAAAAAGGTATGTTAGTTCCTCTAATGGAAGTTGTGAAAATTAAACCTGTAAAATCCAATCCAATGATTTTGTCAAAAGATTTAAAAGAGATGACTAATGTAGTGGCTGAAACCGATATGGTCTCACAAGTCTATCCATTGCTCGATGCTCGAAAAGAGATAATGGAGACCTTTACAGATGAATATGAGGTAACCCCTGTCGGATTGTTCAACTTGGAATTGAAGGATAAGAAGACGGGCGAGATATACCAATTAGTATGGGACGGAGAGATGAAGGTAACCATCGATACATTCCGAGACCTTGGAGGAGCTTTCATCGCCGCTCTAATTTTGATATTCTTCTTGATGGTTGTCTATTATGAAAGTTTTGTATTAAGCACTATCGTTCTAATTGGTAGTTTCCTATCTATTATCGGGGTCATTGTTGGACACTGGATTATGGACCTCTTTACCCCTGATACCTTCTTCTTAACGGCTACATCTCTGATAGGATATATATCCCTCATCGGTATCAGTTCTAGAAACTCTCTACTACTCCTCGACTTTACAAAAGCCCTTATTATTGAGAGAGGATTGGAGAAAAAACGGGCTATCGCTTATGCTACTGCTACTCGTGCAAAACCTATTTTCCTAACTGCTACCGCTATTATGTTAGCTTCAACCCTTTTAGCCTCTGATGCAGTCTTTGGAGGGTTGGGAGTATCTCTAATTTTTGGAACAATTTCAGCCGTAATTGCCTCTATTATGGTTGTCCCTGTTCTAATAGACAACACCAATTTAGATAAACATTTCCATTTAGATAGATACAAAATCAAACGACATACAAATTTAGGTATGGCTTAGATATACTTCTCTCCTCCCCCCCTTACGGGGAACTATCTCCTTTTAAAGGACACACCTATGAAAATTTACTACTATGCCCATACTGGACATAGGTTCGGCTTAGATAGGTTTCGAACTGCGGTATCTGTAATAAAGTCTTTACCCGACCTCGATATTACACTACTGACTAGCGATTATCGAATTGCGAGTTATGCGAATAGTTTCGGTATTCGTAATAGTGTGGGGATTGATGTTCTCCGAAATATTCCAAATATCGCTGAACATGGAGATATTCTATTTTACGATTCCGACGAACATACAGAGCAACAGCTATTGGACATGATAGATTTTTTTACCAAATTTGTCCGGATATCTCTTGATGAAAACGACTTTCCACGAAAAGGGGAATTTTTGATAAATCCCTATTTAGAAGATAGTGAAAATAGTTTTGGCTATCTTCCTGTGGAAACCTCCTATTTTGGTAAATTCGAGAAGAAGATTGATACCCTTCTATTTTTTGGAGATGACGATTACGATAGAGACCTAATTCACTATCTTCGAAAATTTCAAAAAATCCGACCAGATTTACTTTTGGGCTTCTATTACTTTTTAGGGTATGAAGAGGGGCTAAAAGAGTTCGCTAATAGAATGTTTGAGAATGAGGAGTATGAATCGGTTGTCAAAAGTTCCAGAAATATTATCACCTCATCATACCAAACTGCCCTCCAATCTCTGGTATCTGGTGGAGAACCTATCTATATCGAGAGAACAGATAGAGATAGTCGCCCAAATAGATTACTAAGTAGTCTCGGTATTCCTGTATTAGATGAGTGGAACGAAGATAAAATATTGAAAAAGTTGAATTCACCTATTGAATATAGAGACTACGAAAATAGAAATAGAAAGTTGGCAAAAGCCCTTTTAGAGTTCTTAGGGGTCTAAGTTGGGAGGTCTTGTTTCTCTTCTAATTATCTCTCTCCTCATCTTTTTCCACGAATTGGGTCATTTCCTATTTGCTCGGTTGCACGGGGTAAAGGTTGAGATATTTAGTATCGGTTTCGGCTCAACTCTATTTAGGAAATCTATTGGAGAGACTGAATATAGGATTAGTCTAATCCCTTTTGGGGGATATGTGAAGATGAAGGGTCAAGACGATTTAAACCCTTCTGAATACTCTACCGATAGCGATAGTTACAATAGCAAATCCCCATTTCAAAGATTTACTATCCTTTTTGGAGGACCTCTATTCAATTTCCTTCTCGCCTTTATTCTTTTTGTGATAGTTGGATATACAGGATTTCAATCTCTCGCCCCTGTTGTAGGAGACTTGCAACCAAATTCACCAGCGATTAAAAGCGGATTAGAGAGGGGAGATAGAATATTGGCAATCAATGGCGATGAGGTCGAGAGTTGGAAAGAGATGGCAAAGAAGATAGAGAATAGTGATGGAGAGCTACTATTCCAGATAGAAAGAGGGGGAGCGATATTGGAGATTGCTATTACCCCCAAAGTTGAAAGGGCTACTAATATATTTGGTGAGACTATCTACAAAAAGATGATTGGTATCGCTCCATCGGGCGATACTATTCAAATAGAAATGTCTCTATTGGAGGCTATCCAATATGGATTTGAAAAAACTATCTCATCAGCAACTATCATTTTTCAAAGTGTTGAAAAACTTATTACAGGAATTGTTTCACTCGACCAAGTGGGTGGGGTGGTCTCAATATTTCAATATACTGCCAAAGCCTCTG
>JYMV01021231.1_pt1 | contig 16022 bp, 19 predicted proteins | sample 338911 | NCBI WGS metagenome assembly JYMV01 (sample SAMN03354496, study PRJNA234377) | hydrothermal vent metagenome | biome: Deep sea; feature: Hydrothermal plumes at the Eastern Lau Spreading Center, Western Pacific Ocean; material: Seawater | place: Tonga | collected 2009 | depth 2000 m m
CCGTTTGGGGCTGGTCACCTCCAGCGAAAATAGTCCCCATATCATGGATTGCCTGTACAAATTCAGTGAAAAATGGGATGAGTGGGTGCGTATTCCCGAAGGAAGTCTCTTGATGGGCCACCCCCGCTCCAAAGATTCAGCACCCCATAAGCAGGTCCAAATTGAGAAACCTTTCCTGATAAAAAAATATCCGGTTACGAACATCGAGTTTTTCCACTTTATCAACGAGACCAATTACCAAACCGAGGCGGAAACTATAATTGATGCCATCGTTTATCAAAGTGGGAGTCTGGCTTTGCAAGGTACCGGGGATTCTTCCATCCAGTCCTCTTTTTCCAATCCCAGTCTGGGGCCGGTTAAAAACGCTTTCTGGCTTTGTCCCGATGGCCAACCTGACTCCTTATATGGGAAATACAATCATCCTGTAACCCAGGTCACCTGGAATGATGCCCAGGCCTACTGCAAATGGAAAAGCGAATTGACGGGGCAAAATATTCGGTTACCGAGTGAAAGGGAATGGGAATATGTGGCCAGCGACTTCGGCAAGTTATCACCCGAGAATTTTTTCTGGGATGAGGACCGGATTGTTGAGTTCTGTAATATCGAAGAAACCGGAATCCTGGACACCCTACCGGTCGATCATTTTCCGGAGAATGAATACGCTGGAGGAACCATGGACCTCTTTGGAAACGTTTTCGAATGGGTACAGGACGCGCATGATAAAAAAATTTCCAACAGATCTCCCCATACACTGGAATATAAAATAGCGCGGGGCGGAAGTTTCATCACTCATTTCAAACATATCGCGGCTTGGCGGCGAATTCCCTTTTTAAAGAGCTATTGCACTTCATTCCTGGGTTTTCGCACGGTTTGTGATGACGTTTAACCCGGCGGAGCCGCCGCCAGCGTGATACCCCATTCGGGGCATGAAAGCTAATGAATGAACATAACTCGCTGGACCCAGAGCACACGTGATATTCTTCCAAAGAAATTGTGCCTCGAAGGGGTGATAGTTTTTTTTGGAGAACAAGGAGTTGTCTCGGCTCATTACCAAGCAAACGGATTTGCTCTGAAACTTGATCCGGTTCTAAAAAATTGCTATAAAAGTTTTTCAATATTTCAAACCTGTTCCTGAACTGGGAGGCATTTGTTTTGAGCAAACCTTTGGTCGGCATTGTAATGGGAAGTGATTCAGACTTCACAATAATGGAAGAAACCAGCAAGGTGCTGGAACAATTTGACGTACCCCATGAGGTCTTGGTTACCTCTGCCCACCGCTCCCCGGAAAGAACCCGGAAATATGTTCAAGGGGCCAAACGCCGTGGTATCCGGGTGATGATCGCCGGCGCGGGAGGTGCGGCCCATCTCGCAGGCGTGGTAGCGGCAGATACCCATCTTCCGGTTATTGGTGTTCCTATTGCCTCCACGCCGCTCAACGGCCTCGACTCCCTCTTATCAACTGCTCAAATGCCGGGGGGTATTCCGGTAGCCACTGTCAGCATTGGAAAACCCGGTGCCAAAAACGCTGGCCTGCTAGCCGTGCAGATCCTTGCCCTGTCCGATGAAAAACTCGCGGGGCGGCTCATAAAATACAAAAAAGATCAGGCAAAGGCCGTTGCGCAAAAGAGCAAAAAACTTAAAACCAGCCATGCCGCAAATTTTAAAGGTTGACCCAAATACAGAAGATGTTTTTACAAAGGCTCGAAAGGTTCTTCTTGCAGGTGGAGTGATTGCGTTTCCCACAGACACTTTTTATGGGTTGGGGGTGGATCCTTTCAACCGGGAAGCCGTTAACAAGGTCTTTGAACTGAAGGGCCGTGAAAAAAACAAACCCCTGATTCTATTAATAAGTTCAAGAGTTCAACTGGAAACAATGGTAAAAGAAATTACTCCGGCCCATTCCGCTTTGATACAAAAATTCTGGCCAGGCCCATTGACCCTTCTTTTTAAACCCAGCTCTGTTATTCCCGAAAATGTGTTGGCGGGATCAAACCGGATAGGAATCAGACAACCCGGAAACACCATGACACGGAATTTGATTTCAACCCTGGGCCAGCCCGTCACCGCTCCCAGCGCAAACCTTTCCGGGGAGAGTCCACCCATTACAGCAAAACAAGTACAACAATCTTTTGGCAACCAAGTGGACTTGATCATTGATGGCGGCACTTGCCAGGGGGGAAAATCTTCGACCCTCGTAGACGCGGTGGAAATGCCTGTCCGGCTTGTTCGGCAGGGTGCTATCACATTTTCCGCAATCGAAACGGCACTGCGTAACATCGCCGAAACCGTTCACCCTGAGGTGCTGGGATGATTTATGGAACCGGCCTGGACATCGTAGAAATAAAGCGGATAAAAAAATCTTTGGAAAAATATTCTCCCCGCTTTGAGAATAAGGTATTCACCGACACGGAAATCGATTACTGTCAATCCCAAGCAGATCCCGGAAAACATTTTGCCGCCCGGTTCGCTGTTAAAGAAGCAGTATCCAAAAGCCTGGGAACCGGTATCAGTCGTGATGTCGGATTTAAAGACATTGAAGTCGTGAACCAGACCTCAGGAAAACCCATCGTCAGAATGATTGGGCGAGGAAAAAAGCTGTTCGAAAAATTGAACCTCAAATCCATCCACATCTCTATTTCGCATGACCGGCATTACGCTATCGCCCACGCCATTGCCGAACAATAACCCCAGCGTGAATCCAAACCATTGAAATCAACACGGCATTTTCTGGAGTACGTTTTTTTCAACTTACTGCTATTGCTGGTACAACTCATTCCCCAACAAATGGTAGTAAGGATAGGAAATGCGTTGGGCAATCTGATTTTTCTTTTTTCAGGAAAGCGCAAACGTTCCGCAAAAATCAATCTCGATATTATTTTTGCAGATTCAAAATCCACCAACGAGAAAAATAAGATCATTAAGAAGTCCTTCCAGAACCTGGCAGTTTCAGCTTTGCAATGCCTTTGGGCTACCCGCGACACTGAAAACCGGGTTCGAAGACTTATTGAGGGAGAACCTGTAGGACTGGACATATTGCGGCAGTGCTTGAAAAAAAATAAAGGAATATTTTTTCTAACCGCACATTATGGAAACTGGGAAATCATGGGATTATTTCACGGTTATCTAGGCATCTGCCCACTTTCTTCCATTGTGCGAAAACTGGACAACCCCTATTTGGATAAGGCGACCAAAAATTTTCGCACCCTTTCAGGAAACAAGATATTTAATCGTAACGAGTCCCCTTTAAAAATCGTGAGGCAACTTAAAAATAATGGCAGTGTCGCGGTAATGATGGACCAGAACACGGCCAAGGGCGGGGTCTTTGTTGATTTTTTTGGCAAAAAGGCAGCAACCCCTCGGTCGCTGGCGTTGTTGAGTTATCGTTTAGGAACTCCAATCCTTCCCCTATTCTGTCACCCCACCGACAAGGGAACCTATCGCATTGAGTATGGACCGGAAATCCGGTTTGAGAAGTCCGGTGACAAGGAAAACGATATCCTGAAATGGACCCACCAATACGAACTGTTTATAGAAAATGTTATCCGGGAAAATCCCGCGCCCTGGATGTGCGGGCACCGTCGCTGGAAAACGCGTCCACCGGAAGAAAAAGAAATTAGAATCTACTGACTGAATTATAAGATCATGAAATGTCCTGCCTGCGAGAATGAATTGCAAAAAAGCGTGGTCGCAGGAATCACAATCCAAACTTGCCGAGGGGAATGTGGAGGGTTGTGGTTTGACCGTTTCCAATTCAATAAACTCAAGGCCCTGAAGCCCGGTATCGGAAAATCGCTATTGACGATTGAAAGAGCGGAGGGAGTAAAAATCTATCGCGGGACCGAGCACACCTGCCCCGCATGCAAAACCACTTTGCTATACCGGCATTTTTTCAGCGCCGAATGGGATACTGAAATCAATCAGTGCTCCAAATGCAGCGGATTCTGGATAGACCTTGCGGGACTGGCTAAACTGCAATCCCTTCCTGCAAACCAGAGAAAACAGGCGGTTGAAAAATATTTCACGACCGTAATTGATGAGAAATTATCAGGAATGCGTTTACTTCATGATGATATGGCGGAACAGGCGCAGATTCTGAAACGAATTTTACAATTCCTGTGCCCAAGTAACGAATAGACTATTGCTTTTTTGTGGGAGAATCGCCAATCAGGGGATCACATTTCATCGGCGATGATGGATTTCAATTTGTTGCGCAGTCTGAATACGGCTTTGGAATGGATTTGTGAGACTCGAGATTCGGTGATGCCCAATACTTCCCCAATCTCCTTCATGGTAAGTTCTTCGTAATAGTAAAGAGAAATCATCAGGCGTTCTTTTTCCGGCAGGGTATCGATTGCCTTGGCTATGATTTCTTTCAGTTCGTTCAGTCTAAGTTGAGTTTGCGGGTCCGCGTCCCCTTTTCCCGCAAGGCAATCGAGAAGACTTTGCTGTTCACCAGATTCCTTGGCAATACCCAGATCCTCCAAGCTGAGTATGGGCATGCTCTTGGTTTCATTTAAAGCTACAAACAGCTCATCCAGGCTGATTCCCATTTCTCCGGCAATCTCATCATCTTCCGGCGGACGTCCGAGCTTGTTTTGCAGTTTCTGCACCACTCTATCCATGGCAGAAGCTTTCTGCCTAACGGATCGGGGCACCCAGTCCATCGACCGCAATTCGTCAAGAATCGCGCCACGAACCCTGAATTCCGCGTAGGTTTTAAACTTGGCTCCACGAGTTGCGTCATATTTGTCAATCGCGTCAATCAACCCCAAAACTCCAACACTGATCAAATCATCCACCTCGATATGCGGAGGCAGGCGCATGGCAATCCGGTTGGCGACATATTTGACCATCGGCGCATATTCCTTGATCACGGCCTCCCGGTTTTCTACGGAAATTTCAATTTGCTGAAGCATTCCCTGTTTATTTGCCATTTAACTATTTTTTTCGTTAGGCTGTTTGATCCAGCTGTTCCCCTTTATCAGGATTATTGTCATCATTGACCATATCCTGAATCCCAGCATCTTCATCTTCCGACAAAAACAAATCCGCAAAGCCCCAAATCAGACCGCCAAAAATCAATGATCCCAATCCTCCTCGAATCACTCCGGTTATCACCCGGCTTCCCATCAAAACGCTACCAATCGCTAGAAAACCGAATGCCAGCAAAGCAAACGCGATAGCCATCTTTTGTATATTAATAGGATTCATTGCACCTGAAACGCACTCCGCCAAAAATAAGGTTGATCCCCCTCGCAGGACAGAGGACTAGCTTTCTCCTTGGAAATTTTTTCCGCCAACTCGTTAATACACCCACTGAATTTAGAAAAAGGGTACAATTCTAAAAATGCTTTTTGCTGCCGCACCGCCTTGGGAACATTCGGGTCATGCAGAATATAGCCCATGTATTCGACAGAAATGCCCTTAAGAAACCGATCCGTGACCGCCGTCAAATTACGATAAACCCCTTGCGCTTCTCGCTCTGAGCTTACTGAATTGATAACTATCCTGAAATGCTTTTGCGCGTGTTTATTATGAAGAATTTTCATCAACGCATAAACATCTGTCAGCGAGGTGGGTTCCGTAGTAGCAATGAGAATCGTCTCGTGGGCGGCACTACAGAAATAAGTGACATTGGTGGAAATGCCGGCGCCGGTATCAAAAACCAGAAAGTCGTATCCCTGGCTGACACGGTCCAGCTCATCCATGAGAACCATTTTCTTTTCCGACTGCAACTGCGTCAATTCCTGCAAACCGTCTCCGGCAGGCAGTATATGGATATCTGCAGGACCGTGAAGAATGATATCCTCCACATTAGATTCTCCGGCCAAAACATGCCCGATGTGCTTTTGCGGAGCCAGCCCTAAAAGGATATCAATATTATTCAATCCCAAATCGGCATCCACAACGAGCACCTTCTTTCCTCTCTTGGACAAGGCATAAGCCAGGTTGACAACGAAGTTGCTTTTACCAACGCCCCCCTTGCCGCTACTGACCGCCAAGACCCTCAGGTTCGATCCGCTCATTTTTCCGTATGCCATTCTTTTTAAAGTAGTTGCCTGATTACCCAAGTACATGCCTTAATCCTTCAATTTATCTTGAAATCAGTTAAAAATCAAACTTATTACCCGTTCTGGCCTGGCCACTTCCAGGTCTTCGGGAACCTGTTGACCGGATGTAAAATAAGATATGGGTAATCTGTTTCGTACAGAGAAATTGAATAAGGAGCCAAAATTCAACCCCTCATCCAGTTTGGTAAATAGAACCCGATCCAATCCCATGGAAGAAAACTGGTGATACGTTGCCATAAATAATTTTTCCTGGGCAGTCACACTGAGAACCAAATGGGTTTCCACCCCTCCCACCGCATCAAAAACTTCCTTCAACTGCCGGGAGTAGTCTTTATCCTGATGCGATCGGCCGGTGGTATCAATGAGGATGAGATCCTTGTCTGAGTGGTTGGTAATAATCTGGCGCAATTCTTCCTTTCCTCCTGCCACTTCAACGGGAACTTCCATGATCTCCCCATAAATTCTCAGTTGGTCAATCGCTCCCAGCCGATAGGTATCCAGAGAAACCATTGCCACCTTTTTGCCTCGGCGAAGGGCATACTCCGCCGCAATTTTGGCTACCGTGGTAGTTTTCCCCACTCCCGTAGGCCCGACAAACGCTACAATTTTCGGTCCATAGCCGTTTAGATCAATCTCTCCCTTGCATGGAAGAACCTTTTTCATCAAGTTCATGACTTTTAACGGTTCTTTGCTGGAATCAACAGTCTGTTCTGAATTTTGTTCTAGTGCTTTTTTCAATATTTTCGATGCCAGTTTTTCATCCAGGCCATTTTCAACAAGGTGGGAAAAGGTATCAAATTGGTGCGGCTTGAGCCCCATAGCCTGCGCTCGATCGGTCTGGCTGAGAAGGCTGAAAATCAGAGATTTTAAATCCGCGTTTTCCGCTTTATTTTCAAGTTCATTGGGAATCTGGACTTCCGGTGCAACAACCGGGGAAGCATATTCAACAGCGGCAGTGATTTCTACCCGCGTTGCTTCCTTTCTTCCCGCTATAGGTGAGGGCGGCTTGATAGAACGGGTACTTAATATAAGCGCTTCCTCGCCCAACTCCTGTTTCACTTTTTGTAAGGCGATGGAGTAATTGCTCGCCGTAAATTTTTTAATTCGCATTTAAATCCACAATACCCAGAGTTTTGATTTGCACAGAGGGCGCTACCTCACTGTGCGATATGATAATCAGGTCGGGAATAAAACGTTCCGTAAACTTTCGGATATGCATTCTCAATCCCGGAGAAGCCAGTAATACTGGCGATGTTTCAATATTGGGAGTAATTTTTTCAATCATCTCTTTAAGACGGGTCAAAAAACGTTCCGCCACACTGGGTTCCAACGCTAAAAATGCGCCCGTATCGGACTTCTGGATGGAGCCCTCGATGATATCCTCAATTCCTCTGTCCAGGGTCATGACCGAAAGCGTTCCGTCAGTTGATTGATATTGTTTGGTGATCGGCCGGGCCAATCCCTGGCGAACATATTCCGTCAACACATCAGGATCTTGAGTCAACGAAGCATAATCAGAAAGTTTTTCCAGAATGGTTCTAAGATCACGAATGGAAATTTGTTCCCTGAGAAGGTTTTGAAAAACTCTTTGAACTTTACCCAGACTCAGGGCATTGGGAATAAGTTCTTCAACCACCTTGGGATTAGTTTCCTTAAATTTATCCAGAAGTGCCTGGGTCTCCTGTCGACCCATCAGTTCATAGGCATGTCGTTTAATCGTTTCTTTAATATGAGTGGTGATAACCGTTGCCGGGTCTACCACCGTGTAACCGGCCATTTGTGCCTCCTGCTTCTTATTGCTGGGAATCCAGATCGCGGGCAGTCCAAAAGTAGGCTCAGTGGTTTTTATACCTTCAATTTCTCGATCCGTTGTTCCCGGATTCATCGCCAGAATCCTTCCCATCATGATGGAGCCACGGGCGACATCCACACCTTTTATGAGGACCGAGTACTCATTCGATTTCAATTGCAGATTATCTCTGATATGCAAAGGCGGCACGATGAACCCCATCTCCAAGGCAAACTGCCTGCGAATGGATTTAATTCTCTCTAAAAGTTCTCCATTCCGGTCTGCATCAACAAGAGGAATCAGTTCATAACCCACTTCCAGTTCCATAATATCAAGAGGAAGAATAGACTCTACTTTTTCGGGAAGCGGGATCTTGGCTTCGTCCTCTTTTTTACGCAGTTGCCTCTGCTCGACTTTTTGATTGTCTTGAATTTTGGAATACCCAATGACTCCAGCCAACACGGACATCAAAATAAACGGAAAATGTGGAAGTCCCGGAATCAGGCCAAAGAAAAACAAAATACCTGATGCGATGAGAAACGCAAAAGGCTGGTCCAGCAACTGCTTGATCAATTCACCGGGCAGATTCTTGTCCGATACAGCCCGGGTCACCACCAGGCCCGCGGCGGTGGAAACCACCAAAGCCGGCAATTGAGAAACCAGGCCGTCACCTATCGTCAATAGCGTATATACCTGAGCCGCTTCGCTGGCTTCCATGCCCTGCTGAAACACACCAATCGCAAAACCGCCAATGATATTGACCAAAGTTATTAGAATACCTGCGATCGCGTCACCGCGCACAAAGCGAATGGCACCGTCCATGGATCCATAAAAATCCGCTTCGCGCTCCAGGTTTCTCCTTCGTGTCCGTGCTTCCTGTTCATTAATCAGACCGGCATTCAAATCGGCATCGATACTCATCTGCTTACCGGGGATGGCATCCAATGTGAAACGGGCGGCAACTTCCGAGGTACGTACTGAACCTTTGGTAATAACAATGAAGTTGATCATCACCAGAATGATGAATATGACGGTTCCCACTACGTAATTACCGCCGACAACAAAAGTTCCAAAGGATTGAATCACCTGTCCCGCCGCACCGATCCCCTGATCCCCATTTAAAAGAATGATTCGGGTGGTAGCGATGTTCAAGGAAAGCCTTAACAAGGTGATGATGAGCAAAAGGGAAGGAAACACAGAAAACTCCAGTGGAGAAATCATAAACACCGCCACCATGAGCACAACCAGTGAAAAAGTAATGCTGAAAGAAAGAAGAAGGTCTATCAACAAAGTGGGGACTGGCATCACCATAACCCCCAGAATCGTAACGATTCCCAGCGCAACCAACATTTCCTGCGGCCTTTGCACCAAAGCTTTCAAACCACCCGTTTCTGCCATAATCTCCTCATTCAATCTTTCAAAATTTTGACACCGCCCCAACGCAGGACGAACTCCAGAAACCCTTTGAAATAAAGGCTTTGATACATACAAGCCTTTTTGCAGAGAGGAAGAATATCTCTTACATCCCTTGATACCAGAATTATTGCAAGGTTCATACCCAAGCCCCCATTTCACATTTAAAAAATTACTCTGGATATATTGCTATGAAAAAGGCTTTAAAGGAGCTCTCCATTTATTCGGCATTTTTCTCTAAGGCAACTTGCAGGCCCTTATAAAATAAGGGCCGCTCATGGCCAAAAGCAATTTTTAGAGATACCCAATAAGGCACATTCAGTGGGGAAAGAAAAAAGAGGCTTTCTGAGCGAAGAGAGCACTAAACCGTTTACAATACTTCTGGCTATGAAAATATTTCAATTTTATAAAACCGGATTCGCCGCACTTCTTGTTTTCCTCACCTCCGTTTTGCCGGTATCAGGAAACCCGTTTTACAACTCGCTTCCAGACTCCAAACGTGAAGAAATAAAAATCATCGATGACCACACAGTCGAGATCGGGATCGGACCCGACAACCGTTCGGTCAGCTGTAATATCCTGGACGCAGTGCAGAGCATCCCATACGTCGGTGCGGGCGGGGAACCGGACACCGTTGTAAACAAAGAAAAGGTTCATCATTTCCGCAAAGGGCTATACACATGGGACCGGGAAGGCAATTATCGGGTGCGGTTGACGACAAAGTACATCCGTGAGTTTGGCAACATCCGCATCCATGTTCCCGAAGAAGGAACCGCATTGCGGGAGGAACAGGAACCTGCGGAACCCTCTTCCACATATCTCCAGAACCTTCCGCAAAACATAAAAGAAGAAATCACCATCATTGATTAAAACATGGTGGAAGTGGCAATCGGACCCGATGACCGTTCGGTCAGTGCCACCATCCTTCATGCGGTAAAAAGCATTCCTTCCGTAAAAGAAGATGCGGAACCGGATCATGTGTTCGTCAATGACGAGCCGGTATACCATATCAAAGAAGGCGTTTACGCTTGGGATATGAAAGGGGAAAATCCGGTGCGGTTGACTACAAAGTACATCCGTGAGTTTGGGAACATTCAAATCCACATTGCCGACACCCCCACCCCAAAAGAAGAACCAGAACCGGTGGCGCATAAAAAAACAACCGCCCCACCTGCACCGGAACTTTTACCCTCCCTCTCTGAAAAACCTGAAACCGAACTTCTGGAAAAAGAATTCCACATTGAAAAACCGAAAAGTATTCCAGTACCAGAATCTATCGTAACTCCTCCTGTTGAGAAAGAGGAACCCTTCGCCCTGCCAAGCCCTTCATCCCCGCTGGTGCCAAAAAAAATCAGGGTAGGAATTGTGAAGGGATTCCGTCTCGCACAATTTGGCATGAGTGAGAAACAGGTAATCCAGGCAATAGAAGCTGACTTTGGTCTGCTAGAAAAAAAAGTTGAAAGACGGAGAGACCCAGAATCTGGTCAACGCGTTTTGACCATTGCGTCTTTGACACTGGACCTTAAAAACGGGAAAGCCTGGGTTCGTTATTATCTTTCTTCACAGGATCAAACCCTGAATCGGGTCGATGTGATATGGGGCCACCCGGACCACTCCAAAGTGGACCATACAATTTTGCAGAAATCGGCCGAGAGATTCAAAAACCTGTTCCGCCAACTGGAAACCCAGACAGCGATCGCTGTTGTGGATAAAGGACCTTATATTTTTTATGGAGTGGACATTTTTGGAAACGGAATCAAACTGATGTGGAACAAACCTTATGATAAAAACTTTCAACCCATCTCAAAATCGGAACCCACTTTAACGCTCTCCTATTTCCAGCCTTAACAATAAGAACAAATATTTTAATACACGAAAGCTCATAATATTATGGGCTAAGAGTAATTTTTGAGTTTATAAACATAAGCCAGAATCTCCGCCACCGCTTTATAAAGGCTGGCCGGGATCAATTGCCCAACCTCCACGGTTTTGTTCAAAGTACGCGCCAGCGGTTTGTCTTCCACCAGAGGAATCCCATTTTCCCTGGCAATTTCTCTAATGCGCATGGCAATGGGTCCTACGCCTTTGGCGATCACCGCAGGAGCCGAAGTTTTTTCAGGGTCATACTTGATCGCAATGGAAATATGAGTCGGGTTGGTCACCACCACATCTGCATCGGGAACAGCAGACATCATACGTTTTCTCGCCATTTCCATTTGTACCGTTCGAATGCGTTGTTTAATTTGCGGGTTACCGTCCGTCTCTTTTCTTTCTTCTTTAACTTCCTGCTTGGTCATACGAAGATTCTCACGGTAGGTGAAACGTTGGAACGCAAAATCAATCAGAGAAAGGAAAATCATAACTAACAAGACTTGGAAAATGATCTCCAACGCAACAAACCCCATGAAAGAAAGGATTTCTCCTACTCCGAGCCCCATCAAGGGGGGAATCTCATTCCAATGCGACTTTATGATGAAATAGGAAAGAATCGAAATAATCCCGACTTTAAAAAGGGATTTAAACAACTCCATCACAGTATTTTTTGAAAAAATCCGGCCAAAGCCTTTCATCGGACTCAGTTTGCTAAATTTGGGAATTAATGGATGTGTAGAGAAACGCAGACCTCCGATCTGAATCAGGTTGGATGTAACTCCTCCTACCATAATAAGCACCAGGAAAGGGCCGATGACCTTTATAAATCCCGTCATGGCATCTGCTACGACTTTGTATAGTTCTTCGAAAGTCAGTTGCAGAGTCCCGGCTTCGGCAATCAGCATATGCCAGGAGCCCATCAGGTTGCGGGTGCTTTGCTCCCCCGTGATCAAAAAACCAAGAAGAGCCGCAAGAAGGACGAATGAAGAATTGATCTCACGACTATGGGCAAAATTACCCTTCTCCTCGCTATCGGTAATACGTTTGGCTGACGGCTCTTCAGTTTTTTGGTCTTTATTGTCTTCGGCCATAACACCTTCTCCGATTTATAATGCCCACAAAAAACCCATGAACTTGCCAGGAAGATCATACATTTGCTGCTGGACGAGAACACTGAAAAAAGATAGGGACAGGCCTACCATTAAAAGTCCCACCCCAATTTGCAGAGGAAAACCCACAATAAAAACATTCATTTGTGGAACCGTTCTGGCCACCAGACCCAGCCCAACGCTGAGAAAGAAAAGAATGGCCATGATGGGAGCCGCACTGCGGTGGTGAAGGTCCCCGAAAAAAGGTAAAGCATATATTCTGGCGTGAGACTGGAAAAGTTAATCTCTGCGGGGTTGATGATAAAAAAACTTTCTACAATCGCCTGAAGGATGAAATGATGCGCGTCGACAGCCAGAAAAATCAATACCGCTACAATATTATGAAACTGTGCGGTAACGGAAACCTGCGTGTCAGTTTGCGGGTCAATAACGTTCACCACCCCAAAACCCATTTGGAAATCTACAACTGTTCCGGCGATCTGAACTGCAGCGAAAATAAGGCGGGTAATATAGGCAATGCCCAGGCCAATGGTCACATCGGACAAGAGAAAAACGGCCAGGTCAAAAATCCCTTGCGGCTCTGGCAAAGGCCGGGCCTGCACCAGCGGAAAAATCACGATGGAGGTAAAAAGTATGAGTCCGATTTTCATGCTCGCAGGAACCTGCCGACTCCCCAACACCGGAACAAAAAGGATCAGGGCTCCGACTCTGAAGAACACAAACAGGAACCTTTCAAACTCAGCATAATTGAGATTGAAAATATCCATTATTGAATATAGTCAGGAAAATTGATGAGAATTTTAGAGGTGAAGGTCATCATCAACTGCATCAACCAGGGGAAAAACAACAGGACAGACAAAAACACAGCCAGAATTTTAGGGATGAAGGTCAAAGTCAATTCTTGAATCGAAGTAACAGCCTGGAAAATTGAAACCGCAAGACCGGTTATCAATCCGAACCCCAGCATGGGCGCAGATAAAAGCAGGGTGGTCTTCATGCTTTCCATCGCAAAATCTATAATAAATGCCTGGGTCATACGTATTTACCCTCCAAAACTTCTGATTAGCGAACCCACGGTTAGATACCAACCATCCACCATCACGAACAGCATCAATTTGAATGGAAGGGAAATTAAAACAGGAGGAAGCATCATCATTCCCATAGATAAAAGTATGCTGGCCACGACCATGTCCAGAATCAAAAAAGGAATATAGATCAAAAATCCGATCTGAAACGCCGTCTTCAATTCACTAATGATGAATGCGGGAATCAGGGCTTGAATCGCTAACTCTTCCTCGCTGGCAGGATGGTCATCGGTCAAATTCACAAACAGGGAAAGATCTTTATCCCGGGTTTGCTTTAACATAAAACGTTTAATGGGAGCCTCCGCCAGCTTTAATGCATCCATCTGCGATATTTCTTCATTCAAATAAGGCTGCAAGGCGTTTTGGTTGATTTCTCCCCAGGTCGGCCCCATCACAAAAAGAGTCAGGAACAAGCCCAATCCGATTAGAATCTGAGTTGGCGGGGTTTGTTGTGTACCCATTGCTTGCCGGAGAAAAGATAATACAATAATGATCCGAGCAAAGGATGTCGTCATAATCAGGATTGATGGAGCCAGCGTCAAGATTGTGAGCAGGAACAAAATCTGCAAAGCGCTGGAAACTTTTCCGGGTTCGTCCACGTCTTCCATGCCAAATTGAATGGAAGGAAGCGGTATCGCTTCGGCAGGTACAATCCCACCAACTAAAAATACTGGGACAACGAGAATTAAAAGTAGACTGGATATTTTTATATTCATGCTCTTGCGGTTCTAAACCTTCCCATTTGCTGTTTGATCTGTGCCGTCACATCGGCTACCGTTTTGCCTTTATTGATTTTTTCGGTGCCGGAAAACTGTTTCATATAGTTTGAAAACTCCGCTTTCCCTCTAGACGCTTTGGCTTCTTCCGCTTGACGGTTCCCAAGATTCCAATTCAAACCACTGCCCCCTTTTCCTCCTTTAGATTTAATCTCTTCTATTTTTTCAGGGTCAGTTATATTGGTAAGTAGCGAGATATTATCCTGTGACATTCCAAGCACCAGCACCTCACCTGCGACTTCGACCAAGACAATATTTTTTTTGGGTGCTAAAAATCCACTACCCAGAACATTCACCAGCTTTTCCCCGCCGCCAAACATCGTGTTTTTCAATACATATTTCTTGAAACCAAAAAACAGAAGAAACATGATTCCAAGAACCACAGCCAGCATGGAAAACATTTTCAAGCTGGAGGGAATCAACTCAATAGGTTTTCCTGTTGGCCGGGAATCTTTCAAGGAAAACAGGTTCCCCTTCGTTTTCGAACGATCATTTTGGAATTTTTGTGTTTCTTTTTCCGCTTTGGAATTTGGCAGGGCGGCTTTTTTAATTCGATCAACGATCGGATCTACCCCCATTCCGGCACGGACCACCTTAATATCCGGAACCTTCTCCACCTTTCTTGTTTCCCGGGTTTGAGCAGTTGTTGATATTTTTTTCAACTTTGTAGTAGCCAGGGTTTTCTTATTTTTCTGAGCCCGGATTTTCGCGGAAGCTCGGGCCAGAAAAACCGCTAATTCGTCTTCGGTCATCAGGTCATCGGATTCCCGACTTTCAACGAAGGAGGCGGACTTCGGGTTGAACACAGGCCTCACCTGGCCAAGACGGACAATCACAAACCGTCCCTGACGGGCAAGGTGGAACCGGTCCTGGAGATCATCGGACTTATCTTTTTTCAGGAATCGAACCCGCAAAGTTTCCGCATCGAATTGAGCGGCAAATACCTTCGTGATGGAAGAACTGTCAGCAGGAAAATATTTTTTCGCGGGCTTAATAAATGCCAGGGGAAAATCAATTTGAACCGACTTATCAAGAAACACCGGACCCTTATAGTCACCAACTGGCTTCTCAAACTCGAGTCGAACAATGAATCCATCATCCACTTTGCTGGTAGTTACATTTTTTAAAAGGTTAAGAGAATCCCATTTCTCGTAGGCTCCAGCCAGAGTGGTGAGAGAAAACAAAAAGATTCCAACCAGAAGTTCAATTCTTAAAGCACGTTTCATTTTAAGTACCCTTGCTCGTTTTAAGTTCCGTCAAAAAACCGACAAGTTTTTCCTTAAAACACTAAATTGCAAAGGTCGTACCTAAATGAAACAAATTTTAGGCAAACACAGTTTTTTTAGGGCTTTTATTTGTGCAACAGGGTGGGAGTCTGATACCAACGGTATTTTTCCAGGCAGGAGTACTCAGAGGAGAAACGACAAAACCGGCCGCAGAGCTATCAATGCGACCGGTTTTATGCCAGAGACTGCACGCGTTCCATGGGTGAAACAATATCGGTCAACCTCACGCCAAACTTTTCGTTAACCACTACCACCTCACCACGGGCCACCAGCTTTTGATTGACCAGAACTTCCAAAGGCTCACCCACCAGTTTGGTCAGTTCTATTACCGACCCCTGCCCTAATTGCAGGAGATCGTTGATCAACATTTTGCTTCGGCCCAGCTCCACGGAAACAGTCAGGGGGATGTCGAGAATGAGGTCCAGGCTTTTGGTTTCGCCACTTGGAGCTGCGGATTTATCCGCCTCATCCAAAACCTCATCAGCGTCTTCCCCTGCGTCGGTATCCTCGATATCTTCCAGAGCTTCAAGATCCTCTTTTGCGGCTTCATCTTCCATAATCTTATCCTTCCCTTTCGATCACTTCAGTTATCTGTATGGCTTTGTTTCCTCGTGAAACGCC
>JYMV01018033.1_pt2 | contig 16020 bp, 14 predicted proteins | sample 338911 | NCBI WGS metagenome assembly JYMV01 (sample SAMN03354496, study PRJNA234377) | hydrothermal vent metagenome | biome: Deep sea; feature: Hydrothermal plumes at the Eastern Lau Spreading Center, Western Pacific Ocean; material: Seawater | place: Tonga | collected 2009 | depth 2000 m m
GGATTCACCCGCTCTCCTATTATTTTAAGTACGCTTTCGCTGAGCAATACAATGCCCCCATCGATGACATTGTTGGTGAAGTCAATATAGGTCTCTATCATGGACAAAACGTCTTCATAGATATCCAGATGGTCAGCATCGACAGAAGTTATGACAGCGGTGTTGGGATTGAGAAACAGAAAGGAGCGGTCATATTCATCGGCCTCGGCAATTACCAGCTTACCATCTCCATGTTGAATGTGGTTCGTACCATAGTTTGCCGATATGCCTCCTAAAAAGGTGTTGCTGCTCACATCCGCAGATTTCATAATGTGAGCGATCATTGAGGTGACAGTGGTCTTTCCATGCGTGCCGGCAACAGCAATGCATGCCCCCTCACTGGCGATCATCCCCAGCACTTCCGCCCGCTTCACTACCTGATATCCACCGTCCTTAAAAAACCCCAGTTCAGCACTCGACTCAGGCATGGCTGGCGTGTATATTACCAGGGTATGCTCTCTGGAGTCATCATCTTTAAACGTTGCCGGAATTTCCCCGATCACGTCATCATAATGGACATTGATTCCCTCATCAACCAGGGCCCTGGTAAGCCTGGTTTCAGTCCGGTCATAACCAGCCACGGGAATGTCCATAGAATTAAAATACCGGGCAAGTGCGCTCATGCCAATGCCCCCTATACCTAAAAAGTATATGCTTTTGAACGCTTTAAAGTCCATCGCCCCACTCATTGCGTCATCTTTAAAATCTCCCCTGCAATCACATCCGCCGCATCTACCTTTGCCAATTTCAGGATCTGCTCAGAGAGCTCACGGGACCTCTCAGCATCCTTCAACAGCCCGACAGCAGCCTCGCCCAAATCAGACACTGTATCACTGTCCCTGACCAATAATGCAGCGTTGTTATCCAAAAGCGCCATGGCATTTTTTGTTTGATGATCTTCCGCGACATAGGGTGATGGCACTAGGATCACAGGCTTCCCCACGGTGCACAATTCTGAAACGGCGATGGCGCCGGCACGGGAAATAATTACGTCAGCAACAGCATAGGCATAGTCCATGTGGCGGATAAAATCAAAGACCTTTATTCTGTCTTGATACCCGGGGTCTGCCGCCATTTGTTTGGCTTCCTTATAATAGGTAGAACCCGTTTGCCAAATGACTTGAAATCCACTTTCGAAGAAAAGATCAAGGCTTGCTCCCATTCCCTCATTGATGGAGCGTGCTCCAAGACTACCTCCCACGGCAAGCACAGTTTTGAGGTTTTCATCCAATCCGAAATGACTTCTTCCAAAATCTCCCTTGCCTTGCAAATCCAGAATGTCCTTCCGTACTGGATTGCCTGTGAGCATTATTTTATCAGCCGGAAAAAACCTGTCCATCCCTTCATATGCTACGCAGATCTTCTCCACGTTTTTAGCAAGCAGTCTGTTGGTTACACCCGCGAAAGAATTCTGTTCCTGAATCAATGTAGGAACACCTTTACCAGCTGCAGCTTTCAGCATTGGGCCGCTGGCATACCCCCCCACTCCAACAACCACGTCTGGTTTAAATGAGCCAACAATATTTCTCGCCTTTACCATGCTGTGTATCAACTTAAATGGGAAGCTCAAATTCCTGATGGATAAGCTCCTTTGAAAACCGCTGATCCAGAGTCCAATGATCTCGTACCCGGCAGCCGGCACCTTCTCCATCTCCATCCTATCGGAAGCACCAACAAAGAGTAATTCAATATCAGGCTGTTGAGCCGTAAGCGCATTGGCAATTGCAATTGCCGGGAAAACATGCCCACCGGTGCCTCCACCACTTATTATTACACGTGCCAATGTCTAATTAAATTAGTATCCAGATATAAATTTAGTCCGCAAGAATTGAGACGGTTGACCAGGGCCAAGGCAGATACACCGCAGTCCACGAGGTGTGTTCCAAAAGCTTACGCCATGGCCAGTTTTCTTCTTCCCTTCGGTGCAACGGTATCTTCCTGTCCCGTACTTTTACTAACACTCAAAATAATTCCCAGGGCGATACTCGTAAACAAAATTGACGTACCCCCCATGCTTACCAGGGGTAATGTCATGCCGGTGACCGGAAATAGGTTCACCGCTACGGCCATGTTGATCATCGCCTGAAAAACCAAACTCAAGCAACATCCCATGGCGAGTAAAGTGCCAAATGCACCGGGACTTCTGGACACGATCCGTATCGTTCGGAAAAGAAGTATCAAATACATAAGAATGATCACGGTGGCTCCCAAAAAACCATACTCCTCTATTATGATTGCGAAGATGAAATCAGAATACGGGTGTGGCAAGAAGTTTCTCTGTGTACTATTGCCAGGACCGACCCCGAACCATCCTCCTTTGGCAATAGCGATTTTTGATTGTTGTACCTGGTAATTCCCTTCGGTGTCACCGCTCACGAAATGTTCAATACGATTTTTCCAGGTCTCCAGCCTGCCCTGTGATGGCGTAAGCATCAAAAGGCCCACCACGCAGCAAAGGCCAACGATCCCAATGCCCATCAATGACAGGAGGTACTGCATTTTGACACGCCCGATGAACATCAAGCAAATACAGGTCATAAAAAGTACAGCTGCCGTTGATAGATTGGCGGGTAAGATCAACCCGCAAACAAGGAGAACCGGAAATATTATAGGAAGAAACGCCGATTTCAGGTCTTTGATTTGGCTTTGTTTCTTGGAGAGCAGGCGCGCCACGAACATGATCAGAGCCAGCTTTGCCAGATCGGAAGTCTGAAACGTGATGCCCACCACTGGCAGCGTTAGCCACCTGGGTGCCTGATTCAGCGTCGTCCCCATGAACAGCGTAATTATCAGCAGGGGTACTGCAATCCAAATCAACAATTGCGACACCCTGGAGTAATAGGTGTACTTGACATTATGGGCAAGATACATGAGCACCAGGCCGGTTATCAAGATCGCAAAGTGTTTTAACAGGTAATATTCCGTATTGCCCTGCTGGTACTTATAAGCAAGCGTTCCTGTGGAGCTGTACACAGCCAAGACAGAAAAAATGGATAGTATAACAACTACTATCCAAATAGTCCTGTCTCCTTTTATCAAGTCGCTGATTCGTTCCATCTCCGTTTTTTACAGTTCTCTTACCGCTCTTTTAAATCTCCATCCGCGTTCTTCGTAATTCTTGAACATGTCAAAACTCGCGCAGGCCGGTGATAAGAGGACGATGTCTCCCTTTTTCCCAAACCGGTACGCTTTCTTGACGGCATCCTCCATGGACACAGCATCGACGATCAGCTCCTGGTCTTCACGAAAGCTTCGGTGTATCTTTCGATTTGATTTGGCATCAGCGCCAATACAAACTATGGCTTTCACCTTCTTGGATACCAGCTCCTTGAGCTCATTGTAATTGTTGCCTTTATCGACTCCACCTACTATCCAAACAACAGGTTTGGTCATGCTTTCAAGCGTATACCAGGTTGAGTTTACATTGGTGGCTTTTGAGTCATTAATAAACTCAATGCCGTGAACCTTAACAACATGCTCCATCCGGTGCTCTAAGCTGGTAAAATTCATCAGACTATGCCTTATAACTTCTTTCCGAACTTCTAAAATCCGGGATACAACGCCTGCGGCCATGGAGTTGTAGATATTGTGCTTACCCTGTAGGGCTAATTCTTGTAATAACATATTGAACTGTATTTGATTGATTTGGATTAATAAACTTTCGTTTTCTATATGTGCGCCTCCATCCACTTTTTCTTTTATGGAAAAAGGAACCAAGACAGCGTTTGTCTTACGTTTTTCTATTTCACTAATTACTAACTGGTCATCATGACAATAGATCAATGCGCCATCATCCTTCAGCAGCTCGAGAATTTTCATCTTCGAGTCAGTATAATTTTGCATCTCTCCTTCATACCTGTCCAAATGGTCAGGAGTGATATTCAGCAGGACCCCTATGTCCAAAGCAAACTCCTTCATCCCATCCAGCTGAAAGCTGCTGAGCTCGATCACGAAATAGTCGCGATCTTTTTCCGCAACCTGCCTTGCCAGGCTGTCGCCTACATTTCCGGCCATCCCCACATCCATTTTGGCATTGGTGAGAATGTGATGGATTAAATTTGTTGTGGTAGTTTTTCCGTTAGTCCCGGTAACTCCTATCATTACCGCTTTCGAATATCTACCTGCAAATTCAAGCTCATCAATCACTCCGATGCCCATCGATCTGATCTTTTGGATCAACTCGATATTGTCGGGTATGCCCGGGCTCTTTACAACTTCAACAGCTTCAAGGATCTTATCCTCCGTATGCTGTCCCTCTTCCCAGTCAATTTCAAGATTTAAAAGAACGTCCTTATACTCTTTCTTTATCTCCCCTTTATCAGATACAAATACCTGATATCCCTCTTTATGCGCGAGTACCGCGGCTCCAGTTCCACTTTCACCAGCTCCTAGTACTACCAGCTTCTGCATTTTCCTCTTTGATGCATCATCATCTTAGCTTCAAGGTTATCACTGTCAACACGGCGAGCATTACGCCCACGATCCAGAACCTTGTCACTATTTTTGACTCGTTGAAACCCAATTTTTGAAAGTGGTGATGCAGCGGTGCCATGCGAAATATTCTCCTGCCTTCGCCAAATTTATTTTTGGTGTACTTGAAATATCCTACCTGTACCATTACAGAGAGGTTCTCCACCAGGAATATGCCGCATAGAATAGGAATGAGCAGCTCCTTGCGAATTGCGATGGCCAATACAGCGATGATCCCACCCAGGGCCAGGCTGCCGGTATCACCCATGAACACCTGGGCGGGGTAAGAATTATACCATAGGAAGCCAACACATGCGCCCACGAATGCGCTGATATAAATTACCAGCTCACCCGTATATGGGATGTACATGATGTTCAGAAAATCAGCGAAGAAAATATTTCCTGAAACGTACGCCAGCACACCAAGAGCACCTCCAATAATCGCGGAAACCCCCGTTGTAAGCCCATCGAGGCCATCTGTAATATTGGCTCCATTGGAGACCGACGTAATAATCAAAATAACAATGGGAATAAACACCAGGAAGCTCCACCAAGCCCCGTCTTTACCCCAAAAGCCAAGGATACTTGAATAATCAAATTCATTGTTTTTAAGGAAGGGGATGGTCGTCTTCATTGATTTAGACTCCTTCCACACAAAATTCCTATCAGCAGTATAATCAGACTTCTCCAACATGCTTGCTTCGGCAGTATGTTCAGCAGGTGCTGGTATCTTCTCTTTAATGACCACCGTGGGATTGAAATACAGCACCAAGCCCACAACCAGGCCCAGCACTACCTGCCCCATTATTTTGAAACGCCCCGCAAGCCCCTTCTTATCCTTCTTAAATACTTTGAGGTAATCGTCAATGAAACCTATTATTCCCAGCCATACCGTGGTGAGGATCATCAGCAGAACGTAAATGTTGTCCAGCCGGGCGAATAATAATACCGGAACGAGAATTGCCCCCAGGATGATGAGTCCACCCATGGTCGGTGTGCCCTCCTTCTCTTTCTGTCCGTCTAATCCCAATTCCCGAATGGTCTCTCCAACTTGCTTTTTCAGCAAAGCAGATATTATCCTTTTGCCAAATACCATGGAGATCAAGAGCGAGGTCATTACTGCGAGGGCAGCCCTAAACGAGATGTATTGGAACACACTCGCACCGATCAGGTGATACTCATTTTCAAGATATTCAAATAGATAATAGAACACTATTATTGGGTTATTGGTAATTAGTTATTGCTCATCATTTCACATGCTTCCAGTAATACTTGCTTGTCATCAAAAGGTATTTTCTCCCCTTTTATATCTTGATATTTTTCATGTCCCTTTCCGGCAATCAGAATGATGTCATCTTTTTTTGCCAGGGCACAAGCTGTTCTTATCGCTTCTTTTCTATCGACTATTGAAAGCACTTTGGCTGAATACTGCGGTTGCACCCCCTTTTGCATATCCTCTAAAATCGCTTCAGGTTCTTCAGACCTGGGATTATCAGAAGTCAATATGACCTTACTGCTTTTCTCGCAAGCCAGCGCCGCCATCATAGGCCTTTTCGCAACATCCCTGTCGCCTCCACATCCAGCAACGGTGATCACCAGCTCATTCCCGGTGCGCATATTATTAATGGTGGAGAGGACGTTGTCCAGAGCGTCAGGTGTGTGCGCGTAATCCACAATGCCGATGATTCCAGAACCTGCTATAAAGCAATCAAACCTACCGTCAACAGGTTCAAGAGCACTTAGTTCAGTGAGTATCTCCACTTGTTCGTGCTCCGTTAACCTGGCAACAGCGTAAGCCACCAGCAGGTTGTAGGCATTGAACTCTCCCAGCAGTTTGGACCAGAACTCGCTACCATCAATTTTCAGGAACAAGCCGGTAAATAGGTTCTCCAATACCTTGCATTTGTAATCTGCCTTCGCCCGTGTACTGTAGAACGACTTGTTGGCATTGGTGTTCTGCAGCATTACCGAACCTTGCTTGTCGTCCTTATTGGACAGGGCAAAGGCAGCAGCCGGAAGGTTGTCAAAAAACTCCTTCTTCACTGATATGTACTCATCGAATGTCTTATGGTAATCGAGGTGTTCATGGGTGATATTGGTGAATACACCACCAGCGAATTGCAAACCGGAGATACGTCTCTGCATAATTGCGTGGGAGCTCACCTCCATGAAGCAAAAGGCGCAGTCACTTTCCACCATCTTGTTTAGCAATCCATTGAGTTGCAGGGCATCTGGTGTGGTATGCGTTGCCGCTATTTCTTCTTTATCGATCCGGTTTGACACGGTAGAAATCAAACCCACCTTATAGTCCAATTTCCTGAACAAGTTGAACAACAGTGTAGCTACAGTCGTCTTCCCATTTGTTCCCGTTATGCCAATCAGGTTGAGTTTCGAGGATGGATTATCGTAGTAATTGGAAGCGATAATTCCCAGAACTTCAGCGCTGTCCTTCACCCGTACATAGGTCACATCATCATTGATTTTTTTAGGGAGCTCTTCGCAGACAATTGCTATAGCCCCCTTTTCGATGCTTTCATAGATGAATTCATGCCCATCCACCTGTGTCCCACGTGTAGCCACAAACAGCGTATTGTTGACCACCTGCCTGGAATCAAAACAGATATTCTGTATCACGCGCTCAGTGGCGCCAATTACTTGCTCCAATCCCGCCTTGTATATGAGTTCACTTAGATGCTTCATCAGGACAGTTCCAATATTATTTCGCTTCCGCTGTAAATCTTCGAACCGGCCTTGATCGATTGCCTGACGATCATTCCGCCACCGACCAATCGAACCCGGAGCCCTGCATTCTCAAGCACGAAAATTGCATCCTGTGCCGTCATTCCTATCACATTGGGAACCTTCCCTTTCTCGATATCTTCATCCAGCCTTCTCACCTCAATACTCACAATGCTATCCTTGGGTATAGCAACTGCCCAAGTGGATTCCATATCCTGATAGTCGGCTGGGATATCAAGCCTTGAAAGGATATATTCCAGGTCATCCTGAAAACCGTAGGTAACATACGGCATGGGCGATGAGCCATCCTCACGCCTGGCCCAACTCTCCGGGTTTTTGTCAACAAGATTTTCGTGGATTTCAATTGAGCTGGCGTATACCTTGTCAGCAATATCCCGAAATATTGGCCCTGCTACCTGATTTCCATAATAGACATTCTTAGAAGGTGCATTGACGACAACTATGCAGGAATATTTTGGATTCTCTGCAGGGAAGTAACCGCAGAACGATGCCTGATAGCTGTATTGCCCTTCGTACTTGTAACCGTATTTCCCGTTAGCTATTCGTGCCGTCCCGGTCTTACCTGCTATTCGATATGTACTGTTGCGCAGGTTGCGCCCGGTGCCATCTGTTATCACACCCTCGAGCATTGTCTTCGCGTCGTCAATCGTCTCCCTTGAGCATATTGATTCGTTTAGCACTTCTGTTGGAAAGGACTTTATGACCTTACCCCGTCTTCTGATCTCTTTTATAAACTGGGGCTTCACCATACGGCCATCATTTGCAATGGCATTGTAAAAGGTGAGTATCTGCAGCGGGGTTTGCATCACTTCATAACCCACAGCCATCCACGGAAGTGTGATGCCCGACCAGTCGTTGTCACGCGGCTTTTTGATCATGGGCTCGCCCTCTCCAGCGATGTCTACTCCAAGCGGATCGTTAAGGCCCATTTTATATAGCCTGTCGACAAATTGTTGCGGATTATTTTTATAGCATCGATAGATCAGCTTAGACAATGCCACATTTGAAGACTTTTCAAATGCTTCACGCACGGTAATCACACCGTAGCCTCCCTGACGTGAATCGTGCATGACCTGATCGTAGAACTGAACGGAGCCATCCTCGGTATCAACGGTATCCTCCAGGGTTAGATGCCCATCCTCGATGGCCGCGATCAATGCCGCGAGCTTGAAAGTAGAGCCAGGCTCCGTACTCTCCCCTACTGCATAATTGTACCACTCATAATAGGCACCTGAGTTGCTTCTTTTTAAGTTGGCAATAGCTTTTATTTCCCCTGTTTCCACCTCCATCAAAACCACGCAGCCATGGTCAGCATCGTTCTTGGATAGCTGATACGCCAGTGCATTGTGCGCTACATCCTGAATATTGACATCAATTGTGGTAACGATATCCGACCCATCCTCGGGTTCTACCTCAAGGGCATCGTGAATTGGTTTCCAGACTCCCCCTGATATTTTTTGCTCCAAACGGTGCCCATCTACCCCGCGCAGGTACTGGGCATAAGCCCCCTCCAGTCCCACCGGACGAACATCCGGACGGTCGAAACCAATGGTACGCGCTGCCAATTGATTAAAGGGCTTTTGCCTTCGGTTTATTTGCTTATAGATAAACCCGCCGCGGTATCTCCCCAATCTGCAAATTGGGAATTGCTTTAGCGCCTTTAGCTCATTGTAATTTGCAGATCGCTGAATGAGATGATATCTATTTCCGTTTCTTCGGGCTTTAACGAGTTCCTTTCTGTATTGGCTTTCAGTCTTAAAAGGAAATAGAATGGCCAAATGAAATGCGAGAGAATCTATGTTCGCATTGAATATTTCATCCGTCAATGCCGGAAGCTGGGTATCAAATCGAATTTCGTAATTGGGAATAGAAGTAGCCAGTAAGCTCCCGCCTGAAGCATAGATGTTCCCGCGAACTGCTTTGATCTTATGAATCTCCGTCGTTGCCGTTGCAGCAAGGGAGCGCCACTTGTCGCCTTCGATATTTTGAATTTGGAAGGTCTGGTAAATGATCCCCAGGCCCATTAAGCAGATGATAAAGTAAATCAAATAGACCCGCCACAAGATGTCTTTCCTGACATCCATCTTACCCAGGGATAATTTCATTTTACTCATCGCCTACCGCTATTTTCTTTGGTGGTGTTACCGGCTCCTTCAACCCCATGTCCGCTACTGATTTAGCAACTTCTGACTGCCTGCTTTTGAACATCAGCTCGAACTTAGTCGTGATGTATTCCGACCTCAGATCCTTTATCTCCTTTGTGAGCACATTGGTTTCCCGCACCATGCTTTCTGCATAGTGAGTATTGCCGATATATCCGATCAACAATAGCGTGATGAACAAGATGTACGGAAGGCTTCGGAGTGCATTCTTGCGGTTTAAAAAGTCACCGTTCAGGACACCTAAAAAACTGCGGGTAATAGACCACTTGTTCTTCCTGTTTATGTTTTTCCTTATTGCCATTGCTAGATCTTTTCTGCTATGCGTAACCTCGCACTTCGTGCCCGGCTGTTCTCAGAAACCTCTTGCTCCGTCGCTTCAATTGGCTTCCTGCTTACCGCGGCAAATACCCGCTTGGGGTTACCGTAAAAGTCCTTTTCCAGCTCACCTTCAAATTTTCCTTTTGCCATGTAATTCTTGACCAGTCTATCTTCGAGAGAGTGGTAAGATATCACCGCGAGCCGCCCTCCCTTTTTCAAGATTTGAGAAGAGGCTTCGAGCAGCTCCTTCAAGGCGTTGAGCTCATCGTTCACTTCAATTCGCAACGCCTGAAAGACCTGGGCATAGAACTTCTGCTCCTTCCCCTTTTTGGCAAAGTGCGACAGCACTGCCTTGAGATCTTCTGTAGTGTGAATCGGCTTCTTTTGCCTTGCCTCAACCATGGCCCTGGCTATGGCCCTGCTCTGCTTCAACTCTCCATAATGCCACATGATATCGCGCAGTGCACTTTCCTCATATTCATTGACCACCGCTGATGCAGTTGCTCCGTTAGAAACATCCATGCGCATGTCAAGCTTCGCATCGAACCTGGTGGAAAAGCCCCTTTCCGGAACATCAATTTGGTGTGACGAGATTCCCAGATCAGCAAGCAGCCCATCCACCTCGCTGATTGCCTGCTCTGCTAACTTTGCCTGAACATTGCGAAAGTCCGAGGCTATCAGCTGGAAATTTTCGTTGTTCGGCACGTTGTTCATTGCATCCTGGTCTTTATCGAAAGCTATGAGCCTTCCAGTGGTCAACTTTTTTAGAATCGCCCTGGAGTGGCCACCACCTCCGAACGTCGCATCTACATAAATTCCCTCTGGTTTGATCTCCAATCCCTGCACGCTTTCCTCAAGCAATACCGGTTCATGGTAAGCATCAACCATTCTTTTGCTGATTGCCCATTACCTTCTCCGCCAACGTGGCGAAATCGATATCCGGATTGTTGATCACATCCTCGTACTTGTCCTTATCCCATATTTCAATCATGTTGATCACGGAAGTGACCACTATGTTTTTTTTAATCCCGGAGAATTCAATCAGGTCCCTGGGGATCAGTATTCTCCCGGTCGAATCGAGCTCAATTGGCTTCAGCCCGGTTGTGAACATGCGGATGAAATCGAGATTCTCCTTCACGAACCGATTCAGCTCATTTACATCGCGAACAAGCAGATCCCATTCAGACATGGGATATAGCTCCAGGCAGGGACGAAAGATGCTGCGCTTCAGAATAAAGCCATCCTTTAGCAATGGAGTGAGCTGCTTCTTGATCCCAACTGGAAGCATCAAACGGCCCTTGGAATCGGCCTTGCATTCATATGCCCCAATTAGATTTATCATCACATCTTCTGATTAAGGTGTAAATATAAAGCAATTTCTACCACATTCTACCACTTTTTACCACATTGTTAATAACTTTTGTAATGAGCGCGGCAGCAGCGGGATTGGCTTAACGCTATAAGTGATTGGATAACAATTCTTTAAACTGTATTTTGCGAAGTTGAAATTGGTGGGAAGGGTTCGCTTTTTGGCCAACTCAGGTGCCTGGATTGCACATTCTGATGCCAGCTGGTGACACAATCTTCATCATCATAAAAATAATTACATTTGGCTTGCCTGTCCGGAAGGCAGGCTCGTACGTTTTGCCCTATGGAAGATCAAATAAAAAGTGAAAGTGGATTTCGGTATCTGGAGACGGGAGAAGGCCCTGTGCTTCTGCTCCTTCATGGCCTCTTTGGGGCCCTGAGCAACTTTGAAGAGGTCATCAATGGATTCTCAGGAAAATATAAAGTCATCGTCCCGCTTTTACCCCTTTATGAACTTCCTCTGAAGAATACCAACGTGAACAACCTGGCCATTTTTGTGCGTGATTTCATAAAAATGATGGGGCTAAAAGATGTCACAACGTTGGGTAATTCCCTTGGGGGGCATGTGGCTTTGGTTTGTGCCGTAGATTATCCCGAAAACATCAGCAGAATGATACTCACCGGGAGTTCCGGCTTGTACGAAAACAGCTTCGGCGGGGGCTATCCCAGAAAGGGGGACAAGGAATATCTGCGCAAGAAAATAGAGCTCACCTTTTACGATCCAAAGCATGCAACAGACGCGCTGGTAGACGAGTGCCACGCCGTTGTAAATGACAGGAACAAGCTCATTCGAATACTCTATTTTGCGAAATCAGCAATCCGGCATAATCTCAAAGATGACCTCCCTGGCATTCAGATCCCGACCTGTCTTATTTGGGGTGAAAACGATGCTATAACACCACCAGACGTGGCAGAAGAGTTCAACAGCCTGATACCGAATTCAGAGCTGAAGTGGATTGCCAAATGCGGGCACGCACCAATGATGGAACGCCCGGAAGAGTTCAACACTTTGGTACGTGAATGGCTTGACCAGAATTTGAGCTGATTGGGATCTCAACATCCTGGGAAAAAAGTAAGTTCCGTGAAAATCAACACAGCTACATTTGTAATCAGTGCCGTCAATATTGCTGGCTGCCCGAAACCAACACTTCCTGAATATGCTTTCATCGGCAGGTCCAACGTTGGAAAATCATCGCTGATAAATGCCCTGACCGGACGGAATAAATTGGCAAAAATTTCCAACACTCCGGGCAAGACCAGGCTGATCAACCACTTCTTAATTAATGACAATTGGTACCTGGTAGATCTACCCGGGTATGGCTATGCCAGGATCTCAAAAAAGGACCGGGCTGCATGGGGTAAAATGAGCGAAGAGTACATTCTCAACAGGCCCAACCTGCTGACCGTTTTCCTGCTCATAGATTCGAGACATGCTCCTCAAAAATCCGACCTGGAGTTCATTGAATGGATGGGAGGGAATGAGATCCCGTTCAGCATGGTGTATACCAAAACCGACAAGCTGTCCAAGCGGGAATTGTCAGACAATTTAGAGAGTTATCAAGCAGTCCTGAATGAAGTTTGGGAAGAGCTTCCCACTGCTTTCGTTACATCATCAGCCAAAAAACAGGGCCTTGAAGAAGTGCTTTCCTTTATCGAAAACACCAACAAATTATTCTCGAAATCGTAGAGGCTCGTCGTGTAGAAATAGAGAGGCCCTCAGGAATTGCCTATTTCTTTTCTTTACTTAAAATATTCATCTTCTCTCCAAAGTGTGCGCAGTAGTCGCGCAAATCACCGGCCACAGCTTTTTCCCCTGTGGCTTTCTCGAATGTGTCGGCCATTGAGAGTAACGATTGATGAAAAAATACCTTCATCTCATCAACGTGCATGTCCTTGGTCCAAAGGTCTATTCTCAAGGTACTCTGATCATCCTGATCCCATATTGAGGTCATGAATGCTTTGGTGGCCCTGGTGCTCTTCTTGCCTGCATCTTCTGCTTCCCATGCTATCTTCTCAGGCACGTTATTTTCATCCAACGTGATGGTAAATTTAATGTCTGAATCCTTAAGTTTATTGCTGCTCATATTATCTATTTGGTTTGTATTTTGACTTACTCAAAATTTGCTGCTCATCTTCGATCTGCATCAATTCCGCCAGGCTGATCGCCTCGTTATTTTCCATGAACGACCTGACTATTTGCCAACCTATCCACCACCCTGTCCTGCCCGGACTGCCCTCGGGGAACCCTACCGTAAACGGTGCCTCCCCAATGTACTTGATAACCTGCGTAAAATCAGTCGAATACAGCATTTCGGCATCCACGAGATGCGCCCACATCTCCGCCTCATTGTTATGGCACCACTGCAGCTGCTCTTTTGTATAACCAATTTTGTATTGGTCTTCTGTCGTAGGGGCCACAAGGTCAAGATAGTACAGCACCTTGCCGTGGTAGATCATCTGCCTGAGCATCGTGCTATTGTTATTGTCCAGCTCCATATCGCTCGTCAGCCATCCCCGCATGCAATCGGCCACGATCAGCTCCCTTTTCATGTTCTCGATCTTGTACTGAGGCAGGAACAGCCTCTTGTAATATGCGCAGTCCGTCCCCAGGTACATGTCCAGTCCTATGCCCAGCACCTTGTCAGTGGTGATGAGCGATGAATTGAAACCCGAAATATAGGTCACGACCTGGGGGACCGGCTTCCCGGGAAAGTAGTGCATGTAGCGCCTAAAGGCATCCTCCAAATCCACTTCTATATCATCGATATCTTCATAAGCCTCGCTAACATTGGCCATCACATCTTTAATCTGAGGATCGTCGACAAAGCCCATTAAAGCGTTATTAAAGGATGGATTGTCTCTTCGGCCTATATTGATACTACCCGCCGCGAAAAAAGTAAAAAATGATCCATATTCCGCTTCAATTTCCGTTATCCCGTGATCCAGGCTATCGATATCCAGTTCAAATAGAGATTGTTCAAAGCGCCTGACCTCCAGCTCCAGGCCAATATGAGAGACATCCACGTCCTCCGGGCCGGTAACACAGGAAGTACCAGCGAACAAGAAGCACATCAGAATCGCCACTGGTCTCCTAAAACCATATCCGGAATTGAATCTCATATCTAAAAAAATGCTAATATTGTGGAAGTGTTGCAACCAGCACACGAAAGTATAAAACGAACGCGATATTATGTGTCAAAAACGGCTTCGCCGGGGGTTTAGTGTCAGTCAAACCCTTGCGTTGCGGCCCTCAACGATTAAACCCATGAAAATGAGATCAATTAACAAGAACGCACTGCTACTCTTTACTACTATCACCCTGGCTGCCTTCATGGCGCCTGGCAAATCCTTTGCCCAGGACAAAAAGGTGGGTTTCGGGCTACAGGCAACCCCTGCACTTTGCTGGCTGAAGCCGGATGGGTCTAAGTCACTCAGCAGAGACGGCAGTAAAGTGGGGTTTGGATATGGGCTGGTGTTTGACTTCAGGTTCGGAGAGAACTATTCCCTCTCCACCGGGATGAACGTGGTTTCCTCGAAATCCCAGATCAGGTACCTCGAAGTAGATACCCTGGGGATACAGTACACGCATGGTGGTGTGGAGGACACACTCTATCCGCCATTCGGCGTCACGTACTCCGTAAATTATATTGAGCTCCCCATTCACCTCATGCTCAAGACCAATGAGATCGGCTATATGACCTATTTCGGGCAGTTCGGCCTGGCAACGCAGATCAAGACCAAGGCGAAAGGGGATGCCACCGGGGTAGAAAGCTGGGTTGACCGCGAAGACGTAGGCGATGAAGTCAAGGTCTTCAACATGGGACTGAGCATCGGGGCAGGTTTCGAGTACTCCCTGGGAGGAGACACCAAGCTCCTGGTAGCACTGGTTTACAACAACGGGTTTTCTGATGTGTTAAAGTCCAATGATCTGGTAACGGCCAAGAGCCTGGGGCTGAGGCTGGGCATTATGTTTTAACACGTCAGTGTCTGGGTTTTTATTGATCATTATTTCCTGAATCTTGAAAGTTGCTCTTGCCCAACTGAACTATCACATTGGCAATTTTGAGAGCAATATTGCCAAAGTAATTGCTGCGATTAATGAGGCCAAGGCCCAATCTGCAGACCTCATCGTTTTTTCCGAACTGTCCATCTGCGGATACCCGCCCAGGGACTTTTTAGAGTTCAGTGACTTTATCGCCGCGTGTGATGCGGGCATCAGGCAGATAGCGCAGGAGTGCATCGGCATTGCCGCCATCATCGGCGCACCCTCGAAGAATGACTCCGGGATGGGCAAGCCGCTCTACAATTCTGCCTACTTTATTGCCGACGGAAAAATAGCGTCTGTGCACCACAAATGCCTGCTGCCGACTTACGACATCTTTGATGAGTACAGGTACTTTGAACCCGGCCCCGAATGTGCGGTGGTGGCGTATAAGAACAAGAGAATTGCGATAACCGTTTGCGAGGACCTCTGGAATGTCGGTGAGTCCGCAATTTATTCCAGGTCGCCCATGGACAGCCTGGCCGGGCAATCCCCGGACTTTATTGTAAACATCTCCGCGTCGCCTTTCTCTGATGATCACCGGGAGCACCGCATGGAGGCGTTCAGGGAAAATGCGCTGCGCCATGGCCTGCCCGTCATCTTTGTCAATCACGTAGGAGCGCAAACGGAGCTCATCTTTGACGGCGGATCATTCGTCATGGATGCCGGTGGAAACCTCACTGATGAGCTGAAGTACTTTGAAGAAGAGCTTCGCTGCGTTACCCTGGGTGACAGCAGCGCTGCACCCCAGCTGCAAGGGCATACGGGCAAGATCGAGCGTATCCACGATGCCTTGGTTTTGGGGGTGCGGGACTATTTTAGAAAATCGGGATTGGACACGGCGATCCTCGGTGTGTCGGG
>JYMV01027002.1_pt1 | contig 16019 bp, 10 predicted proteins | sample 338911 | NCBI WGS metagenome assembly JYMV01 (sample SAMN03354496, study PRJNA234377) | hydrothermal vent metagenome | biome: Deep sea; feature: Hydrothermal plumes at the Eastern Lau Spreading Center, Western Pacific Ocean; material: Seawater | place: Tonga | collected 2009 | depth 2000 m m
CTTTTATTAAGAACTGTTGAATTTTTCACAAAACGGGAAGATGTTCAAGAAATTATCGTCGCAGGTCCTGAAAATGATTTTCCTTCTTTTCAAGAACGATTTGGACCTGCACTTTCATTTCATGGTGTGATTATTGCAGAGGGTGGTTCTACTCGATCAATAACAGTTAAAAATGCCTTATCGAAAGTATCAGAAACAATCGATATTGTTGTTGTGCATGATGCAGCACGTCCTGCTATTACAAATGCATTATTCGATGCTCTTCTAGTTGCGTGTGCTACCTTCCCAGCAGTTGCACCTGCTTTACAAATTAATGGAACGTTGAAAAGAACAGGAAATAAAGCAGAGTCTGTCGCGGATGAAGATGCAATCGCAGATTCAATTTTAGGAGCGGATTCGCAAACTTCCATTGAAGCGTTTAAAGTAGAAGAAACCGTTGACCGAGCCAATCTGTGGGAAATGCAAACTCCCCAATGTTTTGAGTTATCACTCTTAAAACGCGCTTATTCGAACAATGACATCGAAAATTGTACTGATGACGCTCAAGTTGTTGAGAAAATAGGAGAACCTGTTTATCTCATCAATGGGGATAGCCGAAATATCAAGGTGACAACACTTGAAGACTTCCAACTTGTAAAAGCAATTCTTGGCTTGAAAGGCGAATCAGAACGTCCCGCACATAAGCGGTTCTAAGTTGTTTTACCATGGAACAGAATAAAGTAACCGTCGTACTTCCGACTTATGAAGAATTTGATTCTCTACCATCGCTGATTGAAGCATTGCAATTACTTAGAATTGATAATTTGCCATCGTTGCAACTTATTATTGTTGACGATAACTCAAACGACGGTACTGAAAAACTTATTTCGGATATGAATCACGATTGGATTCAACTCATCGTTCGAAAACAAGATCGTGGATTAAGCAGTGCAGTTATAGCTGGACTTGAAAAAGCGAATTCTACTATTTGCGTTGTGATGGATGCAGATGGTTCTCACCCCGCAAATTCAATACCAGCGATGGTGCAAGCTATCGAAAATGGCGCGGACTTTGCAGTTGGCTCTCGGTATGTGACCGGTGGAACAACCGAAGACGGGTGGGGGTTTCTACGTTGGTTAAATTCAAAGATTGCGACGATAATGGCGAGGCCGTTTACAAAAGTACTCGACCCTATGAGTGGTTTTTTAGCATTTAAGAAAAGCACTTTCGAAAATGCGGAATCGTTAAATCCTGTCGGATATAAAATTGGTCTTGAACTCATTGTTAAATGCAAATGCAACAAAGTCGTAGAAGTTCCAATTCACTTTTCAACAAGGCAGTTGGGTGAATCTAAACTTACACTCGGTGTCCAACTTGAATACCTGCAACACGTCATCCGTTTACTTCGTTTCACACACCCCAAATTTGTTAGTTTTTTCACGTTTGCAACCGTTGGGCTAAGTGGAGCTTTCGTCTATCTGCTTTCGCTCAAACTTACTGCTACCTTATTCACGGATGCGTGGAAGGGAATCGCGCTAGCTGTCTTTATTGCGATGACTTGGAATTTCCTTTGGGACAGAAAATATGCGTTTTGGTACGCCAGAGGCAACAATATTTTTCTTCAGTACTTTGGCTTTGTACTCGTCTGTTCAGTTGGTGCGTTAACTAATTTCTTTATTACAAAATCCCTTTCAGAATCTAATGCAATTTTATATTCAGGATTTATAGGAGTGGTTGTTGGTTCCGTAATTGGAATTACATTTAACTTCATAGTGACACGGCTATTCGTCTTTAAGAATTGAATATTTCTTCTTTTAAAACTTTGCCTGTGTAACTCTTCTTTCTTTTAGCAACAGTTTCTGGAGTACCAGTTGCAACTACAGTACCTCCAGCACTCCCGCCTTCAGGACCAAGGTCAACAATCCAATCCGAACATTTAATAACGTCTAAATTGTGTTCAATGACAACCACAGAATTTCCTGCATTCACTAGTCGTTGAATGACTTCGATTAATTTATCAATATCTGCAAAATGCAACCCAGTCGTTGGTTCATCAAGAATATACAGCGTATGGTTATTTGTTCGTACACCAAGTTCACTTGCCAACTTAACTCGCTGTGCTTCCCCGCCCGAGAGAGTGGTCGATGGTTGACCTAGCGTTAAATATCCAAGTCCAACATCCATTAAACAATTCAACATCCTATCAATTCGGCCATGCGCTTCAAAAATGCTCGAAGCAACTTCGATAGTTGAATTCAATATGTCACTGATAGTGTACCCGCGCCACTTCACTTCGAGTGTTTCGGCGTTATATCGTGAACCATTGCACTCTTCACAAATTACAAAAGCATCAGGCAAAAAATGCATTTCGATTTTCTTCAACCCTTGCCCTTGGCAGGTTTCGCAACGACCACCCTTGACATTAAAGCTGAATCGACCTGGTTTATATCCTCGAATTTTTGATTCTTTCGTTTGCGAGAAAAGGTCTCGAATCACACCAAAAATGCCAGTGTACGTAGCAGGATTAGAACGGGGGGTTCTGCCAATTGGCGACTGGTTAACTTCGATTATTCGATCTATAACATTTTCAACAGCAATTGAATCACAAATTCCTACAGGAATAGTTTTCTTCTGCAATTTCTTTTCCATGCCAGCCAATAAAACGCCATTAACAAAAGAAGATTTCCCGCTACCAGATACACCTGTAAAACAAACTAAAGACTTAAGCGGTATTTCTACTTCAATATTCTTTAAATTGTTTTTATTCGCGCCAGTTACAACAATTGTATTGTTTTTGTCAAACGCTCTTCGATGCTCTGGCATAGAAATGGACGTTCTTCCAGACAAATAATCTCCAGTCAGAGAAGATTTTGTCTTTTCAATATCTTTACAACTTCCTTGTGCAACAATTGTGCCGCCGTGAATTCCTGCGCGTGGTCCTACATCAATCACATGATCTGCACTACGAATAATACGCTCGTCATGTTCAACGATAAGAACAGTATTACCAATCTCTGACAAATGCCGAAGCGTTTTTAACAATCGGCTCGTGTCTCTTGCATGTAAACCAATTGTCGGCTCATCCAACACATAACAAACGCCTACTAATCCAGAACCAACTTGCGTTGCCAATCTAATTCGTTGCGCTTCCCCGCCAGACAACGTTCCACTCGTTCGGTTCAGCGAAAGGTAATCAAGCCCTACTGAAACTAGAAATGTTAATCTTGCCTCAATTTCTTTAACTACCGGTTCAGCTATTTTTGCAATCTCTTTTGAAAGTTTTAACTTTTTAATTGTTGCAAGAGTTTGACTTATTGTCATTGCGGTTAATGCTGAAATCGAATGCTCGCCTTTATCTGACTTAATTGTTACACAACGAGCTTCCTTCTTGATGCGTTCACCTTCGCAAGTTGGGCACGTCATTTTTGTCGTGAAACCCATAAGCCAAGAACGAACATTGTCCGATTCAGTCTGTTTAAATCTTCTTTCAAGTTCTTTGATGACGCCGGTGAAACGAGTTCGAGAACCTTTCACGCTTCCGCCGTTAAGGAGAAGTTTTTGTTTCGCTTTTGGTAATTTTTCAAAAGGAGTTTTTGAGTCTACACCAACCATTTCGCAAAACTTACGAAGTTGTCGGCCGTATTTTCTTCGCATAGCAGGGCCAGCTCTGTGCCAAGGAGCAATTGCGCCACGAGTAATAGCAAGAGATTGATCTGGGACAATTAATTCAGGGTCAAATTCATGCACGGTCCCTAACCCATCACACCTATTACATGCTCCAAAGTGAGAATTGAAAGAGAATAATCTAGGTTCTAATTCAGCAATGGAACATTCAGGATGATCTGGGCAAGCGAATCTCTCACTAAACCGGAGTTCTTTCCAACCATCTTTATTCTCAATGAGAATGAGCATCGAACCGCCACTTAAACGAACAGCCACTTCAGACGAGTCAGCAATTCGGTCTCGTATATCTGGGCCTGAAACAATTCTGTCAACAACTGCTTCTATCGTATGCATTTCATATCTGCCCAGATGAAGTGGATTCTCAGATTCATCAAGTAACACTTCTCTCAAATCAACAATAGAGCCGTTCACTCTTGCTCTAACAAAACCCTGGCTTCTTAAATTTTCAAGTACATCTAAGTGATACCCTTTTTTACCAATCACCACAGGTGCACAAATCATCAATTTCTTGCCAGATGGAATTGAATGAATTTGCGAAATAATTTGTGAAATAGAAGTAGATTCAATCACTCTTCCACATTGATTACCTTTTGAATCAAAATGCCAGCAGTGTGGTGTACCACATCGTGCCATAAGCAAACGAAGGTAATCGTAAATTTCAGTTGTAGTTGCAACAGTCGAACGAGGGTTGTGACTTGAAGAACGTTGAGCAATAGCAATCGTTGGCGGAAGACCTTCGATTGATTCGACATCAGGTTTACTCATCTGTGTTAAAAACTGGCGAGCGTAGGAACTTAGTGACTCCATATATTTTCGCTGGCCTTCAGCAAAAATAGTATCGAATGCTAATGAACTTTTTCCTGAACCTGACACGCCTGTTATTACGACGAGTTGGTCTCTAGGAATGGACACATTTACATTTTTTAAATTATGTTCGTTTGCCCCGGTGACAATGATTTGCTTACGCACTTTGGACATAGAGTTATGAAACTTCTCTTCGTTGGAACAAAATAATTCCAAGCGAAATTGCACTAACCATATACAGGACTCCATAACCTGAAATTTTCAGTAAGTATGAGTTTGGTATCACGTTTTCTTGTGTCAATGCATCTGTAAGCCATAGAACTTGAAAGTTTGGCACTACAGAATAGGCCACTTTATAGGATGTCCATTTTGCTAATTCACTCGATGTTGCAAACTCAGATAAACTTGTCCCGGGTAGTGCTTGAACCGTTTCAGTAATAACTTCTTCAATATCGCCATTTGATTTTTGCATAATACGAACGCGGTCAACCGTTTCAACTTGTCCTGCGTTTACTGCACGGTCTAACCAATGTTGTTCAATTTCATACAACGGTTTGCCGAACCAAGCATCTGACATCATCCCAATAAAAAACACGAGGCACGTCGCAATAAGAGTTCCGATTTGACTTAGCCGAGTAGAAAAAGCAATTGCAAAAGATCCTAAAATTAAAACCGAAACTAGAACTGCGATTACTGCTTTCCAAATGTCTGGCTTAAAGGCAATCCACATTGGTTGCGGTGTAAAGTTCGGTGCAAAATTTAAAATAAGTACGTAAGAAATAGCAAGCAGTGGGGTGGTTACACAAATCCATGTGCTTGAAAAAACAAAACCGTAAAAATAATTACACCAAACTGCGACAGAAGTTCCAATTGCAAATGTCAAAACACCAAAAAGCAAAACTGGTAAATGAATTGGGACACGAACGGTTTGAAATACTTCCTGTTGCTCGACTAGAAGAAAGACAAGAGCAACATACAACGTTGAAACTGAGATAGCCGCAGCTGCTCCAATAAACTTCCCAATCACAAAAGGTGGACGCCCAATTGGCTTTGAAACAATGGTCAAGGTTGTCTTATTTCTGATTTCTTGACCAAGAACATTACTTGCTACAAAAATGGCCAGAAGCATACCGATCATAAAAACTGTAGCAAGGCCAATATCTAATAACATTCTCTGGTCGTTTTCCATGGTAAACGCAGAGAGCGGGCTAGCAAGGAGCAAGAGCAGGGTGGCAGCAATCAACAGAATAAAGACAATTGGCTGTCTTATACTCTCAAAAAAGGCATTTCTGGCAATTGTGATGATTTGATTTAGCATAAGTAATAAGGACGAAAGCGGGCAGGGTAGAGCATTTCATGATAATCTGCCGAACCTTGAACGAACGGAAGGCAGTTAGTGTTCGTATCGCATACGTCACCATGCAACAATTTCTGAAGTTTAAACTCATTTCACTCTTTTTCAACCCCTTTACGGCCGCAAACATAGGTATTACTACATAAATGAGAGTCGACCACCATGCCTGCCAAAGGGCAACTACAACCGCTGTTACTGGATTAATAATCCAGATAGCCATTGCCTCGACGCTTTTGGTTTTTGGATTAGTAGCGTCCAGTACAGTTTTTGTTTTTGCATCTTTATTTGCTTGGGTTTCTACGGTTATTTGGCTTGGCCTAATTGTCCTTTTCTACCAACAAAAAATGCAATTGTTGGAAGTACTCGAAGAAACTGAACTTTCGGGCAACGATCCTTCTACTTTCTTCGATACCTCAGGGGATGAAATTCGACCTGCTTCAGCACGACTCAATCTTCTACACCGCTGGGTAATGCCGGGGCTTAGTTTGTTTGTTGCCCTTGCGCTTATCGCAATCTCCTATCTACTGCTCACTTTCTTAAAAGACTTAAATCACCAAGACGATTTATCCCAAACTTTTATACTTCAAACTCCATACATTGGCTGGGCACTTGCAGTTTCTATGGGGTTCATGCTAGTCAACTTTATATTCTCACGATTTGTTTCTGGCATGGCGAATGTAAGCGCATGGTCAAATTTGCGTGGTGGTTCTGCATGGATGGTTGGCAATGCAATCATTCTATTGGCTATTTCTGTAGGGCTCTTCTTTAGGTTCTTTGAAAATGACCAAGTTTTACTTGGTGTTTGTTGGGCAATTCCAATTTTTATGCTTGCTGTTTCTGCAGAAGTATGCGTCAATTTCCTTTTGAATCTATACCGCCCAAGGATTCACGGCGAGTCACCGAGACCTGCTTTTGACTCTAAAACACTCAGCTTATTTGCCTCCCCAGATTCGTTAGTTCGGTCTTTAAATGATGCAATTAACTATCAATTTGGTTTTGATATTACAAGTTCCTGGGGTTACCAACTTTTAATCCGTTCGGTAGTTTGGCTAGTCACTCTTGGTGCAGTCGTTCTACTTGCAATGAGTGCAATGGTTGTTGTTGAACCGGCTGAACAAGCCGTTCGAATCCGTCAAGGCAAAATCATCGGCGAAGTGCACAAGCCAGGTCTTATGTTTAAATTGCCATGGCCAATTGAATCTTCAATCACAGAAGATGTCTCCAGAATTCGTGAATTACCACTTACCTTTAAGTGGAAAGAAAAACGACGCGTCATTCTTTGGACTGATGATCTTTTCAAAATGGCGATTACAAAACCTAAACCATTTATTGTTAATGACGGCGAAGGTACAAGTTTAGAACCCGATAACGACATCCTTGCCCTTGTCGATATTCGAGCAGTGCTCCGCTACAGAATTGCCGAGGATGGATTCTATAAATGGCTTCGATTTGGCTCAGATGAAACCGAAAGACGAAGCAGATTGACGTACCGAGAAATGGCAATTAAAGCAATTTCGCAAAATGCCATCACTTCCTTATTTCAAAAATTGCAACTTGAAAACGTCATAGGATCGCAACGAGGCGATTTGTCAACAATGGCTTTGGAACTTATCCAAGAATCACTTGACGAACATAACACAGGGGTGGAAGTTGTCGCCATTGACTTACCAATGGTTGCTCCATCGGGTGAGGCGGCTGCCAGTTTTGAAGAATATTCAGTAGCAATTCAAGGAGAAGCAAGACTTCTTTCAGCAGCGGAAGGGCAAGCTAACAGTTTATTAACGCACACTATTGGTGATTCAGATTTAGTGGACGAAGTCGTTACAGCAGTCTTTGATTTCAACAAGTCGCGTGATGCATGGGATATTTTACGAAGAAATAAATTGTCCGATGAAACTGATCTGCATCAAGCACGCCAAAATATGTTGCTGTTGCAACAAGAAGCAATTGAATTAATTAACAAGGGTAACGGTTCTGCCGCTGCAAAAATCAGAAATGCAAAAGCAGAACGATGGGCAACTTTAATGGATACCTGGTCACGAGCAAGTAGAGTGAGTGGTCAAATGGCCGCGTATAAAGCCGCTCCTGAACTATATATGCAACGAATGTATATGTCCGTTTTAGCGAGACGGATGCCCGCAATCAGAAAATATGTAATTGGAATTGACCCAGCGCGCATCCATCTTGATGTAGAACTTCGCAGTATTAACCCACTGCTTAACTTTGCAGATGCTCTTGAATCTGATGAAGAAGGAACAAATTAATATGAAACGACCACTTATTATTATCACAGGCATTGCCTTGTTATTCATTCTGTTGCTATTTAGCATGACGTACACCGTCTCCTTCCATGAAGTTGGTATTCGAAGTCGATTCGGCCAAACTTCAGAAAACAGCGTTGTGCGAGATGCTGGTTTGCACTTCAGGCTTCCGTTCTTTGCAGATTCAGTCTATCTACTCGACACACGAATGAACATACATCAATCACCGCTTGAAACCTTACAAACAGTAGACGGTCAACAGATTGTTGTGAAGTCTTATCTCCTTTGGAAAATTGATACAGACGGTATGGCTCCTCTAGAGTTTTACCGTTCGTATGGTTCAATCGAATCTGCAACATCCACTATCGACGGACAATTCAGAGATGCACTTTCAGCCCTTAGCGCTTACTCCTTTGAAGAACTTACTGGTTCTCAAAACAAACTTGCAGATGCAGAAGAATCCATTCTTGCTCGGCTGGGAACGTTAAGTAAAACTGGCATCATTCCGGTTTCCGTAGGAATCAACCGTCTTTTGCTTCCGCCAAAAACTACGACTGCAGTTCTCCAACGAATGCAAGCTCGTCGTGATACGCTTGCAGAACAACGTCGCTCCAAGGGGATGGCAGACGCAGAAGCAATCCGAGCTGAAGCGAAAGCAAAACACGATAAAATAATGGCCTTTACATCACAGCGAGCTGATCAAATTCGCGAAGAAGGGGAATTACAAGCTGCGGAATACTTACAACAAATGGGTGAAGATAAAGACCTCGCAATTTTCCTTGCCTGGCTCGATGCAGTTGAAACTGCGTTGTCAGAAAATACAACGCTAGTACTTGAGTCAAATGTTGCACCATGGCACTTAATGTCTTTAAATAACAGTTCGCAAACGCAAACTATTCCATTACCAAAAGGTTCAGGCGAGTAACTTCATGAGCGATGTACCAAAAAATCCAAATGAAGAACCACGCAGAGTAGCTTCTGCTAAATTTGTGCTTCAAAATCAGGAAGACACCACGTTAGATCTTCAACAAGCAATGGACACTGCACATAAGTCTCTTGCTTCTTCCTTAACGCTCAGTTTCAGGGCACTGCAACTAGCAATGGTTGTTCTTGTTGGACTCTATTTAGTTTCAGGTTTTCGCACAGTTGAAGATTCACAAACTGGTGTTGGAACTTTTTTCGGTGCAATTGTAAATGACCACGGACTTACCCCGGGTTTACAAACCAATTGGCCTCCACCTATCGGCGGTTTCGAAATTGTTAGCGCCCAAAATCGTGAAGCAAATATTGGTCATGTATTTCGACCAAGAATAGATGCTCGTCTAACACATGAGCAGAGACTAACAAAAGCTAAGTCCTCAGATGGCCTCGTGCCAGGACGTGATGGTTCACTTATAACCGGCGATGGCGATTTAGCCCACATTGAAATTTCTTCTATTTGGGAAATCGTTGATCCAATCCAGTACGCAAACTCTATACCAGATTCACATGGCAATTTGTTTGTTGAACTAGCATTAGAAAAAGCGGCCGTCCATGTTGTTGGTCAATTAACACTTGAGGAACTTCTTGACAAACCACTCGAAGAACTTCGCTCTCTATTACACAATCATGCACAAGCAACGTTAAACACATTAAAGTGTGGCATAAGAATCTCAGATGTTATTTTGCCTAGCGAGCCAGAGCCGCCGTTATTTATTCAAAAATCGTATGCTGCTTTTGACAGTGCGAAAATTAACGCAGAGACAAGCGTCGAAAGAGCTGTAGCGAGTGCACATGAAACTTTAATTGAAGCAGCTGGCAGTAACTACAATGAATTACTTGAAATGATTTCCGCCTATGAGCGCGTTGCAGAACTAGGCGATGCAAATCTAAAGAAATCTACATTGATTGCAATTAACGACTTGTTAAAGTCAGATACCATTTCAGGCAGGGCAGCAAATAAAATTTCAATCGCTGAGGGTTATCGTGCGCAGATTGAAACAACTTTAGGACAGGACTTTCGTCGTTTCCAAAGTTTACTTCCTACGTACCGAGAACACCCAGAACTTGTAATCCAAAACAAATGGTTTGATATGTACACTTCAGTATTAAAGAATGCTGATGTTGAAACCATGTTTGTACCTAGTTTAATATCAACAGTTCGACTAGCAATAACTGGCTCCGATGAAATATCTCAATTGCGCCACACAAACAAATTGCGCAAAAAAGAATCCAACACATATCTTTCTGAATCAGACATGCTAAACCCGTGGATTTTACGAGCAAGAGACATAAACCCAGGCACTATTTCTCGTGAACTCTCTATCCAAGGTGGCAAAGTCCAAGGTAGAAATTAAACAGGGCATCAATGAAACAAAGAATTAAAACAGCCGATTCAATTGTTGAAGCAGTAGGATTAACAAAAATATTCAAAGACTTTTGGATGCGCTCAAAAGCGACTGCTGTTGACGGTATTACTTTCTCTATTGAACGTGGCGAAGTGTTCGGATTGCTTGGCCCAAATGGTTCTGGAAAAAGTACCACAATCAAATTAATTTTAGGACTGCTAAACACCACTCGCGGACGATTGACTGTATTTGGAAGAGAGCCACACGATGTATTTACAAAAAAATATATCGGATTTCTTCCTGAAGAATCCTATCTTTACCCGTACTTAAATTCGTTAGAAACGCTTGATTATTACGGTCGCTTATATGGTCTAGACCGAAAAACTCGTCAACGACGTTCATCTGAACTATTAGAAATGGTTGGCTTATCGCAAGTCGCCCACCGCCATGTCGGCGAATTTTCAAAAGGCATGATGCGAAGAATTGGGCTCGCACAAGCATTAATAAATGACCCCGAATTTTTAATTCTTGACGAACCAACAAGTGGGCTTGATCCAATTGGTACTCGACAAGTAAAAGACTTGCTCATAGAACTCAAACGCCGTGGCAAAACAATTTTACTTAGTTCTCATTTGCTTTCAGATGTAGAGGACGTCTGCGACCGAATGACTATTTTGTACGGCGGTAAAATTCATGCTGAAGGCACCGCTGATGAACTTCTTGTTGATTCAAATCACACTATTATCAAAGTTCCTCGAATTAAAAACGATGGAACAATTCAACAAATCGAAAAAATCCTTGAAACAAACGAAAATTCTGCAATCGAAACTGTCACACAACCAAGGCAGAATCTCGAAGCGTTCTTTATTCAAATTGTAGACAAGGCGCGAGAAAACAAAATTGCAACAAGTGGCGCGAATGCAGGCAATACAGCAGCCTTCCTTAGAGGTGATGAAGAGGGCGATGTATTAATTGACAAACTCATCGATAGCCAAGATGCTGAACAACTAGCAACACAAGAAAAAGACGAAGTCATTGATACAACAAGTCAAGACGATGCTGTTTTAGACTCGTTGCTAAATACTACATCTGAACCAACTCTTTCTCAAGAGAAAACAAATACTTCTTCGACTTCAGAAACTGAAGCTGACGCATCAGTTATTGAAGGTCTATTATCGAATGAAGATGAAGAACAAACAAAGTGAAGCTACTCTTTTCCCTTCATCATAAATTGCATAGTTGGCAACAGAAAAAATGGTCACGGATATTGTTTTCGATTCTACTATTTGCAATCATATCTGCGCTACTCATACCAACATTACTTGCAAGTTATAAAATACATGGGTTACGCTCTGAGTTGTACAGCGTACTCACTGGACCAGACCAGAGAATCGTAGCAGAAGAAATTGAAGAAACAGGATTTGTTGAACTCTCTGGAGTTTCATACGGCGATGTACGACTAGTTGGTTTTAGAATCCTAGATGAGAATGACATTGTTATTGATCCATCTGGTGTTACATCAATAATTCTTCAAAAAGAGTTTCCACAGAAAGTTCCTTTGTGGCTTCTTCAAGATCCAATGTTCACCTGGGGTATCGGCGCAATTTCGATGTTCTTTCTCGGTTTTGCAATTTGGACGGGATTACTTCTTCCACTTTTATACACAGCGACTATTGCAACAATTGGTTGGCTTATCTTTTCGTGGGCAGAAGCACCACTTGGAGCAACGGCAATCATCGGTATGTGCATTCTTGCTTTCAGTTATTCAGTCATTATTACTCTACTGAAACTCTTATTCAGATCTCCGAGGCAAGTTCCAGCCTTGGCTCGTGGTGTACTTCTAGAGGCAACGAGGACAAGACTATCGATCGCATTTGTTACCTTGCTCCTCATTTTCCTGCCCTTGGTTCCACTCATGCTTGATCCTGAATCTCCACTTCGGCACAGAGTGCAAACATTTTTAAGTAGAAGTTTAGGTACAACTTTTACAATTGCTGCGTTCTTAACAGTATTTCTTGGTTGCGCTACGATTGCATTTGAAATTCGAGATAGACAAATTTGGCAAATTCTAACGAAACCGGTTAGTAAAATGGGATACCTGTTTGGCAAATGGCTTGGAGTTGTTTCGTTAAATTTTGCAATATTAACCGTTGCAGGAATCTCAGTCTTTTTCTACTTGCAATATCTTAGAACGGAGTCTGTTGCAACTGGCTTGCAGGGCGACTTAGATCGTTTGGCTGTTGAAGAAGAAATATTGACAGCACGAGCAGAAGCATTGCCTGTTTTTGAAACACTGACAAATGAACAAATATCAGCTCGAGTTGACGAGCTCATCGACGCAGACCCTGACCTACGCGATGAAAAAGAAATTCAATTACGGTTGCGCAAAAAATTACGAAATGATGTTCAAGAACAATTTCTTGCACAACAACGGTCCATTCCACCAAAACGTGGAGGCCAAGCATTCTCACAAACATATCGTTTTACAGGATTGTCGCATGCTAAAAAGTTAGGTTCACCACTCGCATTTAAATATCGGTTTCACATCGGTCAATCGGATGAACATGAAACATACAGTGCTGGTTTAATTTACAACGAAGATCCCGCCACAAGTCACATCGTTACCTATATACCTACGATGACTCATGTAACAATGATTCCTGCGAACCTGATTAATGATAATGGAGAAATTTCAATCTCTGTTTATAATTTATATGACCCACCGCCAGAAAACAGAGGCAGGGGCGCGATGAGTTTTGATAAGGGTGGTGTTGAAATACGATATCGTGTTGGAGATTTTGAAAGCAATTTCTTTAGAACAATGCTCGTTCTTTGGATTAAATTAGCATTCCTTGCAGCACTTGCTCTTGCTGCCTCAACTTTTTTAAGTTTCCCAGTTGCTTGCATGATTACATTAACAGTATTCGCTACAGGAACTATAGCGCCATACTTATCAAGTTCATTACAAGCATATGTTCCTCCTCCAACAGAAGCAGTAGATTGGGGCAACATCGCCCATATAATTCAATGGGGCTTTGAGAACTTTATACGATGGATTGCATCGGCAATGGTGTATCTTCTTGAGGGCTTTGGAGCCCAACGTCCTACTGATGATTTGGTTGATGGCATGCTCGTCTCATGGGGTTCAGTCTTTAAGGGATTTGTCACCATTGGCATTGCATGGACATTTTTAGCGCTTGGAATTGGGACCTTAATTTTACGAAAACGACAATTAGCAATTTATAGTGGAAGTGGTTGAACAATAATTACTTTGTAAACAAATGAAACACGACCGAATTATTCAAGGCATATCTACAGTAGTTGCGATTGCAGGCATTACTTCTGGCGGTTATATGTTGCCTTCGATTCTTGAAGATGCAGAAGACAGCACACTTAGATACACCAACAATATTGTTGAAGGCGCTCCAAGTTGGATTAACACTGTTGGCATGTCGATTGGCGCACTGCGCGGTCTTCTAGTTGATTATTTATGGATTAAAATTCAGCAGATGCAACGCGATGGTCTCTTTTTTGAAGTCATGGCAGATGCTGAATTAATTACAAAATTACAACCACGATTCCCACAAGTTTGGGTTTTTCATGCCCACAACATGGCGTACAACATTTCAGTAGCAACGCATACAATTGAAGAACGATGGGAATGGGTGAACGAGGGTATCCGTCTTCTTCGTGAAAAAGGACTTCGCGCAAATCCTGATGATTTAGTTCTGCATAAAGAATTAGCATTCTTTTTTATGCATAAGTTGGATGGTAATTCCGATGATGCACACCTCTATTACAAACGCAAATTAGCAGAACGATGGCATAATTTATTAGGCGAACCGCCTGATGATTGGAATGAACGAATAGCGTGGATAAAAGAAATTGCAGATGCGCCTCGCAATTTACAAGAAGCAGTAAAAGAAGTTCCAAAACTTGCTGTGCTTCTGGATATTTTAGAAAAAGATTATTCTGATTTCATTACTAAAGACTCTAAAATGAATCCAGAAGAAATGCTCTCACATATTTCGCAACTGGACACCATTTCAACACATTCAACAATTGCGAAGGAATTTGGACTCCTCGATCAACTACGAATGCAGTCGCCATATTTCAACCAACTCGAAAAGTTATACAGCAATCCTGAGTACCAAAAAGCTTGGGACATTTTAGTTGCCACATTCAGAAAAGAAGTCCTAAAAGACGAATACAACATGGACCCACAACTGATGTATGAATACACTAGAGATGCAGGTCCTCTTGATTGGCGACACCCGCAAACGCATGCTTTTTACTGGGCGCGACGAGGTGCAGATGTTGGAAGAGGCCGACTTAAAGCAAATGACATTTACAAAATATTAAACACTGACCGAATCCAACTGCAAGCCCTACAAGCATTGGCGCGCACTGGCAAAATTTCGTACGATCCTTTTTCTCAAGAAGTTCCAGGCAGATTTCCTGACCCAAGGTTTATTGATTCCGTCGTCGGGGACGATGAACGAGAAGGTCTTTGGAATGAACTTTACAAAAAGCATTATTTTGTTCGCGGTGCAGGCAGTGATACCTTTACTACATTCCTGAGAAATTTCTTAGGCTCTGCGGTACGGGAATGGTATCGTCAAGGCGAAACAGCACGCGCTCAAATTCTACTTGACAAACTTGATGCGTATTTCGGCGAGGGCGCTTCTCCTCCAAACTCGGCGTACAAAGTACCACTTGATGTCTGGGTTAACCAACAAGCAAAAGGGGAGTACGAACGATTACCAGCAGTAGCAATCAGTGATGTTATGGCTGCACTTCGATATGCGTACAGAGTTGGTATTGGTCAAAATAGACCCGATGTATTTGAAGAAGCGTTGAAATTTGCTAACAACGTTACAAATGAATTTAAACAAAACGAATACAACGACTATACAACCCAATTCGGAACTGGCAGAATCAAAGATATCATCGGTGCGCTGGAATCAAGTGCTCAAATTACATTTGAACAATTGATGATTGACTCCACTGTTCCAATTGAAGAACGAATTGCTATTTGGGGCGGAGTTGATTCAATCCAGCAAGGACTTCGACCTCGCGTCTACGATCGCATTGCAAACCGCCTTCAATCGCAATACGATAAGAACCCACTGAGCAAAATCAGAACTTTCGACGAAGCATTTCCAGAACCTCCTGGCTTAGAAGCGTGGAGACAACAGATGTCTAATGAAGCTGCAAAAGCAAAAGAAGACGCTGAAAATAATGCTATTAATTCTGTGGAACGAAAGTAAGAAACCCAATAACAGATAACCGATTACGGTGGATCGTATCCACAGCCACCCCAAGGATTACATCGAAGAATTCTATAGAGTGCTTTACAGCCACCTTTTAGACCGCCATAAATTAATAGTGCTTCTATGGCAAAATCAGAACAAGTCGGTTGAAATCTACAATGGCCCCCCATAATAGGGCGAAGTGTCACTTGGTATAGTTTCACGAACATGATGCATACTCTTGCAAGCAGAGAAGGATTGCTTTTCACTTTGAAATTCCGTCCACAATTAGTTTTTTATACGATTCCATTGGCAACGGCGAATGGAAACGTACTGTTACCATAATATCTAATCCTGG
>JYMV01017746.1_pt2 | contig 16016 bp, 15 predicted proteins | sample 338911 | NCBI WGS metagenome assembly JYMV01 (sample SAMN03354496, study PRJNA234377) | hydrothermal vent metagenome | biome: Deep sea; feature: Hydrothermal plumes at the Eastern Lau Spreading Center, Western Pacific Ocean; material: Seawater | place: Tonga | collected 2009 | depth 2000 m m
GGTCGGACACCGACGACCCCAATGCGATTTACCGCGACCCATGGGAGCCGGCAAACACCAAGACATTTGCGTTTAATCTCAACCTCGACAAATTTTTTCTCAAGCCCATCGCGACCGCGTATGACTGGTTCATGCCAGACGCTGCGCAGCACGGAATCAAGAACGCCTTTACGAATCTGGCTATGCCGAGACGCTTTTTCAACAGCATATTTCAAGGAAAATTTGATGGTGCCGGTCGAGAATTTGCCCGTTTTACTATCAATACGACTGCTGGAATCGGTGGGCTGTTCGACGTCGCGTCGCACCCGTTTTTTGGCATCGAGCCTAGTAACGAGGATACAGGACAAACGTTTGCTGTCTGGGGCGCAGACTCCGGTCCCTACGTTGTTCTTCCGCTCTTGGGACCATCATCGGTCCGCGACGGCATCGGCCTGATCTTCGATGCCGCCCTCGAACCGCTCACCTATATTTCCTTTTTGGTGCTAACAACCACTGCAGGCTATGGAGCGTATGCTGGAGAGGTGACGAATGATAGATCCCTCCATCTTGAAGCCTTTGACAATATTGAGACCACGTCGCTCGACTTTTACACCTCCGTCCAAGATGCCTATTTCCAATTCCGGAACGCTGCCATCAAGGATTGAGGCTCGACCCTAATGAACGCGCACACCGAAACATTATTCCCAGAATACGAGCAAGAACAGGGCACCCTCCACACAACCGGCGTCCTTCCTTCTCAGAAAATTCTCGGGCTCGTCAATAAGGGATATATCAGTGCTGAAGTTGATATCGAAGACGCCCAAATTCAGCCCGCAAGTATTGATCTACGTCTGGGTCCAAAGGCGTACCGCATCCAAGCCAGCTTCCTTCCTGGACCCCACTCCGGAGTGATGAACAAGCTTCAAGAGTGGTTGATTGTGGAACTTGACATCGCCACGCCGACAGTCTTTGAACGAGGGTGCGTTTACATCGTGCCGCTTATGGAACACATGAACCTTCCCAGCGATATTGGAGCCAAGGCCAACCCGAAAAGCACCGCAGGCCGATTAGATATATTTACCCGCCTGATTACCGATGGAGCTATCGAATTTGAACAGGTTCCGAACAGCTACAAAGGCGGGTTATACGCCGAGATTGTCCCCCGCACTTTCCCCATCCTGCTTACACAAGGTGACCGTTTAAACCAGCTACGATTTAGTCGAGGAAAACCACCCTCTCTTGATAGCCGCCTCCAGAAGTTAGACGAAGAGGAGATTCTGGTGTATGAAGCTGGGAATCGTCCAGGCGAAGCGTCAATCCGCAACGGCCTGAGACTATCAATTAACCTGCAAGGAACATCAGAGGACGAGGTGGTCGGATATCGTGCTAAGAAGCATGCTCCAGCTATTGAGTTTACAAAGATCAATCGATACACACCAACGGATTTCTGGGAAATTATCCAGAACCCAAAGAACAACAGCTTAATCTTGAACCCTGATGATTTCTATATTCTCGGCTCAAAGGAAAAGATTCGCGTTCCACCACATTACGCTGCGGAAATGGTGGCATATGATTCATCTATCGGAGAGTTTCGCATCCACTACGCTGGGTTTTTCGACCCCGGATTCGGATACGGCCTCAGCGACGTTAAAGGCACCCATGCCGTCCTGGAAGTTCGCTCCCATGACGTTCCATTTATTATTGAAGACGGACAAACCGTAGGACGGCTAATCTACGAGCGGCTGATGGCCCCATCTGAAAAGATCTACGGGGTGAACATTGGATCATCCTACCAATGTCAGGGACTTTCCCTCAGTAAGCAGTTCCGTCGCAATTAATGGCAACATCACGGCATCCTTTGCCCGTCGATGAGGCCAGTATCCAATCTACCCCGTCTCCCATCCTGACCAAGAACTTTCGTCTGGCATTTGCCGGACACTTTTGCATCGGCTTGGCCTTTTGGCCCTATGTCCTTCTCCCTCTGTTCCTTGGCAATTTGGGATACGGCAGCTTCATGATCGGGGTCCTCATGGGTACCGCGTCCATCTCAGGGGTTCTGATTCGACTGTGGGTTGGTGGAGAACTCGATCGTCGAGGACGAAAACCCATCCTGATTGGAGCCGCCGCCCTCTTCGCCGTCGTCAACCTCGGCTACATATTGGTGGACGATGCGGGACCGCCCATCTATGGCCTCCGCCTACTGCACGGGCTATCAGTCGGGCCTCTGTTCGCCGCCATCATGACCTTTGCCGCGGATATTATCCCGGAGACACGCCGAACAGAAGGCTTAGCCTATTTCGGCATCGCAGGCCACTTGTCCGGAGCCATCGGCATCATCTTGGGAGAATGGCTTATTGGATTCGCTGGATTTCCAGCTCTATTCCTATTTGGTGCAGTGGTCAGCACGTTCGCCGTCATATTCTTTGCGCTGCTCTCAGAACCGAACTTCAAAGGGTCATCACACTCCAGCCAGAGCCTCTGGAAGATCGTCACGGATCAACGGTTTGTCGTGCTGTGGATCCTGAGCCTCACCTTCTCGCTCGGCTTAGCCTCCTATTTCACATTTCTCAAACCCTTTGCCGAATCCGTCGGTCTTACCAACGTATCGTTCTTTTTCACCACCTACTCAAGCGTTGCCGTTTTCATCAGGATATTTGGCGCCCGTTTACCACAGCAACTCGGTGAAAAGCTGGTGTTGACGGCCTCCCTGGGATGCCTCGCCGTTGGAATTATCCTGATTGTCCACCTTCCAACCACCTGGGGCCTGATGCTCACCGGCATGTTATGCGGAATTGGACATGGCTACGGGTTCCCCATCCTCTCCTCCATCATTATCGAGGTTGCAGACGCGGAGACGCGAGGAAGCGTGGTGACGTTTTACACGCTACTATTCGACGTAGGATTTTTGATCGGAGCCCCGCTGTGGGGTCTGCTGATAAGCCTCGGCAGCTACAATGTGATGTTCACCGCCGCGGCAATGGTCGTGCTGGGAGGGATCGTGTTGGCGTTACAGCGACGCGACAGTGGCGCGCCACATCTTGGCGGGTGAGGAGACCGAATCGAGCACCGCGGTGGCTTCATAGCCGGAATGGACCATGCAGTTGTCGCATTTAGGATGGTTGCCATGGCCATATTTTTCCCATGGGGTCTCTTCCATCAACTCCTCAAACGACGCCGCATAGTCTCCTTCGCTCATGAGGTAGCAGGGGCGCTGCCACCCAAATATATTGTATGTCGGGTTCCCCCACGGGGTGCACTGGTATTCCACCTTCCCTTGGAGAAAATCTAGAAACAATGGGGTCTGGTTAAACTTCCACGAACTCTTTGGATTGGCCAAGACATCCTTAAACAGTGATTTGGTTTTCTCCCGCTCAAGGAATATGCCTTGATCAGGCGCCTTTTCGTAGGGATACCCTGGGGAAATGGTCAGACCTTCAACTCCAAGTTCCGATGCGACATCAAAAAACGCTCGAATATGCTCGCTCGTATCGGTGTTGAAAAAGGTTGAGTTGGTGGTGACTCTGAACCCACGCTTCAACAACGCTTTGATGGCCTCGATACATTTCTTGTAGACCCCTGGCTCGCATACAGCAGCGTCGTGTTCGGCTTCGAGGCCATCGAGGTGAATACTGAACGTGAGGTACTTGGATGGCGTAAACTCGTCAATCTTTTTCATGATGAGCTTGGCATTGGTGCAGAGGTAGACAAATTTCTTCCGCGCCACCAGCCCATCGACAATCTCTTTGATCTCTGGGTGAATCAGGGGTTCGCCACCTGGAATTGAAACGATTGGCGCCCCACACTCATCAACAGCATCAAAACACTGCTTTGGGCTGAGTCGTTTATCGAGAATCTCTTTGGGGAACTGAATCTTGCCACACCCCGCACACGCAAGGTTGCACTTGAAGAGGGGCTCGAGCATCAGCACAAGCGGAAAGCGTTTCTGACCAATCATCTTTTGCTTCATAATGTACGAGCCGACTCGCACGATTTGGATCAACGGGACACCCATTTCAGAACCCCTTCTTGTAATATGCGTGTGGCAAAAAATTCATAAATGTCATCATAACAAATACGCCCTCTCCTCGTCACCCCAGAACACGAAAAATCTGCTATTTTCCCCTATCTAGAGTGAGCTTGTCCGGCGTCAGGACCTATGCTAGATTGCGCGCCATGAACGCGAAATACGATCCGCAGACCATCGAAGCACGTTGGCAGGCACATTGGGCCGACAACGGAACATTCAATGTTGTTGACGATCCAAACCGGCCAAAGTACTACTGCCTGGAGATGTTCCCCTATCCCTCGGGCCGTATTCACATGGGGCACGTTCGCAATTACACTATCGGCGACGTACTTGCCAGGTTCCATCGCATGCGTGGGTTTAACGTTCTCCACCCGATGGGCTGGGATGCCTTTGGACTGCCGGCTGAAAATACCGCAATTGAGAAAGGGATTCACCCGGCCAAATGGACGAAGGACAATATCACGTCGATGCGCGGACAATTGAAGCGTATCGGCCTCTCGTATGACTGGACCAGGGAAATCGCGACCTGCGATCCATCGTACTACCGATGGAACCAGTGGATCTTTCTCAAGATGTATGAACGTGGTCTGGCTTACAAAAAGCGCTCTCCGGTCAACTGGTGCGAATCGTGCGAAACCGTCCTCGCCAATGAACAGGTGATCGACAACCGTTGCTGGCGCTGTGAATCCGAGGTGTTTCCCAAAGAACTCGATCAATGGTTTTTCAAAATCACTGCCTATGCCGAGGAACTTCTTTCATCATGTGACACGCTCACCGGATGGCCGCAACGTGTCCTGGTCATGCAACGACATTGGATCGGAAAAAGCGAGGGTGTCGAGGTTGATTTCCGGGTTATCGATGGGCCTCCTGAGTTGCAATCGATCCGGATTTTTACTACCCGCCCAGATACCATTTTCGGCGCAACATTTATGAGTGTGGCGCCTGAATCTCCCGTGGTTGACCTCTTGATCAAGGGAAAAAATGAAGAGCAGGCGGTCCGAGATTTTGTGTCTCGTGTCAGCCGTCAAGATCGAACCACCCGAACCGACGCCGGTGCAGAGAAGGAGGGGCTGTTTACCGGGTGTTATGCTAAAAATCCCGTGACTGGTGATGCCATCCCCATTTGGGTGGCTAATTTCGTGCTCTATGAATATGGAACGGGCGCGATCATGGCGGTTCCAGCACACGATCAGCGTGATTTTGAGTTTGCGCGGCAATACAAACTTTCAATCAGACTGGTTATCCAAAATCCTTCCGGCACCCTCGACCCAGAGAATCTTGACGCAGCCTACACGGAAGAAAACGGATTTCTCGTTAACTCAGATCAATTTTCTGGCCTTTCAGCTAAAGATGGAAAAGCACGGATTGCACAATGGATCGAAGAGAAACAACACGGGACCCAAACGATTCACTACCGCCTGCGTGATTGGGGAGTGTCTCGACAACGCTATTGGGGCACCCCTATCCCAATAATTATCTGCCCGACATGCGGGCTGGTTCCGGTGCCTGAGCACGCCCTGCCCGTGATCCTTCCCTCAGACGTGCCATTTACCGGAAAGGGAGGATCGCCGCTCAAAGATATTGCCGACTTCGCCCACACCACCTGCCCTGGGTGCGGCAATCAAGCCACTAGAGAATCCGATACGATGGACACCTTCGTGGATTCCTCATGGTATTTTTTACGCTATACCTCACCACACCACACCGATCTTCCGGTCGAACCTGCCGCAAGCCGGCGTTGGATGGCGGTCGATCAATATATCGGTGGAATCGAGCACGCCGTCTTACACCTCCTGTATGCGCGATTTTTCACCAAGGTTCTGCGGGATCTAGGATTGACCACTGTGAGTGAACCATTTGAAAATCTTCTCACGCAGGGCATGGTGTGCAAGGAAACCTATCACTGTCCAAAACACGGATTTGTCCTGCCAACTGATGTGACCGACACCCAACAGTGCACGCACTGCGACAGTGCTGTTGTGGTTGGTCGGATCGAGAAAATGTCAAAGTCGAAAAAGAACGTTGTCGACCCTGAAGAGTTAATCACACGATATGGTGTCGACACGGCCAGGCTTTTTTCACTCTTTGCCGCGCCACCGGAAAAAGACCTGGAATGGCGCGACGACGGAGTCGAGGGCGCAGCCCGGTTTCTCAATCGTGTCTGGCGCCTGGTTGCTGAATATGCGGAGACCATCAAGACCGTTGATCGCAATCCAACGCAGGACAGTGCAGATGCGATGCATCACACGTCACGCGACCTACGTCGGGAGGTCCATCATCGCATCCGCAAGGTGACGCAGGACATCGAACGTGAGTTCCAGTTCAATACTGCCATTAGCGCGATCATGGAACTCGTCAATGTGCTGTATACCTTTGGATTCCCGATAACCGACGAGATTAAGAACGACGAAAAAACTCTCCAAATCATGAAAGAATCCCTCGATGCGTTGGTGATGCTCTTATCACCGTTTGCCCCGCATATCGCTGAAGAGATGTGGGATGCCTTGGGCAATGACTCACATGTTCTGCATTCGTCATGGCCACAGTATGACCCTGCGCTCCTACAGGAAGCACTGTTGACGATCATTGTGCAAGTCAACGGTAAAACTCGAGGCAAGGTTGAAGACATCCCTCCAGATTGGACGGAAGAACAAATCGTTGACAAGGTCCGCGAGGAACCGAAGATGTCTTCATGGTTACAGGGAAAGACAACCCACAAGGTGATCTATGTGGAAAAACGGCTGGTCAATTTCGTTGTCTAGATTCATCTTTGCATTCCCTGTCTTCTTGCTCGTGGCCGCTGGATGCGGATACCACCTTGGTCACGGTATTGGGAATCAGGCCGGGTCAACGCTGTATATCAACATACCTATGTTTCAGAACAAAACCAGTGAGCCTAAACTGGGGTTGTTGGTCACCATGGGCGTCAAAGACGCCATGTTGAAAACTCCTGGCATACAAGTGGTGAACGATGCGCAGGGCGCAGATATTGTCATCAGAGGGCGTATCATCCGCTACCGCGTGCCAACCACAGCCTTTGATCAGCGCGCGACGACTGAAGAGGATGTTGAACTTTCGGTCGTCATTCAAGCCGATGACCCTATTCTGAAAAAACCGCTCTGGCGCGACACGATCAAAGCTAGCGCATCGTTCTACCTGGGGCCTGACCTTACGTTAAATCGATCCGCACAAGACCGGGCAACAGAGGAGGCCAGCGCGTCATTTGCGAATATCCTGATTGGTCAACTTCTCGACCGACATGAAGCCCAACAACGCCGAGACAAGAAGAAGAATAACACCAAAGAATAAGACCTTCCGGTGGCCACACCACGACAAACGACAACACCGCACGCATTCCTTTCCCACATAGGCAACCACACACCCGCGCCCGTTTACCTCTTTTTAGGAGAGGAAGAGTTTTTTCTTGATTCATGCCTCGCGGCGCTCAAAAACGCGACCATTGAAGCCTCCGCTGAGGCTTTTAACTATGATCTTGTGTTCGGAGAAGAGACCGACGCGCAAGAAATTCTTACGTTTTGTCAGACGCTGCCTGTCTTCTCCACACGCCGCCTTGTCGCGGTAAAACATATTGATAAGCTCCGTGCCCCTTCTTTAGAGGCCCTCCAGTCCTATGTGGTTGATCCGGTATCAAGCACCTGCTTAGCGTTGATCGGCACCAAGCTTGATGGCCGCACCAAAGCGACTCAAACCCTCAAGAAGTCCGCTGTCGTGGTTGAATGCGTGTCGCTGTCAACCAGAGATATTCCAGGGTGGATCCGAGAATATAGTGCAACCATCGGACTGCGTATCGATGACCCTGGCATTGCTCTCATGGCCAACGCTTCCGGACGAGATCTTTATACGGTGAAGCACGAACTAGATAAGCTTGCCACCTACCTTGCGCCTAGCACGCATGCCGCCCTCACGGATGTTCAGGCGCTACTTGCGGGGGAATCGAGCGAGTCTGTCTTTGAAATATTCAACGCCATGGGGCGTCGCGATTCCGCTTCTGCGTTACTGGTCATGCGGACAGTGCTTGAGGCAGGCGAGCCGCCATTACGATTCCTGGCGCTCCTTACCACCCAGTTTCGCCAACTCTGGAAAGTAAAATCATTAGCCCAGAATGCAGGTGGAAAGCGGCTCGCTCCTGACGCATTGGCCAAAACTGCCGGCCTTTCACCATTCCGCGTGAGATCGCTGCTGGCACAGGTGAATCAGTTCTCAGCCACTGACTTGCGGTCTGCGTTTGCGCGAATTGCCGAAGCCGACTCACGTTTGAAGGGGTTTGGCGGACAGGCGCCCGTGATTGTTCTCGAGGCTTTGGTCATGTCCCTGTGCCGCAGAACAACAGCGACACAGGAACGATGATGCGATGAGAGGGGAAGCTAGCTTGAGGAAGACGTCAACGCATTTGCAGCCCGAGCAAGACGAGAGACACGGCGCGCCGCAGTATTTCGATGCATGACCCCTTTCGATGCCGCTTTGTTGAGAGCGACCTGCGCCGCATGAAGCTGTGTTTTTGTTGCAGCGCCGTCTTTCTCTTGGATAGCAATGCGAACTTTTTTGACAACACCCTTTACCCGTGAAAGAACCCCCTTATTGCGAAGACGGCGTTGCTCGGCTTGCCTGGCACGTTTAATTGTCGATGTATGAACTACTGGCATTGGTCATCCTTTCCATGTGTACTAACACACTTACCCACCCAATGTGATCATTTCTATCTTCTTCTGTCGTCGAGGATTATACCCCTCCGAAGAGTTCATCGCTTCAAGACGTTCATCCGAATACCGATCCGATCGTTTGCTCCATACCGATGTAATGACCTCAGTCAAGGCGTCATCTGTGGCACCCCCTCGCAGGAGCGTCTTGAGATCAAGGCCATCGTTTGAGAAAAGGCACGTGACCAGCTTCCCATCGGCAGTTAAGCGCGCACGCGTACAGTTGGTACAAAACGGTTCAGTGACCGATGCAATGAATCCGATATCCCCACGACGATCCGAAAACGCGAACTGGATCGCTGGATCGCTGATCTTCTCTCGATCTCCATCTTCCGTCGGGTAGACGGCGTGAATCCGTTCAAGTATCTCTTTCTTTGACACAATCTTACTTGAACTCCAGGCGTTAGCATTGCCAACATCCATATACTCGATAAACCGAAGCGAGAACTCATGTTCCCGACAGAATTCTACCATCGAGATGATCTCCTCGTCGTTGATCCCACGCTCCACAACCATGTTGATCTTAATCGGCTCAAACCCGCTCGCTTTTGCGGCGAAAATGCCATTGAGGACTTTTGGCAAATCCTCTCGTTTAGTCATCCGTTTGAATTTGTCTGCATCCAGCGTATCTAAACTAATGTTGATACGGCTCAGGCCCGCAGCACGAAGCGGAGCGGCCTTCTCGACCAACCTGGACGCATTCGTTGTGAGACAGATGTCGGAGAGTTCCGGTACCTCACAAAGCTGTGTGATCAGTGATTCGAGTTGAGAGCGTAAGAGCGGTTCCCCCCCAGTCAACCTTACCTTGCGTACACCCAATTGAACAAAGAGGCGCGTGAGTCGAGTAATTTCTTCAAATGAGAGAAGCTCTTCCCGGTCGATCCAGACATACTCATCAAACGGCATGCAATAGGTACACCGGAAATTACATCGATCGGTGACCGAAATCCTGAGATCTCGAAGCTCTCGGTGGTAGATATCCGCAAGCATCAGGGGTGGTGCTCTACCCACACTTCACCGGCCGGAGTTGTCTCACGCTTCCAAATAGGCGTGATTTGTTTGAGCTCATCAATGCACCATTGGCAGGCTTTGAATGCATCCGCCCTGTGTTCGGCACCGACAACGATCAGGACGATGTTCTCACCGATGTCAATTTCTCCATAGCGGTGGATGATGAGAACCTCAAGAATATTAAATTCCTTGAGGGCGCGCTCACGGATGCCTCGCAATGTTTTCTGCGCCATCCCGTCGTAGTAATCGAAGGTGATTCTCGACACATCCCGTCCCTGAGAACGCTCCCTCGCCGTTCCCAGAAACACATTGATGCCCCCAATCATCTTGGAGCTGTTTCGAACACGGTCAATCTCCTGATCGACAGAAAAATTCTCGCGTTGTACGCGAACCAGGACAGACTCTTCTTCGATAACAGCAAGGACCTCAGTCCCCCCTGCAAATGGAGGAAGAAGCGCAACCTCATCTTCAGTGTGAATGGACGTTTCATCCGTCGCGATCTCGTGATTCACCGAGATCAGCACTTTTTTCTCTCGAATAAGCTCTCCGAGTTGAGGAAACTGATCCGTAAGTTCCCGCGCAAGATCCTTCACCGAATGTCCATTGTGGCCAGCATGCCACACCACTTCGTCCTTACCACCAGCGAGGTCTTTCAACATCCCGAATAACTTAATGGTCATCATTCCTCATCACGATTTCCCGGCTGCAATTGTCGCCTTATGCTCTCGCATCGACGGCCGTAGATAGGTCCCGGATTTTCCTCCGGCTTTGGAATTCAAACACACATCAGTCACCGTCATTCCTCGGTCAATCGCCTTACACATGTCATAGACTGTGAGCGCGGCGACGGAAACCGCGGTCATGGCCTCCATTTCTACTCCGGTCTGACCAGTTGTTTTGACCTCTGCAGTGATCAAGATTTTACAGAGGCCATCCGCGTTTGGGGTCGCGTCCTCCATAAAGAACATGTTGACGCTCGTAATCAATAGCGGATGACACATCGGAACGAGGTCAGGCGTTCGTTTTGCTCCCATCGTCCCTGCAACTTGTGCAACGGCCAAGACATCTCCTTTGGCAATCTGGCCCTCCTGAATTCTGACAAGCGTCTCGGGCTGCATGAGAACGCAAGCCTGCGCCACTGCGGTGCGGTGGGTCATCGCCTTACCACCCACGTCTACCATTCTGGCTCGACCATCTGCATTAAAGTGTGTCAAATCATCCATTTTTCACAGCATTCAGGCAAAAGCACGAGAACAGATATTATAAAAGGGGCCAAGAATTTCTGTCAATCCGAGGTATTGCTGACCGGATGTCCTTGACACGCCCAGGCCGGCATCCATACGATTGCGGATTACCATAAGCGAACATGATGGACAATTTACCCGATCCTACAGTACAGGACGCCGCTCTCAGGGCCGATGAAGAATTAGACCTCAGAGGAGTCATGTGCCCTTTTAACTTTGTCAAAACCAAACTACGGCTTGAAGATATGGCGGATGGCGCCATCCTCACCGTGACCCTCGACCCTGGTGAACCATTGAAGAATGTGCCAGCAAGCGTCGAGATGGAAGGCCATACCATTCTTAAGATCGAACCGCGCGAATCTCACGCTCGAGTGTGGATACAAAAGCACACATCCTAACCTTCCGCTTCTTCTGCTGCGACCAATAGTGTCATTTCGCCTTTCAGGTTTCTGGTTTCTGCACAGCGGACAAGGTCATCGATCGTCCCTCGAATGATCTCCTCGAACTTTTTGGTCAGTTCGCGCGCAAGCACGGCGCGTCGCGTTCCCAGCACAGCTTTGATATCCACGAGTGTTTTCCCAACACGATGCGGCGATTCGAAGATAATCAGTGTATGTCCTTCAGCTTTGAGTGCATCCAATCGTTTCAGCCTTGCAGCACGACGCCGCGGTAGAAACCCTTCAAATCGAAACGCGTCACTCGGCAACCCGGAGACCGACAACGCCGCCAGGACTGCCGACGCACCCGGGAGAGGAACAACATTGATGCCGCTCAGCACACATCGGGTAATGAGAAAGTAGCCGGGATCGGAAATGACAGGCGTCCCAGCGTCGGATACGAGAGCGATATCCTGCCCTTCTTGAAGCCGTTGCAGAAGAAGTGGTGTCTTATGCTCTTTGTTGAAGTCGTGATAGCTGGTAAGCGTAGTATGGATCTGATAGTGACTCAAGAGCTTCTGAGTGTGCCGCGTATCCTCCGCGGCAACGATCCTGACTTCCTTGAGAACACGAAGAGCCCGAAGGGTGATATCCTCTAGGTTCCCAATTGGCGTACTGACGACATAAAGAACACCAGCGGAAGCACCCTGACCACAATCTTCTTTAGTCTCCTTAGTCTCGTTCCGGTTCAGCTCCTCCATGCTGATGCGTGACTTTCTCCTCATCGAAGAGCTCACGCATGGCTTGTTCCGTGTCTTCCGTTTCATCTGGAACGATTGGTAGTTCCCTTCGCTGAACGGGCTTTTTCCCTCCAGGCTCTTCTTCCATACTGCCCCCTTTTCACATTGCTCACTGCGATATGGTCGACACCATCAGTGTCAGTGCGTCTTCAGCATAGGACACGTCCGTCTAGGTACAGACTCCAAACTCGCTCCAAGCACATCAGCGTTGCTTGACTCACCGTCGGGTTCCTGCCTAGAATGCAGGGTGTTGGTGGGCAATACATGAGCGAGAATCTCAAACCACATCCCGACCTCGCAGCCTCAGAGTGGCTTGGAGGAGAAGCTCTTATTGGAGGGCTTCCTCCTCAGCGATGGATTGACACCTTGCCGTCACTCACGACACGTATCGCCACAGCAGGCGTTGCTTTGGTTTTCGTTTCGGGATTGGTACTAGGGCTCGTTTCCAGCCTCTGCATTTTCCTGCCGAGAAAGTCTCGCCAGCGCGACTAGCATACTGCTAGTTGGCTGATATCGTAAAGTCAGCATTGCTAAAATCCGTCGCAATTGCCTGACCCGACGCATCCCTCACAACAATCTTCACCCTAACCGCAGTTGACTCGGCTTCCGGCACGGTCCAGGTAATATTACTACCGAACTTTACACACACATCTACTTCGGGATTCGCGACGCCTTCTTCTACCGAGGTTCGTGTCTTTCGACACGGTGCGGGGTCACTCTCCACAATGACATTTTCGAAGGTTCGACCACTGTCCAGCGAATAGCTCACGTCCACATGGTCCGCGACGACGATTGACCTGGCGTTTTGCGCTCCTCCTTGTATCATCCGCCACCTGACAATCTGCTCATCTCCTGATCGAAGCACCTCCCCACCATTCGGTGCCTTCAGCCTCAGGACCGGCTGAATCGCAATGTCCGTTGACGCTCCACTGTGGCTAATAAATTGCACGAGGGGATGTGCAGATAACGTCTCCACGACAAACACCGCAGCGGCTGGGAATGCCGCCTGCCCAATTCCCGCAAATACGACATAGATTGCTAATCCGTCAGGCGTAACGCCGATGGCCCAGGGATTCAGTTCAGTAGCAATCTCGTCGGTCACTTGGCCGGTCAGCGTATCAATCACCGAGAAGGTGTTGGAAGCACTATTGGCAACAAACGCTTGATCTCCATTTGGGTGAAACGTCACCCCCGCAGGGCTCTCACCCACCTCGATGGTACTGATGACATCATCAGTCACAACGTCAATCACCGTCACACTCCTGCCACCTGAATTATCACGTGCTACGCCGGTCACATATGCCTGGTTTAGGATCGGCATCATGCTAATCGCTGGCGGGCGCGGGAAACCCTGTGGTTGGAACTCGATGGTTTTGATCACTTGGTTCTTCGCAACGTCAATGATGGTCAATTGTGCGGGGGTTTCTGCACTTTGATGTCCGATATAAACCTTCGTGCCATCTGGAGTTACCGCAATCCCAGTTGGGTCGCCCTCAACTGGGATCGTATCCACGACCGTATGGAATGTCGGACTCTTGGTGTCCACGTCAATCACAGAGATAGTGTCGTCAAACTGATTCGAGACATAGGCTCGTTTCCCATCCGGGGTTATCGCAACCCCAAACGGGCCATCACCTACACGAATGATGTCCTTCCCGGGACCAATTTCACGTTCGATCACCTCATTAAAACGGACAGTTACGACCGAAACCGACTCGTCAGTCGTGTTGACCACATAGGCTCGTTTTCCATTTGGTGAAAATGCGACGGCACGGGGTAACTTTCCGATACCAAATTGCTCATCAATGGTCCCGGCATTCTCATGCACAATCGTATCAATGACCGCGACGTTGCGCACATCGCCTATGACTAAAACATTTGGGCCATTGGTGATATATGCGACAGCAGCTGCAAAGGCAACGCCGCTCAGAGCAAGAATCACACTCGCCGCAACAAGCCCCACAACACCATACCGACCGATGTTCTTCACACTCTGAGAACCGTGGTTAATTTTTTCCATGTGTCGAACCGCTATCGAAGGAAAAGGCACTACGATTACTTCGATTTCTTCATATATTTAAAGAACTCGGAATCCGGACTAATGACAAGCATAGATTGTTCATTCATGGTCTTTTTGTAGGCTTCCATGGAGCGAGTAAACGCAAAAAATTCAGGGTCCTGTTTGTAGGCGCGTGAGAAGATGGCAAATGCTGCGGCATCCCCGTCCCCCATCAATTCCTGCGCAGTCTTATCAGCTTGGGCAAGAAGAATTTCTCGCTCTTTTTCGGCGGACGATCGAATCTTCTGCGCCTCCTCTTCTCCCTGAGATCGATACAACTTCGCTTCTCGTTCACGCTCTGCCTGCATCCGAGCAAAGACGGCTTTTTCGTTCTGATCCGGGAGATCGGCGCGCTTGATCCGTATATCGATGATTTCAATGCCATAGTCTGCAGCCTTGGCACCTGCAGCCACCGTCACCTTCGCCATCAGCTCAGTCCGACTTTCCGAGACAATCTCTGTCAGCGTGTGCTTCCCGAGTTCAACGCGAAGCTCAGAATAGATAATATCATCAAGCCGGTTGAGTGCCCGCGCCTGTGTTTGGAACGCTTCATACACTTTCAACGGATCACGGATTTTCCATTTCCCGTAGTTATCGATCCGAATCGTCTTCTTATCGAGGGTAATCACGTCTTGAGGCGGAACATCATAATCCAGGAGACGCTTGTCAAAATACGTCACCTCCTCAATAAACGGAACCTTAAACCTCAACCCCGGCTCGGTGATCGTATCGACTGGCTCCCCCAACCGAACGACGATCGCGGTCTCGGTGAGATCCACAATGAAAAGCGGCGAGGCTCCCAGCATTAACAGGACCACGGCGGCTGCAACAATACCAATGATTATATTCTTCACGCTCATTTCTCGACGTTGCCTTTCACTCTTGAAGCGGGGCTCAGTGGAAGATAGGGAAGGATGCCACCTGCAATGCTCCCTTCAATAATCACTTTGTCCATCTTCGGTAGGATCTCTTCCATCGTTTCGATATAGATGCGTTTGCGAATCACATTCTTTCCACGACGGTACTCCTTCAGCTGTTTCAGGAATCGATCCCCTTCACCCTCGGCTCGCGCCACCCTCGCCTGAGCAAAGGCCTCTGCCTCGTTGACCGTTTGGGCGGCTTGCCCCTTCGCCCTTGGGATAATATCGTTTTCATAACTTTGTGCTTGACGAATCAGCCGCTCGCGATCCTCTTTCGCGCTGGCGACATCCTTAAATGCAGCCACAACCTCTTTGGGGGGTGAGACGTCTTTCAACTGAACCGTCGTAATTTCAACCCCGGCGTCATAACTATCCAAGATCGCCTGGGCAATGTCCTGAGTCTCGGTCTGGATTTGCTGTTTTCCCGTCGTCAGAGCATCATCCACGTTCGTTTTTCCTAACACTTCCCGAATGGCAGCCTCACTACTCTTTTTTATGGTCGCTTCAATGCTCGCAACGTTAAAGAGATAGGCTTTAGCATCTTGAATGCGATATTGGACGACCGTTTCCACCTGCAAAATGTTTTCATCGCCGGTGAGCATCAATGCTTCGCGTGGCAGCACCTGTGCACGCCCGCTGGGATCACGACGAAACCCTATGGCGACCGGATGCACCTTGGTCACTTGCGGTTTATAGACTGTTTCGAGAATGGGGACACGGAAGTGTGGGCCAGGGTTTGTCACACGGACCACCTCGCCAAAACGCTTCACAACGCCCTGCTCATCTGGCGCCACAGTATAAAAAGCAGATACAAAAAAGAGCACGATGGCACCCAATGCAATGATGGTTTTGAGACCCTTGATGGGTCCACCTCCACCTCC
>JYMV01030291.1_pt1 | contig 16015 bp, 14 predicted proteins | sample 338911 | NCBI WGS metagenome assembly JYMV01 (sample SAMN03354496, study PRJNA234377) | hydrothermal vent metagenome | biome: Deep sea; feature: Hydrothermal plumes at the Eastern Lau Spreading Center, Western Pacific Ocean; material: Seawater | place: Tonga | collected 2009 | depth 2000 m m
GATTTGCGGAGAATGGCATTCGGGGAGTTTTCGGTCTACCAAGTCGGGCTGGACGCTTCCAACACGGGGTCGAACAGATCGGCGAACTGCTCAAGCAGACACTGAAAACCAGAAAAGACAGAGAAAATACCCTGTTTAAAGATGCAATCGGTCAGCTTAGGGAGGCAGCCGCAACTGATACCGCTAAGCTAGAAGCCGTGTCTTTATTGACTGATTTCAACGAGAGTGGCATGGTCGATGAGGTATCGTTCGAAACGGTCTGGAGTCTGGTGCTTGCCACCTCCAAAACTCTGAATTAACCGCCCAACCACCATTACATCGTTATGCCTCAGCTTGACGTCGTTCTGACCGACGTCTGCAAGACCTTTCCCGGAGGCATCGACGCCGTTATCGATTTCAACGCTGAAATCGAACATGGCGAATTTGTTGCCATGCTCGGACCAAGCGGCTGCGGAAAAACAACGATTCTCCGTATGATTGGCGGGCTCGAGGAAGTCACGTCGGGAAAGATTTATCTTTCTGACAAAGACGTGACAGATCTTCCACCCTCTCATCGCGATACCTCGATGATGTTTCAGAGCTTCGCCTTATTTCCCCACCGAAATGTATTTCAAAATGTTGAGTTCAGTCTAAAAATGCGAGGCCAGTCCCAGGCAGAACGTGCTAAACCAGTTGGAGAGATGCTTGACTTGATCGGCATGGCTGATCTTGCTGACCGATTTCCCCGAGACCTCAGCGGCGGTCAACAGCAGCGCGTTGCTCTGGCTCGCGCGCTGATCAGTCGACCCACGGTGCTGCTTCTCGATGAACCTTTGGGTTCTCTCGATTACAACTTGCGCCAAACAATGATGGTGGAACTCAAGAAGATTCAGCAGGAACTCGGCATGACATTCATTATGGTCACGCATTCTCAGCAGGAAGCGCTATCGATGGCGGATAAGGTCATCGTCATGAGCGACGCCATTATTCAACAAATAGGAACATCTCGCGATATCTATGAACAGCCTCAAACCAAGTTTGTGGCTGAATTCATAGGCAATAACAATCTTTTTTCAGGCATCGTTCGATCTCACACCGGCTCGATTGTTGTTCTTGAACGGGACAAGCAATTATTTTACGTGACTGCGGAAGGCCCAAATTACAATATAGCCATTGGCTCTGAGGCGCATTTCTCTGTTCGTGCCGACAAGATTCAAACGGGCGCACAAAAAGACATGGCAAATCGAATTATCGGCAAATACCTGACTACCGAGTTCATTGGGTCGCTTGAAACCGATGTATTTGAAGTCGCTCCCAATCATTTTGTCCATGTTGAACAGCACCGGGAATCTACTGAGCGAAATTACCGTGTAGGAGACCAGACAGAAATTTGCTGGCCAGCAAACGAAGGAGTGCTGTTCAAAAACACCTAGTCGTCTTAGAGCAATCCTCTGGCGTTTAGTATTTCTAGCAAGGCGATTGGATAGACCTTGCTTAGCCTCACCTTAGCGGGCTCTGCGTTGGAGCAAGGTATAAACGGCCAGAAACAAACCTATCATCAATAATGAGAAAATAGTCGACGCAGTACCTAAGGCAAACAGCGTCGGTCGAATTCTCTGAGTCATTTGCGCATTAATATCGAGCGGCAATGTATTGTAATTTCCAGCAAGTAAGGTCGTGCGGGCGAAATATCAACGGCAATGTGATTTCCTTAAAAACCATCCATTCGCTGGCGCCCATGTCACGGGCCGCTTCCTCCAGCGTTGAATCAAAGCGGTTAAAAACGGCCATCATCACAAGGAACCCAAACGGAAGTGTCCAAACGACATGGACTCCCAGTCCGGAGGACCACCAGGCAGTCGGTAGTCCCAGCTGTTTTAAAAGTACTGCCAAGCCCAAGCTCAACAAAATTCCCGGCATCATCAGGCCCGCCATCACTGTGTAGAAAAGAAAACCGGAGCCAAAGAATTTTTTTCGAAATGCCATGGCCAGCATGGTGGAAAACAACGCCGTGATTACCATAACAATGATCGCGAGGATCAGTGAACGACCCAGAGCGCCCTGCATATCCCCGACTGTCGAAGGCTCTATAAGCTTGTTCCACCAGTACAAGCTTGCCCCACGCATGGGAAAGCTGGTTCCCCCCCTTCTTCCCTGAAAGGAAAGAATAAACATCGCGATCATGGGGCCGTATATGAACACGATGAAAATTCCGTAGTACCCTCCAAATAAAGCGTTGAACCAGACTTTTTTCTTTCTCTGTGGTGACCAGCGCGCCATTTCAAAGCTCCTTTCGGATATCGATTAGCCGAAGGATGATGACCACCCCGACCATCATCGCGAGCATGAGCATGATCGCGTTCACCGCGGCGAAGGGATAATTTGCGACTGCGTAATAGTTGAGAATCACGGTTCCGACGGTGCTTGTTTTGCCCCCGTACACCACCACCGCCGTCGCAAATTCGCCCATGATCATGACAAATATAAAAACCATTCCGATCGCTACCCCGGGCAGCGACAGCGGCAGAATAATCTCCCAAAAGATCTGATAAGTTTTTGCCCCCATATCACGGGCCGCTTCGATAATTGTTTTATCTATTTTGGCCAATGAGAAAAAAATGGGTCCGACACTGAGGACCACGTACAGCTGAACCAATGCCATCGTATACGCGAATTCAGAATAGAGTAAAAAGTCGACTGGCTGGTCAACGATACCCATGTTAAGTAGAAGTTTATTTAACAGTCCTCGACGCCCAAGCATCGGTATCCAAGCCACGGCTCGAATCAGATAGCTCGTCCAAAATGGAACCATACAAACCAGGAAAAGTGCCATTTGCCACTTAAATGTCTGAATCCGAAAGGCAAGAAAATATGCGATCGGGTACCCAACCAATAGACACAACGCCATCACTTCCAATGTAAAACGAAACGTATTCCAGAGCGTTTTCAAAAACACACTTACAGACAGAAATCGATCTGCCTGTGAATTGAAAAATCCCTCGTTGTAAAAAAAAGCGGCGTAATTTTCTAGGGTAAACGAGGTGTCCAGTTTTCCGATCTCGGAACTCCAGAAAGTGAACAAAACAATGCTGAGCAGGGGTATTACCAGAAAAAACAGCAGCCAAACCGCGCTGGGAGCAATCAGCCAACCAACGGGAAACCCAGTGTCGCGGCGAATCGCCTTGGCCTTAGTCTCGATGTCAGGCGGTACGCCACTGTCGCCGATAAGGCCACGGTGCTGGAGTTGCGCTGAATCGCTCATGGTCCTGACTTAGACTTCACTTGTAAGCACCAAAAAAATGGGCGAGGCCATCATAGCCTCGCCCACTATACCGTCAATGAAAAAATCAGGCGCTTAGAAACTCAGTCCAGCGCTTAACAAGATAATCGTTTTCCTTCATTATCGAGTTCCAAACTGCGATGTTGCTGAACCGGGTCTCGTATGAACCACCGTCCCGAACCTCGCCCGCCTCGACCAGTGGGTTGCCCCAGGGATCGCTAAGTGCTTCCGCAGCGGGCTTGCCCATATACCAGTAGTCCCATTCTGCCGCAGACAGGTACTTTTTGACGTTGTCTGGAATCGGATGGTAATAACCCATCCGGCCCTGGAATGCCCCGGCCCAACCGTTTAACCACCAGTTGAGGTATTCATAGGCCCGATCAAGAGCTGCCCCGCCGACCTTGGCAGAGATTGTGAGCCCAGCATGCCAGCCACGGTATCCTTCCTTTAAGGTCGCGTAGACGCAGTTGATTCCTTCAGCCCGTGATGCCGTCACTGCAGGGGACCACATACTTTCAATGAGCACCTCGCCGCTCACCATCAAGTTAACCGATTGCCCGAAGGTTTCCCAGAAGGACCGAAAATGTCCTTCCTTTTTCCTCTCAATGAGATAGTTCATGAGCTGATCGATTTCTGCCCGAGTCATATCACCCTTGTCTTTAAAGCTCATGAGCCCCGCAGCCTCAGTAGCCATAGCGACGTCCATAACCCCGACTTGAGGTGTGTTGGTGAGGCCAACGCGGCCTTTCACATCTTCCCCAAGCATTTCTGCCCACGACGTTACATCACGGCCCAAGGCGTCTTTGTCATAACCCAACGAATCGGCATTGTGAAACATCGGTAATGCGGTGATGTACCGCGACGGCCCGTCGATCAGATTGCCATCGGCGTCACACCACAGCAGACGGAACGGGGCATCCCCGTCGCCTTCCTTTGAGTCAGGCGTCAATTTGCCAGTCTTGCTGAGGCTCGATACCTTGTCCCATTCAGAGATGCGCTGAGTATCCAGCGGCTGGAAAATCTTCGCCGGTAAGAACACATCAAAATCGTTGAAGTACCCCTCACAAACATCGTACTGGTCGTTCTGGTTGAGCGCCTTGCCAAAATACGCGCCATAGCCCAAAGCCTGACCCGTAACACCATATCCAAGGTCTGCTGCTGCCTTTCCCTGAATCTCGTTAATGACACTGACACCCAGTCCAATGGTACGCAGTGGGTCAGCAGCCTTTGCAATAAATGGAAAACTGGCTGCCATCGAACCTGCCGCCACCGCTTTGGCGGTCGTTCCCATGAACTCACGACGACTCACGCCAGTGTCATGTTTACGTTTAACAAACTCTTTTGTTTTCTTTGCCATCTTTATTGTCCTCCTGGTTTAACTTGTTGAACAAATACTGTCAAAAAAATACGATCCCAGTGTACCCTACTATAAACCAAGGCCCTCGCAGATTTTCATGCTCGGGCCGGGCGAATCAGCTTCAGCAACCAGAAAATAACACAAAATAGCGCCGTAATCAGGACCAAGGCGATAATTGCCGCTATCCGTTTGCCAAAACCTGCATCAAAGCCAAATCCACCTTGCAATACGTACACGCACGCATTCTGCACTGCTTGTAGTGTACCGCCACCGCTGAGCAGTATCGCCGTGAAGGCAGATCCTCGAAGAGAGGCCAGCACCATTGATTCCACACTGTGCTGTTGCACAATATGTGTACGATATGCGTTCCAATGGAAAATGCAAAATCCGATAATACCCACTATCAGTGCGACCCAAAATATGGCGTTACTGTAATTGATGCCATGCAGAACTGTCGTAAATAGATCTTCAAAGGGTTGAAAAAAGTACAGGAAAATAAGCACAAGTATCAACAGGAGAAAACCTATCAATGTCGAAAACCATTGCCATCCAGTCATTGCTTGAGTCACCGTAATTTCAAATAAAAAGAATCAATCTGTATCAACTTCACGCCTGCGAATTCGTAAATACGTTCATGCGGTACAGCGCAGTAATGTGAACCAAAATAAGCAGGAATACAAGCGGATGTCGCGCCATAACCCCCGCCAGAATCTTACCTGACCGCACAAGGTCATACTCGCGCGACCAACAGAAAGACGCCATAAAGCACGATAAATAGGACATCTCGAATCGGACCGCCAGCCTGACGATTGCTTCCCCGAGTCACGGACAATGCGATGATCTCGATAATCAGGAAAATCCCTGCGAGTACCGCAAATGGCCAGACTGTAGACCACCACGAGAGATCCTCAGGCAGTTGTACCCCGCGAACGATACGCCATATGAACAACAAGATGGGTACGATCAAAAAATACGCGTATGCCACCAAAAACCGATAGCGAGTCACCTTGCGGTCCACCAACCAAAATACAAAGAAAAACAAAGTCAAGTACAACACATCCCAGAACAACACGTTGTAATTTTCTGCCCCTCCGTTATTCACTAGATTAAGGAATGAGAGGAACAGTAGGAAAATCATTCCGTCGCAAAATACCCACTCTCGAAATGGTTCGCCTTGTCGCTTAGCTGACCATGCGCGAGTCGCTTTATCGAATAACAACACCAAGGCCACCCCCATCGTTGCGGGGTACATCAAGTAGACCATCAGCAAGTACTGATTCGATTTGTCGACTGCAATCCAATTTAAAGCCAGAAAGGCAACAGCAATCGCCAATAATCCCAGCAAACGAATTCCCGCTGGCGCCCTTACTGGCTCTACTTGCGAGATATCGGGCAGATGTTGCTCCTGAGAAATATGGTCTGGCGAAAAGCGCCGACTGACGATGGTGACGATGAATACGGTTAGTGCGACAACACCGATCAAGAGCATGCCCACCAAGAAAACGAGAGGTCGAGTCCCACTTCGCCACGAGGTCTCATGCCCTGCCCCAAACGGGTACCAATACGCAATTACGGCAATCACAGCCGCGATCAATACGAGCACTGCAACAACAGCCAACAGATATTCAAACCATTTTGGCTTGCCGGCCTCGATCTGCTGCTCTCTGAAACCCGATGGGGCCCTGTCACGTTTTCGAACAGTTAAATGCACAATAAACGCGATCAACCCAATCGCCGCTATCGCGACCATCACTGCGATGAATATTAGAGATTGTGTATCCAATGGCCTTTTCTAGGTCTAGATAGAAATTATTGGGCCGCGGAGGATGAACACGGGCAACTGCTCACCAGATCGAAGTATTTACTGATTCAGCAGGGCTTTTTGTACGCACTTAAAAAAACTTTGCTCGGTAACACTTTGTAGATTTTTCCCTGCTGACAGCTCAACATCGTCTTCAGACCTCACTGTCTCTGATACATAAATGCCATTCACTCGCAACTCCCCACGCACTTCAGTTCGGCCACGATAAGACGAATGATAGACAACATCGAAACCCCACGCATCTCCATAAGCCTTCCGCAAAGCTTCGACCATTGACTCTATTGTGTCGACACGATCTGTCTTTACGCCCTCAGTAGGTACAGCATCCACTGGCGGCGCCGAGACAGCCGGCACAGACACGGAAGTATCAACTGCTTTAACGTCCGTGCGGGCGGGCCGACTGGCTTCAGGCTGGGCGGGTTGATTTCGCATTTGCGCCCGAAGAGACTCGGTAGCCGCTTCGTCAACCCGCTCGTTGACCAAATCCACAACCACACCATAGGCGACTTTTGCGTGCTCGACAGTACAAAAATCATCGAGCACATCATCCAGCACCTGGGCCGCTGGCCGCTCCAAAGGCTCTCCGTAACCCCCCCCACAAGGGGCGTAAAATGCATGGACATCGCCAGCGTTAATTTTCAGGCCCGAAAACTTAGCCGGCATGTCCTTGATTTCGGAAGGATTCTCTACGTTGTAGATTTCAACCTTGCCAGTTGCGCCAGGCCAGCCTCCGAAAATGCCCCAAGGCACATCGTGGTGCCTTTCATTTTCGTGCGTAATAAACCCATCGGTAAGAACACGCTGTGATTTGACAACACCAATCCCACCGCGGTAACGACCGGCACCCGGAAGCACATCATCGCGAAGCTCATAACGGTCGCATATCATTGGGAGGTGAATTGCGAGGTCTTCAAGCGGATTGTTTCGAGTATTGGCCATCAGGTTATCAATGCTGTCCGGGCCATCCGATTTGGGGCGTCCACCATATGCCCCTTCGTTGACTTCCAAAAACACCCAATAATCCCCCGAGGGTCGAACGCCGGAATACGCAGCGAATGACAATGAGGCGGAACTTCCTGCAATAATTTGATCGGGCAAAACCGGTGCTAACGCGTTGTAGATTAAGTCAATTACTCGATTGCATTGGGTAAACCTGGCTTCTGCTGCCGCTGGAAACTTGGGGTTGTAGATCGATCCTTTGGGTGCAGTCACCTGAATGGGCCGAAACGACCCCTCATTTGAAGGCACCTGTATTTCTGAGGTCTCAGCATCGAGAAGTAACGATCGAATTGCGCAAAAACACGCCACCTTGGTTGAACCTTCGAAAGGTACGTTAAACCCCGTTTCTACCTGATCTGCCGAACCTGTCAGATCAATCTCAATCGAATCCCCTTTGATACGCACACATACTTTTACAGGCAAGCGTATACCGCGATTTTTCCCATCATCATCCAAAAATCCTTCTGCTCGGTATTCACCATCGGGAATTTGTTCGATCTTCTGCCTAAGAATTCGCTCGGTATAGTCCATTAATTGTTGCGTGGCTGAAATAATTGTATCTTTTCCATAACGTTCGATCAGTTCGTGAAAGCGTCGAACGCCCAGCCTGGCTGAAGCGATCTGAGCTTCAATATCACTTTTCAGTTGTTGGTTGGCGCGACTGTTATGGGTGAGGAAATTCCATATCGCTTCGTTACGCACACCTTTTTCATAAAGCTTGGTTCCGGCAAATAACATTCCCTCCGCATAGACATCCGGTATATCAATGATTAAGCCGGGAGTCGCAGCCCCAATATCGAGGTGGTGAGCCGTGTTTGCCCCAAAGCCTACAAGTTCACCACCGTGAAAACATGGAATAACAATCGCAATATCTGGAGAATGGCTTGCACCGTAATAGGGATGATTGTGTATGACGACATCCCCTTCATTCCAAACCCCACCTTGCAAAGAATCCTGAATTCCCTGCAAATACCCAGGAAGAGAGCCAATATGCAGCGGGGTCGATTCTGACTCGCATAACGTGTTGAAATCTGTATCAAACAATCCGGCACCTAGATCCTGAGATTCTCTGATAATCGAAGAGAACGACATGCGGTAGAGGATGTGCCCCATTTCCTCTGCAATCGTATCCAAAGCACCGCTTATTACTTGCAATGTAATCGGGTCTAATTCTTGTGTTGCCATAATTTTCGTATTTTCAGCGACATTGCTAGTTGCTTCGTTCGATCGTCAAATTGCCGAATTCGCCGGTCTGAGCGACATAACCCGGCGGTATTAATATGGTCGAATTATGCTGAATGACCAGCGCTGGGCCTGGAACCACATGGCCAAATTTGAGCTTCTCCCGGTCGTAACGAGGTGTTGCTAAAGTTTGACCATCATCAAAAACAGTTTGTTGTCGATAAAGAAACGCATCGTCTATTGTTCCGCCAGCTGCCTGTTCCAGGCTTGCCACTTTGAGCGGTGTCACGTGATCCCTCCCGATCGCCCGTATGGTGATCAGTTCAACCTCTCCGTCCTCGAATGCATAACCATAGTCTAAGTGATGCTGAGTATGAAAATTGGCAACGATATTTGAGACGTTATCTCGTGTAATTTCGCCCTCTGGAATATCGGCGCGAAGTTCAAATCCTTGGCCGTGATAGCGGCACTCAGCAATTCGCTGAAAATTATGTCGTGCCGCAGGAACCCCATCTTGTTCAAGATCCTGTCGACATTCCGATATCAATTCCTTAAGTACGCTATTCATCCGCTCTGCGGTATCGCTTGTCACCTTGGACAACGACGCGATTAACGAGCGGGCATGTTCGTATTGCATGTCAGTCTGTAGCAAACCCATCGCTGCCGTTATACCCGGAGCGACCGGAACAATAACGTTCTTTGCTGAAACCGATTCAGCCAAGGCAACACCGTGCAAAGGTCCAGCGCCACCAAAGGGCATCAATGAATATTCCCGTGGATCAACGCCGCGGGCCACTGAATTTGAACGAATAGCCAGAGCCATGTTCGAGTTGATCACCTTGATAATCCCAAGCGCCGCATCTGTGGCTGAGATATTAAGACTTTTGGCAATTTTGCTCTCGATCGCGCGCCGTGCGAGTGCTGGATCAAGCAGAAGATCGCCGCCTAACATTTTGTCCGCATCCAAACGCCCGAGTACGACCTGCGCGTCGGTCACAGTCGGTTCCTCCCCTCCTCGCCCGTAACAAGCCGGCCCAGGATCCGCACCCGCGGAGCGCGGGCCAACATGAAATCCGCCGGCAGAATCCACGTACGCGATAGAACCGCCACCTGCACCAATCGTCACGAGATCGATCATCGGAATCAAAATGGGGTGGCCACTGACGTAGGAATCCCTGGGGTTCATGATCTTAATCTGACCGTCGGGGATGGTACTGATGTCAGCAGACGTTCCGCCGATATCAACTGTAATCAGGTTATGACTTCCACAGGACAAACCTTCCATCTTTCCCCCTATGACCCCACCGGCCGGACCCGACATCAACATGCTCACCGCTCGTCGGGAACAAGTCTCTACCGTCGAAATTCCTCCATTCGACTGGACAATTCTTAAGTTTGCCCGGAAACCTTCGTTGTTTAATTTTTCTTGGAGATTATTGAGATAAAAAGAAGTTCGTGGCCCGATAAATGCATTCATCGCTGCCGTCGAAAAGCGTTCGTATTCCCTCATTACGTTGGCAACATCCGACGACGTGCAGACGAACACGTCCGGCATTTCCCGCTCAACAATACTTTTGGCCTGGCGTTCGTGGGCATCATTAAGAAAAGAGAACAAAAATCCAATCACAACTGATTGAATTCCTCGACGCTTAAACAATGCTATCGCGTCGAGAACCTCATTCTCGTTTAGGGGAGTTTCCACCTCTCCGGAGGGAGGCAGAATTCTCTCGGTTACCGCGATTCGATTCCGCCGCTTGACGAGTGGGCGACTCTGCCAAGGTACGTCAAAATGAAGCGAGAAATTATGTGGTCGTTTATGCCTTCCAATGTGGAGAATATCCCGAAAGTTTCGGGTTGTTATCATTCCCACTTCGGCGCCGTCATGCTCCAATGTGATATTCGTTGCGACGGTCGTGCCATGAACGATCAACTCAATTTCATTCGGTCGGATGCCAACACGATCACACAACTCCACTAGCCCTTTCAAGACTCCTTCGGATTGATCACGGGGAGTACTGGCGACTTTATGAAAATACACCCCATGTTCCGATTCCAGCACGAAATCGGTGTTGGTACCGCCAACGTCAACACCTACCCTAGCCATGCAGATATTCCAATATGCCGCCGGAACGGCTAATTAACACTGAATGAATCTCCCCTGCCATTTTAAAACCTCAAAAACCTCGCTATTACGTATTGCCTTCGTTCTCAATCTTCCCCAGATATTCAAGAACCCGCGCTGATGATTCTACATCGCCAAACTTGGCGTCGATATCAAATAGGTTCCATTCTGTAACACCGGGGACACGATCTCCGACAGCTTCGCGGACCACGATTGGGCGGAACCCTTCGGCTATGGCATCTTCCGTTGTGTGCCTCACACAACCGGCCATGGTGACTCCAGTAATAATCACCGTGTCGACCTGGTGAGCTCGCAAGAATCCGGCTAGATAAGTACCGTGAAAACCGCTGGCGCGCTTTTTCTGGATAACAAATTCACTGTCAAGAGGAGCAATTCGATCATCGATCTGACAGTCTTCGCTGCCGGCCTGAAGCAGTTCGACCGGAATTTTTTTATGCCACAGGCCCATGTCCGAAGGGCTACTTGCCGTCACGTCATAGGCAGTCGTTGTAAACACAATCGGAATTCCGGCGGCGCGCGACGCCGTCAGCAACGCCTGGACGGCCGGAATAATTACATCCATATTTTCACAGGAAAATGCGTTCCCGGGCCTAGTCCACGCATTCGCCAAATCAATGTTGAGCAGCGCCGGACGTTCACCAAATCCAATACGCCGTTGAAACCCCCTTTCCTGGTATAAGACTGAATCGACCGAAAAAATCTTCTCTAGGGCTTCTGTTATTTCATCTGCCATATTCTCACGACTCCAAAGGACAGTATTTTCGCACGCAGTAAAAACTGCCCAGCACAATCAGCTGTATGAAGGTTAGAAATCTACCAGAATAAGGTCTGAACTCCCCTGGCCTCACAACTGCATCCAATTCCCCCGACAGATCATTGAAACCCTGGACTTGAACGACACAGTATACAATCGGTCCTTCGCCCAAGTAGAGGGTACACGCCGAGAGCTTCTGCTCTTGTCGTGCTGTCCTTGTCCTACCCGCTCACACGATATCGCCAACTGCTGCTGACGGTTTAATAATCGTACCCCACCTGATCGGCCATGCGTATTGCATTTGCGCGATGACTCGCGATCACCGCAAGTGATTCAATGTCCTGAAGAAACGGGCCCCAGGACTCAAGGAGTGGGTTGTGAAGTTTGAGATTCTGGCCCAGGCCCAGCCCAACTGACACGGGGTATTCGCCGTTTTTCTCCGCATAAAGAGCCTGACCCCGGGGGCTCGAGAGAAATTCCATCAATTTGACCGCGCCCGCCCGGTTGGGCGCGTATTTGGTCAGCGCCACGCCACTGACGTTCATGTGAGTGCCTCGATCATTCTGGTTCGGAAAGATCACGCGGACCGACTTGGCCCAGGGATTCTGTTCCTCATCAGCCAGCATCTTGGCCAGGTAGTAATGGTTGATCACGGCGACATCGCACAAGCCGCTATAAATGGCTTTGACCTGGGTGCGGTCGTTGCCTTGGGGTTTTCGCGCCAGGTTTTTCTTTACGCCTTGCAACCAGCGCTTGGCGGTGTCCAACCCGTGGGCCGCGATTATGCTGGCCGTCAACGCCACCATGTAGGGGTGCTTGGCAGACCGCGTGCACAGACGCCCCTTCCACTTCGGCTCTGCCAGTTGTTCGTAACGCGTCATCTCCCCGGCAGCCACTCGTTTTCTAGAGGTCACGATCAGTCGGGCCCGGGCGGTCAAGCCAAACCAGTGGCCATCGGGATCACGGAAGTTGGCCGGGATGTTCGCGTTCAACGCTGCCGATTCCACCGGCTGGGTCAGCCCGGCGCTGACGGTATCGGTCAAACGACCAATGTCAACCGTGAAAACGAGATCGGCCGGTGAATTACGCCCTTCGCTTCGCAACCGCTCGAGCATTCCGGTCTTGGCATAGACCGCGTTTACCGCAATCCCGGTTTCTTGCGTGAAAACGGCAAACATCGGCTGAATAAGTTGCGGCTGCCGGTAGCTGTAAACATTGACCTCGGCGGCCTTTGCGACCCATGAGAGACTCATTAACGCACACAGTGACAAATGCCATGTAAAACTGCGCGACATGATGGGTTACACCTTATTGCGAATGATTATCAATATCATTAAATTACGTGTAACCCGCAACTATGTCAACAAGAATGACACTCGTTTGACTCATCGCCCGGGCCGCGGACGCCCCAAGTGAGAACCGTAAAGCACGTATCGAGCCGGCACTCTCCCCTCGACTAACTCACCGCCTGGGCCTGTTGTCGCTGCATCCTTGGTTCATGGCCATCGATCCCATCGATGAATTCCTGCTCCGTTATGTCGTCACCCATAAGTGTAGGGCTCTGCTCGATCTCTTAACTGACAAGGATCAAAGAGTTCTTGCATTCGCGGCGCGAGGGGTGGTGCAGGAGATGCCGGGTTACGAGTACCGGCTGTTGTTGTCGGCCTGGCGAACCCAGGGAAATCACCTGGCGAAGGACTGGCCCCGCTTTGGCAGAGCTTTTTAAAAGGCCATCACAATCCCCGCGAAACGACACCACAAAACCACTTTGCAAAGTGCAAAGTTAGAGATCAAGAAACTTCGTGGGCCGTTGCTTTGACATGGGAATACGCTGGATACTGAAACAGCTGGGCTGTGTGACTCTCGCTGTCTTCGCCGTTTCATCGGTCGCCGCTGCCGACTGCCCAGAAACCATGCGGCCCAATCTCTTGGGCCCATGCATCAAAGACGGGGTTTTCTCCCCATCCCGTTATGGTTTTGTCACCAGGCTTCGACTTACGGATCTTTGGCAACTCGATGCTGGTAGCGTCCATCCGCCGCTTCGCTTGCCCCAACTCAAGATTGAACGGCTCGTCATGGAAAGCCTGTGGGGGTTGCGCCCCGGCGAGAGCGTGATCGGAGACCCCCGCTGGGGAGCAGACAAACGCCAACCCGATCTCGACGCCATCGCCTTCCTTCGCGCCCGGGAGACGGCCATGGCTTCCAGTATGATCGAAAACAATTGAGACCCGGTATCAATACAGCGACAAAGACTATAGCCGCGAAAACCCGGCGGGAAGCGGTCCTCGCGATTAGCCGTTCCGGTAAAGATAACTGTAGGCGTTGATCGCTGGAACCCCGCCCAGATGCGCATAAAGAATCTTTGAACCTTGTGGGAAAAAATCCTTTTCCACGAGGTCGATTAAGCCTTGCATCGACTTGCCCTCATAAACCGGGTCGGTCATCAGCCCCTCCAGCCTTGCACAAAGACGGATCGCCTCATTAGTCTCTTCAGACGGGACACCGTAGGCGGGGTACCCATAGTGGGTGTTCAAAACCACATCTTCCTCATCGATCGATGAACCCAGTGCAATCGTTTCTGCTGTATTTCTGGCGATCCGGAGAATCTGTGCCCGAGTCTGATCAGGCGTGAAGGACGCATCGATGCCGATCACGCGCCGAGAACGACCGTCGGCGGCAAATCCAACCACCATGCCTGCCTGAGTCGAGCCGGTAACGGAACAGACGATGATGTAATCAAATTGAAACCCGAGTTGTACTTCTTGCGCTCTTACCTCGTCGGCAAAACCGGCATAGCCGAGTCCCCCGAGGGGATGATCAGAGGCCCCGGCCGGGATCGGATAGGGCGTGCCCCCCTTTAGCTTGATGTCTTCGAGGGCGCGCTCCCAACTCTCGCGAATGCCAATATCAAAACCGGCATCCACGAGTTCCACTTCGGCCCCCATCACCCGAGACAGCAATATATTTCCAACTCGGTCGTACACGGCATCGTTAAAGGGTACCCACGCTTCCTGTACCAGCCGGCATTTCATTCCGATCTTGGCAGCTGTGGCCGCAACCTGGCGGGTGTGATTCGACTGCACACCGCCAATGGTGACCAGTGTGTCACACTTTTTTGCGATCGCATCCGGCACGAGGTATTCGAGTTTGCGAATCTTGTTCCCGCCAAAAGCGAGTCCGCTGTTGCAGTCTTCACGCTTTGCATAGATGTCTACCCGATCGCCCAAATGCTTTGATAACCTCGCTAGCCTCTCGATCGGTGTCGGGCCGAACATCAGCGGGTAACGATCAAATTTGTCGTCTAGGTTGAGCATGAGGCTCTTTCGTCCTTCCAGTGCATCAGGCAACTGAAAAAAGTATTTATTCCGTTTTGAGAAGCCACGGCACCTCTCCCAACACCGTACAGCGACGCACCACTCGACGATCATTAGTCGTATCGAAGGACCGGCTCCGGTGCATCACGCAGCGGTTGTCCCAAATCATGAATTCGTTCGGCTGCCACCGATGGGTATATACCCGCTTTGAATTGATCAACTGGTGGTTGATTTCATCAACCAGAACCTGGCCTGCAGCATAGTCCACGCCGACCACGGTTTCGGCATGGTCACCCAGGAACATGCACCGCCTGCCCGTCTCCGGGTGGGTGCGAACGAGCGGGTGTTTAACTGGCGGCACAGCCCGCTTCTGTTCTTCGGTTAGCGGCTCATGCGGATGATTACGCGAGCGTGAGTAATCGAGACTGTGCATCACATGCAGGGTTTCGTAGTAATTTCGAGCCGTTTGGTCGAGTTCGTCGTAGGCGCCATACATGTCACAAATTTCGGTTTCACCACCACGCTCCGGGGCTTCTATGGAATAGATCATCGTCGCCTGGCCGGTGATCCTTTGCCATGAACCATCGGTGTGCCAGGCGAGCGTACCCTGGTCCGGGTGTCGTCCGTTTGGAGATCCGTTTTCATCGAGATTCGAGAGAAGATACAACTCAGGATGGCCGTCGGTGTGATACTGATTCATCACGTGAACCTGAACCTCGCCAAAAAGCCGTGCAAACCGAACATGGTCGGCTGGACTCATGTTCTGCCGGCGAAAGACAAGGACCTGGTAGTCGAGGAATGCCTGATGGATCAGAGAGAACAAGTCCTGACCGATATCGGCAGACAAATCCACATCGACAATCTCGGCACCAAGTACGGGTGTCAAAGGTACCGTATTAAGCGATATGCCCATATCGAGACCTGGTTTTAGCGATCATCATGATTGATTCTCTTGTGTTAGGGATGCCGAATTTCCCTCGGATCATCCAAGTGTAATCCGACTGCGCCGACCCGAAGTGGCCTGCCCTTTACGGTCACGTTTTACCTGATGTATTGTAGATTGGTCATGTCAGGCACTGCAGTGATTGTGATTATCGTTCTCGCTCTCCTGGTGGTGGTAGGCGGTTCGATTTTTGTCTTCGGCTTAAGTCATCGGGAAAGCCGCACGCCATCAGATGCTCACCA